>CEWH01017521.1_pt1 | contig 25913 bp, 44 predicted proteins | sample 531231 | NCBI WGS metagenome assembly CEWH01 (sample SAMEA2622316, study PRJEB7988) | marine metagenome | biome: marine biome (ENVO:00000447); feature: surface water layer (ENVO:00002042); material: "saline water (ENVO:00002010), including plankton (ENVO:xxxxxxxx)" | depth 5 m | reverse complement strand
AAGTCAGTAGGCATACAACCATCAACAAAAGAAGGGTGCTGACCAAATGCCTCACGCTTGTTAGTATAACTGTCCCTACATATGATAAGAGTGATTTCCTGTTCCATGAAACCAGACGCATTCCTTTTCTCTCCATCTCTACACGCCTCAATATCAAGGTAGCATATACGAGGCATCCTCTCAGGGAAATGAATAAAGTTGTTGATGCATAGTCTTTGAGTTAGTTTAACATCGCCATTGTAAGTAGGAGTAAGACGGTTAGCAAGACGCTTTAACGTATTCTCATTACCGACCTCAATTTGAATAAGTGCTTGACCTTGAGGACCAAGCAAAGGAGCCTTAGTGAATCTAGGATGTTCAACATACTTACCAACTACACGCTCTAATTGCTCAATAGTGATAGGAGTAGCGTCAAGCGACCAACCCTTATCCACTTCGTCCCATTCACGCTCATTGATGTTGGCAGGGTCAATCCAGATGTGTTGTTTGACTTTGATTTCTGTTGGTTGGTAAACCCATTCGCCATGTTCATTCATGTAAGTCCTATCGCCGTCGGCATCCCTGCCCTTGACTACAACACGACTGTTATCCACTTTGACATTCCGTTCGCCACGCTGAACGGTCTTGTATCCTGCGACTGAAACGATTGACATTAGTTAGGCCTCCACTGAAAACCACAAACGGTACAAATCGCTACATAGTCTTTCCTGCCCAAATGAGCAGAAACATTACTCAGCGTCCAAACCTCACAACCACACTCAATGCACTTCTTCGGCACTTTCTTCATCCTCCCATTCCTTTGTGTGGGGATTCCACCGAGGGTGTGTAGTAGCGATAAAATCATCAATAACTTTTGAGAAATGACTGTAAAAGAATTCCCTAGTCTTTTCATCGTCTGGGTTGTCTACCAACTCCTTAATTCTCGCAGCAAGATACGCCACATTCCCTTTATGGTGTCTAGCCCACCATGCTAATTCGTTTTTCTCGTTATCTGTCAATAATACTATTCCCATTTAATTGTCCACCTTTATGTCTAATGCTTTACTTAATTCCTTGTACCTGTTTCGGATTGTGACTTCAGTTACGTTAGTTATGTGAGCAATGTCTCGCTGTGTTCTATTTTGACCAGTTACGATACTAGCCATGTAGATTAATGCTGCAGCCACACCTACTGGCCCACGCCCACTATCTAATTCTAATTCTTTGACTTTGACTAACCATTCAGCACACAATCTACGGCATTCTTGAGCAAGACCTAAGTCAGAACAGAACCTATCTATGTAATCCTCTGGTTTGGCGTGCATTGGCTTCATACGCAATTCACGCTTAATGGTACGGACTGTACGCCCGATTTCTTTACGGCCAAGACGGAGTTTCTGAGCCACTTCATCTAAGGTTCTTGGAACACCACATAATTGACAGGCAATGTATAGTGAAGCAGCACAAGCACCTTCAATACTGCGACCACGGATTAAGCCTGCTTCAAGAGTACGCTTGTATACATTGGCTGCCTCTTGTCTGACCGACTTTGGTATACCATCCAATTGCATACACATCTTGTCCAGTGAGGCAAGAGCATTTGCTAAGTTTCTTTCACGGCTACTGCTTACTCTTGCACGACGCTGCCACTTACGCATACGATACATTTGACTGTTGGACTTGAGTGCTTTACCAGACCAATCTCGGTTTTGCCAATCAATGTCTGTTGAAAGGCCCTTATCGTGAAGCATGATATTCATTGGTGCGCCGGCTCTAGACTTGTTATCCCCATCACCTTGGCCATCAAAGTTTCTCCACTCAGCACCTTGGTCTACGATGTTTTCTTCTAACACTAGACCGCAAGCCAAGCATATCAATTCACCACGGCTAATGTCTTTCTCTAGTTCACGACTACCGCACTCTTTGCACCTAACAATTTCTCCGCCATCCATTTCAAATCCTCCGTTCAATACTACCGTCTTTGTAAACGTCTATTTCTCCAAGAGCATACAACGCAGCAATATATGGGTGATACCTACGGGTTATTGCCCTAGTACCTTGGTCCTTTACCAAATCCCAACCTAATGCATCATAATGCTCTTGGATAGTAATTCTTTGACCCTTTCTAAAGGATTCAAAGGACGAAGCGAATGTCTGCAACTCTTCAATCATTATTTTGTGAGAAGTCCCCGGGTCGCCATTCTTCTTCAATTTCTGCACTACAAGATAATCTACGTTTTGTTCAAGAATAACCGCCTTTGTCTGTAATTTATCCTTTGCGCTGTCGGAACGCTCCGTGCTGACCAATTCAGCATTCTGGGTACTTACGGACAGTGTTTGGGTTGGGAGAGTAGTTTGAACGGTTTCTTCGGAGGAAACTTGCGTTTCCTTGAAGAAGGAAAGGACTTCTTTCTTTTTGCAGCCGGCGAAGCAGCCAATCTGTCCAGTGTTTGGATTTGCATAGAAATGGTCTTTGCCTGTGTCGCCTCCACGCTTCTCAACGCACGAAGGACAACGCCCGTGGTAGAAACCGTCATCATCTGGCCCTCTAATGGACTCTACGTGGGTTTGTAACCCCTCTACAGTAAATTCCCCTGCCTTGACAGAATAACTCTTGAGATACACGCCAGACGGAGGTTTAGCGTCATTGAACCAATCTAAGATTGTTTGAAGGCGTTTCCTACCGCCGGCACCATTGAAAACAACAAAACCGTTGTCTAAAGTTTGATTTGAAAGGCCAAAACGCTGTGCTGAACCTAGTCCATCAATCATCTCAAGATAGAGTGGAATAGGGACTCGGTAGACCATGCAAACAGTTTGGCACACGACAGTATATCAACGTTGGGGAGAATAACCTGTAAGTTATTCTTCTTTAGAAGATGATTTTAGTGTGTTGGAAACTGCTTTTACAGGTGCCGTAGCCACTGCTAGACTTGCATCTAGCATACCGGCGATACCTTGTAATCCTTTCTTGATTACACCTTTGCGCTCGGTTTCCTCATCATGTTCTTCGCTACGTAGATACTCTGGCACAGCCATATCTAATGCTTGGCGTGCAATCATCCATGCTTGAGAGTCAGTAATCTCTACGGCATGAAGTCGTAGGATTTCTTCTTTAATCGGTTTAAGGAATGTTTGGTAATGTACTCCTGCAAGTCCTTTCTCGCAGGATGATACCCATTCTTCTTCTATGCTCACTACTTTTGATAGTCCCTTGCGGATAAAGCCACAAGCCTTGCCTTCGTATGTAAAATTCAGGTTACTCATTCTTGTTCCCTCACATCAAGCGACGATTCGGGTAGGTTTTCAACATATTGGCTGATATCCTGTATGAAATCTAGTCTATCACTAAAGATATCTGAATCATGTTGTAGATTACCTAATTCCTTCTCAAAGATACCCATAATCATAGGACTACCAGAAAACAAGAATCCTATCGCAGCACTTAGGTCGTCAATCGTCCAACCATTACTACCCATCAATGCAGCCATCTTTTGAATTATCAGTACGCATTTACTTAAGTCGTCAATATCTGAATCTATTTGGTCTTTGATTGCATCACGGTCGCCTAGTGAGGCAACTACTTGGTAGTAGCCATAGGTGGGTTGCTTGAATAGATTAAGGGCCAAGGATATATGTTCGGGGTTACTACCAGAGTACTTTTCCTTAGCATAGTTCTCAGCAATCTCCATCCAATAGGCGGTTCTAGCCTCAATTACTTCTCTATTCCTGCCCATATTATCACATTATCAGTATCGGGTCAAATTCGTGTTTAGCGTCGTGAAGTATCCATTGCCCAAACAAATCACGATGATATTTATCCGCTTTTAGGGTGAGGAAATCTTCGTTTGTTTCAGACCAAAGCACTTCTATGATTGGTTTGATGTGAGTCGGTGCGACAATGTCGGGGCGAACACCCGTCTTTAGTCTGGCTTCTGTAGCGAAAGGAACACCCATCTCAAGAAGCGTAATACAGATTTCACATACTCTTAGGTTGTGTTCTCTAGTGTTAGCACTACTTAGTTTGATTTTACCCCAGTCAGGTTTGTAAGAGGTATCACCATGTAAACGCCACCAATCATTCACTTGTTGTTGTACCTTGGGTTTAATGTTCATAGAAACTCAACTCCAATAGTAAAACCAATAACAAAACAACCTGCATTAATTAGTATACGCTCTAACGTAGTTACCTTAAACGGCTTGAACAAGAATCTCTCTAAATCATCCATCATTGACTTCATAGTATCACTGATTCTTTAGATTGTTAATTACTCTGTATACTTTGTTGTAGTTACTATTGAGTCTGGTAGCGATATTCTTAGTGCTTAGGCCCTTATTGTATAAGTCTGCAACCTGTTGTACAAACTCTCTGTCTGTTGATAGTAGAGAAGGTCTGCCTCCTGTTTTCTTTGACTTGGCGATACCTGCCTTTACAGATACACTACTCATGTTAGAGAAGTACTCTCCGCTAAAGAATAACGCCTCCATCTTGGCTAAGTCTTTCAGACCCTTCATCACACCCAAAGATGGCGCACAAGCAACAAGTACTTCTGGTACTTTCTTCATCACCTTAGATATGACAGGAATAAATCTATGGCGTTCCTCAGTCGCCCACGCTTCTAATGAGAATAACATTAGGCCATTGACCTTGTTAGAATCAATAAGACGGTCAAGGTCATTCCACCCATCTTCTCCGGCATTGAAGCCATCGTAGAATAACTTGGGGCTTTCCCACCCTAAATCAATTAGTCGGTCTTTAACAATCTCCATGTAGGGTTCTACTGGGTATTTTTTATTCGGGTCAGTGTAAATGTATACTGCTTTCATTCTATATTTCCTCCATATAATGCGTCATGTACTTCTTCTAAGGTAATCATACCTTGGAACATAAGTGCGACCTCTTGTACAGACTTGTACGGGTCTGGTGTATTCATTAGGACACGAATTACATTATCGTCGTCCTCAAAGACTCCACAATCGTTTAGATACTTGCGAAGTGCAAAAAACGTAGGTTTCTTGGTCTTTTTCATCTCCCAATTCATGCGAGTTTGTTCGGGCATCAGATGGTCATAGAATCCGCCTTCATTGTGAACACGCCAATGGCACGACTCACACAAAGGAACCTTAACCTCTGGGTCATAAGAGATATGATGAATTTCAAGGAATGTACCGCCCGTAGTCTTGATACCTTCTATGATATCCTCTGTCCAACGGAACACACCGCAAATGACACATGATTCAATATTAGTAACAGTTGCTTCTGGGTCCATCAGTACCCCTCCTTGTACATGATAAACCTAAACACGGCAATTAGCAACACAATGAATCCTATTAGAAAACCAGTAGAATGGTCTGCAATGTAGTTACCAACAAATGTAATAGGGTAATGCCAAGGATAACCTTCTGTCATGCCAATAGCACTAGCAAAAAAGAATATTATACCAATGAAGAACATATACTGCCTAAAGGCGTACCAATCAAAGCCCATGTAGTCATCCCACATATCGCTTCCTCCTGAATAGCCTACCTATCAAACGGGCAAAAAAGTTAGGTTTGTCAGGGCGTGTATCTCCGCCCCTAGCATCTCTACCCGCTATAGTGGTCATGCCTTTGCACCCTCTCTTTCTGCTTTGAGTCGCTTGTAGCACTCGTCCTTTGCATCACACATCACTGTGCAATACTCATAGCCGCTACCTTTAGGATTGCGAACAAAGAATCCGTCTTGATGGTCATTTAGCATATCTGATATCAAAAGTGCTAATTTGACCCTCTCCATTAGATTCTTTACGTCAGCCTGTGTTCTAGTGGTACTTACAACTTCCACCTTTGGCTTTCTAGGATACGGTGCAGCATTTGCATAAGGTGTACCGTCTTTCTTTAGTTTAGGTGGCTTTTGATAGTCAGGATGCGGAACCTTTTCAACACATACGTAGTGGAACACGACTTCGCCTTCTTCATCACCTAACAGTATTGCAGCATACCAATCAGCCTGAATCTCTCCATCAGCACGCTCGGTACAAAACTGCCATTGTTTGTTTTGATTCATTGTTTTCCAATCGCCTATTTCCTTCTCATTGAAGACAATATCCAATTTACCACGAAGGTATATACCTAACTCAGGGAAGAATCTACGGTAGTCTACTTCACACCCGACTTCAATCCTATCCATTAATGGCAACTCGCCATTTTGATGAGCAACAATGTATTCATTGACCCAGAATTGGACATTCTTTACGGCTCTTTCCATTGCTCCATCTATTTGGTCTAAAGGTACATCTTTCGGTACCTCGTACTTAGCGTAGCCCATACTTGAGTCGGATACATGACCATTGTATTCTTCGTGGAAAGTACTGTGTACTATGTCCATAATCAAATCAATATCTGGTTCAAATCCTTTTCTAAGTGAGTTATGGTATACTTCAACTGCATTGTGAAAGGCAGTACCCATTGGCAATGAGGCACTAGGTACTTTCCTGTTCTTGATTTTCTCTTTACGCAATAACCAGTATTTGTACGAGCAATCAATCAAGTCTTTCATTTTTGACTGACTCAATTCATTCTTGGACCACGCAGCACTGTCTGGCATACGCTCAATAGCCCACGCTGCCTCATTCGGCATCGTAAGGCACCACCGCAAAGCCAACATTCATGGGGATTTCTCCCATCTTTCGTGCATCCTTTAGGAATTCAACATAGGCGTTGAGTTTTTCCTTGGAATCAAACTCCTTACGGACTTTGGCACTGATGTTGTGCAGGTTTTGTTCCTTATTTTCGTTTTTCCAGTCTAACTGTAGCAATAGCCATTTCTTCATGTATTTCTCCTCCTGTTTCAAGTGGTTTATAGGGATATCCTTAGTTTTCTAAAAACCCCTATAAGTGTCATGCATCGTCCTCCGTTGGCGGATTTCTAGCAAGGACTAACTTAATTTTCTGAGCAAGGTCAGCGTTCTTACCTTTAGTATTTTGAGCGACCCTCTCCATGAATTTCCTATCCCATAGGACACATTCAAGCAATGATTTTCCTTTCAAATCCGGGCCACCGAATGGGAATCTGGTCATGGTGGCTGACCGATACTCCTTTTCATCAACAGTAACGACGAAGTCCTTCTTGATTTCATACGGTAATCCAACAGGTTTTGTTTCAATGTTCTTCTCTGGCTCGGCCACGGATGGCTCATTTTCGGAAACTAATTCGGTTTCTTTTACGAAATCTACGTTTGCTACTTGTTTTTCAGGTTCAGTGACAATCGGTTCTGTTTGCAATGAGGGTGAGCCCTCACCATTGGTGTTCTGCGGTGGGTCTTGGACGAAGCCCCCGAAGAAGCGTTCCATGATTTGTTGAGCCGATAATCGCTCACGGGAACCGTCGTCGTAGTAAACGACCACGCCTTCTATTTTCTTCATTGTGAAGCCCTCCTTTGGCGGCGTTCCTGTCGCTTCTTCTTATCGCATACCTTACAGTATGAACCGAAGCCTAGTTTACCGTTGCCGGTGTAGAAGTTTTCTTTGGTTGCTGCCAGTATTTCTTTACAGATACGGCATTCTTTGGTAAGTCCTTTCTCCTCCGCAAATTTGCGATGGCGTTCATTCTTACGAAGTTGCTTCTCATACTCATGGCGAGCCTTCATAGGCGCATTGAAACGCTTCTCACGCTTATGCGCAGCATCACACGCCTTACACCATGATTGATGGCCGTCGGTTGCCCAACTATTTAATCCGAAGTCGTTTAAGTGCTTAGTTTCTCCACACTTAGTACAACTCTTTTCTAACGCAAATTTTCTCTCCTTTTTTCTTGTCATTTGGCTTCCTCCTAAAACCTTGAAGCACCTTGAACCACTTCGGCAAAATTGATTCAAAGGCACTAGAAATCATTCTTCTTCATCCTCCAAGTCTTCAAAGCATGAAGAACATATTGGTTCGCCTGTCTTTGGGTGTTCTTCCCAATCATGGCCTTCGGAATAGTATCTATGGCAACTTTCACACATAGGGCATTCACAGTCTGATGCTCTACGTTCACAACATTCAACAACAGGGTCTGTATAGTCGTCAAATGCGCCCCAGTCCATGCCATCAGGATAATTACTCAACATCAGATAATCTCCTTGTAATCACAAAAGTCGCACCCGAATAACGCTGACTCTCTACGGCGAGAATCGTACTTATTCTTAGAGCGTGATTTGACAATACCGAAGCCACGCTGACCGCAGTTAGGACAAACTAGGCCACTCATTGTTCACCCTCCAAAGGTCCCCATAATGGTTTTGATAAGTCCAAACATTTGCATGGTTTTTTGAATTTAAGTCCGTTTATTTCGTCAGTTACAATCCAACCAGAACCATCACACCTTTTACAATTCATTGTGAAGCCTCCTTGTGGCGTCTGTAGCCGTCTTTGAGATTGTTTAGGTATGCAGGGTGGGTCTTTTCAGCCCACGCAAGGAAAGCCAACGCCTCTCTTTTCTTCTCCGCATTTATGAATAAACCATCTTTCGTGAGCCAATTCATTCGCCTTCCTCCTCATACTTTAGAATCCATGTGCATATTTCGTATCCACCAGATAGTACACCGTCTACTCTAGTCATAGGTCCTTTCTTGAAGTACTTAGGATACTTAGCAAGTACGTTGGTCAATTCTGACATATGTGTGCCATATCTGGTTGTGGTGTTTACGTGTTCTATGATTTGCCTAGTATTCCTTGGCCCTGCTTCATGCAGGTAGTTTACAATCTTTTGAATCAGTCGTGTATGTCTATTTACTTTTACTATCGGTCTTTGTTTCATGTCCAGTCCTCCCTTGTTGTTATGTTCTGGAATAATTGTGTTGGTGGTGGTGTAGTGTATTCGTCTATGTGTGCTACACCCATTAGAAGACATTCTCCTTCATGGAATAACAGGTTCTCAAAGTAGTTTGACACATAGCGCAACAATGACTGAGTATGGCCGATAGTCCGGCCCCGCTCATTAGTCAATGGTGCTTCTCCACGCTCGGAGAGGAACTTCTTAAACGCACCGTTAGCATACCATGGATGGATTGAATCTACATAGGGATGCTTAACCAAAAGCACACAATCTTCTAATCTACCATTGAATTCTACAATACAGGAGTTTTCTTCTGACACCATGTCCCTTTGACAGTTGGGGCCGGTTTATAGTGTTTCTCGTAACCACCTTTTCCGAAAACATACCCTTTAGTAGAAAACGTAGGTTTCGTATGCCTAGTTTTGCGAAACCGAGGCTGAAAAAGTTGGGGAAGCCTGAACCGTGGCATCTGGGCTAAGGGGATTCTGGCTGACTAAGGGACAATCGCTAGTTTTTGGCGTATTTACCCCTTCTACCCCCTACTTTGAGGGCTAAAATCAGAAAAACGTGCAAATAGGGCCTGTAGAGCCACAGGAGGGGCTTCGGGGGTAATTGTACCCCTAATCCTAGAAACGTCCCACAGGGGCTGTTTCTGCGTGTCCCTTAGTCAGCAGTAGGGTATTTCACCCCTACAGGGCTTAACACAAACACCCCTTTGTTTATATCCGACTTGTGTTAAGGGAGTATCATGGCTAAGGAATGGCCCCAACGGGCAGTAGCGTATGGTAGGGTATCTACAAAGAAGCAAGAAGAAGGATTGGACACACAGGTATTTGGGATAACTAGGCTTTGCGAAAACGAGGGAATTGAACTAATCGGCCCTAATTTTGCTGATACTGGTTTTTGGGAAAACCACCCTATTCCGAAAAAGGAAATTGACAAGGCAATTGACTATCCTACGGTTTGGTGTGATTTTGGTGTAAGTGGTGGAACAATGGACCGTCCTATGTTCAAAGCAGTAATGGCGTATATGGAACAAGAAGGTATCAAGGACATTATCTTCTATGACCCTAGCCGTCTGTCCCGTAATCTAGTGGATGCTATCAACTTCGTAGAAGAGAACATACGTGGACCACTAGGTATCAACGTACACTTCGTTACTATGCCAGACCTTGACCTAGACGACCCTTCGCAGGAAATGATGTTCCGTATGAAATCTATGATGGACGACATGGAGCGTAAGCAAGTCAAAATCAAAGTCAAGACCGCTATGGAACGCTTGCAAGAGCAGGAACATGAATGGGTTGGCCGTACTCCATTCGGTCTATATGCATCTAAGAAAAGCGATACTGAGGGCGAGAAGGGCAAGTTGTATTACTACCAACAGGAGTTGGAAATTGTTGTTGAAATACTAAGGGAGTATAGTAGGGTTAATTCATACAGTGGTGTGGCCACCTACCTCAACAACAGGGGATTAACAACAAGGTCTGGCGGTAAATGGTATCCGCAACAGGTAAAACGGATAGTGGAACACAGTGTCATGGACGGGGAGTTGAACGGCGAGCATATGTTCAGATTCTTCCCAAAAGATATGCAATGGAGGGATGAGTAATGAAGTGGCTTAGAATTTTTATGAGGCGCAAAAAGGAACACGCACAGTATTCAAGAGGGTATGCTCCTGTAGAAGAATCACTTTATACAAAGGCTGAACGCCTGTACGGGACAGGGTGCAAACATTGTGATGGTTCCGGCTATTGCATTGATATGCCTTGTCCGTATTGTACTGGAAAGGAGGAAGAGTAAGTGAAAGAAACAGATGTAAAATTACTGGCCATGATATTGATGAACACTATCTATAGTGACATACGTAACATAGTAAGAGAAGAACTAGAAAGAGTAGGGTTGGAGGCCAAAGAATGAGTAATCAAGAGTTTTGGTACTTCTTTCTAGGTATTGGAATCATTCTTGTTGTTGCCAAATACATACTAGGAGATGACAAGAATGGATAATACAGTAGTTGCTTTCATTATTGCTTTCCTAGTATTTTGGTTTGCTTCACTTGCGTATGAGGCAGGGAGTCCACTATCCCGACACCCTATTGTACCTGAGCCGTGGGAGTCATATACGGGAGAGGGTGACGATGAGGAATAATCATACTTACAATATCAACGTAAACAGCACATGGGGCGTAGGCTATAACTTATGGTGGATTGAAGATGAAGGAAACAGTTCGTGATGTTGTTGGTGGTTTTGTGTCTGGTGTAAAGACTGGAGTTACTAAATCTTCTTCTATGACGTTTGAAGTGGACTTGTCTACTAAAACAAATAAGAAAGTGGATGAAATCATAGATAACGTAGGTTTGCTACAGCAAAAAACTGTTGATGACGTTCAAACCATACTGAAAATTTTCACTGAAGAACTGAAAATTTCCGGAATACAACTTGGACAACAACTTTCTCATACTGTTGATGAAGTTAGTAAAAAGGTAGACCACCGTTGGAAAATAACCCAATGGTTACTCGGAGTAGGTATGGTCGGCAACGCACTAATCCTATTGTTATCACTATGATGGCGGCCCTGCGGGGATTTGAACCCCGGTTATCGGCTCCGCAAGCCGAAGTGATATCCAAACTACACTACAAGGCCAAACAGACCTCAGTTCAAGTCGGCTTTAATAATTGGGTGGGTAGTAGGAGGAGGAAGAAGTACCCTCGGAGAGAGAAAGGTGAAAAGTTGTGCCGAAGTAAATCACCCCTTTGCCGGCAATGACTAAACCTTAACCTCCTACTACCCGGCTTAGGTTGCCGGCAGTTGTTGTACTGTATCAGTATTATATCAATTATACGCTAATGATGCAATCACTGCGGCATAGTAAAGTACTCTATATACACTACGAACGTCCCTGCTGTGACGTTATTATTAGCAACTGTAAGTACAATGTTAGACTCCGCCAACCCTGCATAAAACGGTACGTTCGCAAATGTGGTCCCAGTATAACCTAATGCATTGTTGCCTCCACGAGTCCATGGTGCGCCAGTATGCGGACTATTAGCAACTGGAAAGCGGGGTCCATTTCTAATTTCTAGATTAGCAGTACCGCTTGCGGTTGTGAATTCTACTTTAGTAATCAACTGAAACTTAGTCACCACTGAATCTGCCGGCAAAGTTAGAACAGCGTGTGCCCCTATGTCGCCGTTTGTTCCTTGTGAAGCATCATATTCTGTTACTATCACTTTAAGTGGTTGAACCTGATTAGTAATAGTTGTATTATTGATTACGTCGCCTGTCAATGCTCCTAGTTGATTATTGAGGTTGGTAATGTCTGTATCATTGCTCGTTACTTGAGATTGAACGGCAGCGTCTGCCGGTATGAAGTCTTCACCACCAGTCCACGCACCACCATTGTATACTTCTATTTCATTGGTCGTGGTATTGTAAATACACATACCCGCCGATGGGGTCAATGCATCACGCTCAGTAGTACTATATTTAGCAAGGGTTATTCGCTGACCGCCACTAACTCTTGCCATACTTCATCACTTAGTCCGCACGTTCTAGGTACTTTTCCATGTACTTAGACAGTTGGACCATAGCAATTTTTTGCTTGTTAGCGCATACTGCTTTCAGAATAGGGTCTTCACCTACGAAGATTACCTGCCCACCTTTGTAGGTTCTGCCGTTGTACTTTGCTGTGTCGCCCTTGACACCTTGGAGTTTCTTACTCTTGATATGAGCCCAGACTTTCTTGACAATCTGACCTCTGGTGTGGGACTTGTTTCCAATTCCCTTAATTTCATTCAACGGTGGGTCTACGAAGTATTTGATATCGGTTGCTCGTACCATGTGCTTCCCTCCGTTCAAGTCAGACTTAATGATTCTCCTAGAAATTGCCGAATATAGACAAGCGGTCTTTAGTTCCAATGTAGCGAGGGCCACCGCTTCGCCTTGGGCGTGTTCTGTAAATGTATAGAGCCAACAGAGTCACACCTATTCCCATAAGGCCACCGCTACCAATTTGAATTGCTGAAAGTTTGTTCTTAGTGACAATACCAGATGATACTTGATTACCAACTTGAGCCATTTCCTTTCTGACTTTGTCTAGTTGTTTGTAGACTTCAGCAGCCTCTTTTACGTCCTCGTCTGTATTGATTGACTCGGCATTAAGTGTACCTTTAACTTCTTTTGCAGCAATATTAGCGTTAAGTGCCTTTAGGCGTTCTTCTAGTTTTTCTTCTTCTATAGAAAGACGCTCTAAGTCCTTGATAGCAGGATTAAATGCTGCTTGATAGTCAGGGTTTGGTTCTGGTCTTTGCCATGTTTCCACTCCTGTCTCGGGGTCAAACGCATAGTCATTGCTAATGTCGCCATCATTTGCTGCAGGAGCGTTAGGATATCCTAGTCCTCTTGACATACGTTGTCTACTTCTAATCATAGCAATACGTGCGGTCTTCTGAGCATCTGTAGGCTCAGTTCGCACACGTTGCCTGTAATGGCTACCTACTGGGGACATTCTTTTCATATTGATTCCTCCTTACTTCTTCCCCATTGCTGCTTTTATCAATGCTCCAGCACAACTGTACAATATATGTGCTGATGCAACATATTTCATTGTAATTAAATTGGACATAAATGAATCCGAACGATTAGGAATAACATATGCTCTTGCTGCTTCGTTACCTAGTGCTAATCCCATAACCAAAAAGTTTCCTTTACTGAAAGCGATTCTATTGTACATTCCGCCGGCTTTACTTAAATTACTGCCTAAATTTCTAGCAGTGTCCAATACACCTGCGATGTTCTGTCCTGCCTTGATACCTGCTCCAACTGCGCCCATGGTTCTACTGCCCATAGGTCTGGCTTTGACAGTGGTTTCTCTCTCAATCTCCCCGATTGACTTGACGATAACTTGTCCTCTTTGTTGTGGTGTCACCATCTTAATCACCCCGTTGCTTGGCCATATGCAATTAGGACGGCCAGTCCTGATACCATTGCTGTGTTTCTAATGTACTTCTCCGGCTTGTCAATTACTTTCTTAGCCTGTCTGACTACGAACTTGTAACCGGGGAAGCCTGCGCCTACGAAGACTAGTCCTAGTCCAACCAGTGCAGGGGTGTTGATACTATCAAAGGCAGGTAAGAACCCAAGTCCTAAGTCTGCTTTAGTAATGTTTGAATAATCAATTGTGTTGTATTTGTCATTAGGGTGAGGTGGAGGGTAGAACATTGAACCACCTTCATCAGGAACCATAGGGGCGGTAGTTCCGTCAGTATAGAATTCGTTTACAATATCGCCTAAGCGATTAGGTTGAGCGGAGAACGCTTTACCTAGTGTTGGATGATACGGTGCCATGCTTCCATTCGGTCTAGAACCAATGGATTTCATCACCGCTCTTGCTTGGTTTCTACTTGCTGCGTTCATCTTTATATCCCCATTTTTCTACCTATTAACATCATTGCTACGGCTACCGCTATGCCCCCGGTACCCATAGCCACGGTCTTCACAGTTTCAAAGTCTTCGGCTGTAGGCGGTTGTGATTCTACTGTGATTGAATCAACCGATTGCATTGATACTTGGGTAGCGGGGCTATTTCGTTTCCCATAGAAACGCCTTGACATACCTCTTGCTTGATACGGTATTCTACGTATGACTTTGGTAGACCATACGTTGTTTACTTGAAGGATATTTCCTTCACGTCCTGCTATCTTGAGATTTGGTGAGTATTCATAATATGGGAAGAATGGTCTAACATCTGATGCGTTCAAGAGAGCAAATGGATTCTTAGTAGTTCTTGAACCAGATACTTCCGTGAGGTTCGTCTGCAACATTGCACCCGAAGGATTCTTCTTATTGAGAGTTTGAGGCCACCAAACGTAGTTTTCCTTCGTAGCAACTACAACATCTTGGGAATCTGGGACGATAAGTTCGGACATTGAGCCGTATTGTTGGAAGAATAATTGCATGACCGTTTCAATATCACTTAAGTCATTGATTGGTACTTTCATTGCTAACTTAGGAGAAGCAGGGCTAAAGTGTGGTGCAATAATGGATATTGCTTCTTGACAGACATTCTCAGGGAAGTATGATGGTACACCATAGGTTTCCATTGTGTTCTTCAAGCCCATACTATTCTCCATAGACTTGAATCCACCCTTACGTAGCCATAGCGCACTATTTAGGATACCGAATGCACACTTGGTAACAATGAGTTTCTTATTCCACAAAGCGGTTGCTTCTTGGCCACCGCCTGCTTTCTCCCAGTCTTGACAGGACTTGAGGTAGTATTGTTGGATTGCTTTGTTTGCACTCATCATTCCTGACTCTATAGATTCGTCTAGGACATAGACCTCTACAATATCAGTCTGGTGAGTACCATTAGGTACGGATGGTCGCCCGTACATGATTTGATTTTCTTTAGTATTTCCTTTGACAGAATAACTCTTGTCAATAGCAATAGGGCCAGTGTTGGGTTGCAAGAACTTCTTTAGTATGTTATTTTGAGAAGTTTCAATGCTTCTTGAGTTAGACAATGCTGCTGCATAATCAGAATCAAATGCCTTCCAGTTATCATCCATTGACATTAGATGGTCATGTGGCCATGTCCATACTGAATACATTAGTACAGCATACCGTTGAGATGATTTGAAGTTCTTAGGTGCAGTTTTCCATGATTCATGGAATTTAGTCTGACCTACATTACCGAATGCTTTCATCAATTCTGGGTGTAGTACTGGGTTGTTTCCATCTTGGATACCCATTACATGAGGATAGTACTTCTTTGCTAGTAGCATAGCATCAGCCGCACTACCCATTTTCTTAGCAATAGGAATACCGGGGGCGGTGGCACCACCAGTAATAGGATTAACAGGCACTAAGTAAGCAACACCAACATTACCCTCTTGGTAGCCTTGAACTCTGAATTTGGCGGTTGTCTTCCAATATTCAAGCGGGTTAGACGTTCTACCGTATGCTTTGGCGTAAAAGAACAATAGAGGTTGCAAGTATACGCCCTCGTAGTTCTTTGTTGATTGTAGTTGTTCAAATGTAACTGGTGCCGTAGGTATTATTCGCCCACCTGTAGCATCTGGTACCGTACCTGTTAATGACCATAAGTTGGCATCTAATCTGGCTAATGACTGTGCATCTGTTGTAATCTTCCATTCTAACTCCCCTGCAGGGCCATATTGTTTGAAAAATTTGCCTCCTTTGTATGACTTTAGGATTGCTTGCTTACCTGCTGCGGATAAATCATCAGACACAGGTCTACCGTTTTTCATTCCATACTCCATAGCAGGACTCCACCAGTCTTTGTGTCTAATTCCTACTTTGGGGTTCCAAGCGATTGCTCTTGGATACGTATGTACGAAGGACAAGTCCTTCAACCAATCAGATGGATTATCTGATGAAGCACCTAAGTCTAGTGGATTCTTCAAAGCACCCGGATTTAGGCCGACGTGCTTTACACTGTAAGACAATGAATCTAGTTGGCCCACTACCGGAATATCACCAGACATTAATGATAGTAGGTTATACTTGACTACATTTGCTTGCTCTTTTCTGAGTTTGGTGTATTGCTTGCCGTAGTTGATGATAGTCTTCATTATTTCCTCGGCTTCTGTACTTGTTAGTTGAGGGATTCTTTTTCCACCGTCGCCAGACCTAGATGTTTTGTTTAGAAGGTTATCTACCGCCTTACGATATGTCGGGTCACCGATATTGATTGGTGTTGCTTCAATACAGGATGTTGCAATAGCGTTGAAGATGTTGCTTCCAGAGAAGTGTGCTTGCAACAATGCTATTTTAGTTCTATGATTGATGAAGAAGCCTTCTGCAAGTGAAGCGATGTTCCTTTGAAGCACTGTACGTTCAGTAATCGCTGCCTGCCATTTCTGTTGGGCATTTGACAAATTAAATACTGGGTGTTGATTGATTGAGAATCCTTGTGGAGGAAATTTCTCACCCATACTTTAGGCCACCCTAGTATGGCTGACCAGTTCCTATGTTATAGCCTTGTTGCGGAGGCTGACCCTGCATTGGAACTTGCCCATATCCGGGTTGTTGTCCATACATTTGTTGATTATACTGGTTAGGTTGGTCTATCATTAGGTTAGTTGCTACTTGTTGCGCTCCTGCACCGCCTACTGCACCTGCAGCAGTTACAGTACCTAGTTTGAATAGGTTCTTGAGCAGGCTTGGGCGTTGTGGCGGCATCATGGTTTGTTGTTGCTGATTCCATTGTTGCTGCTGTTGCTGTGCTTGCCACAACTGCTCACGGTGTCTTTGTTGCTCCTCTAGTGATAGTGCTTGGAACTTAGCCTGTTGTACAATTTGCATTGCTTGAGCATCTGCTTGTTGAATCTCTTGAGCGATTTGCTGTAGAGGAACCATGTTAGCGATAATCATGTCAATGTTCTCGTCTGTAATAGTTGAATACCCCGCTTCAACTGCCTTTTCAGCATTGATGAAGTTGGTTGTGGTCATATCACTATTGAAGAACGCAAACAATTCTTTGCGTACGATAGTAGTGATTAGGTTTGCAAGTTCAGCGATAAAGACAGGCTGATTCCTTTCGTTTAGATGATGTAAAAAGAAAGTACTTACTTCGTTAGGATGGGCAGCAAACAAATGGTAGATTTTACCTAATTGGTCTTCGTTACCAAGTGGTCCTCCGACCATACCCATTGCTGCGCCTGCTATTTGTTGGTCTAGTCCTGTTTGTTGGGCAACATTCATTGCTTCTCCAAACATTGTCCCTAGTGTATTTCCTTGTCCTGTACCTGTAGGTTGTAGTGAGTTACCCCAATTATTCGCCATTATTTTGCACCTCCGGCTTGTCCGCCTCTGGTGGACCGACTACATAATCAGTTTCAAGTGTTGTGCCTTGAATTTGCTTGGTTTGTAGTAGTCTTTCATCAAAGACTAGGGTAGTGATATCGTTTTCACCTGTAATTGGATTCTTGTATCTAATGATTGGTATGCCATCTCTTTGCGCTTCATCAAATACTGGGGCCCACTTTGCAAGTAGAGGGTGTTCAGGAGTCTTAGACTTCTTCTTTACTACTGGTACAAATGCTACGCCTCGCTTCTTCATTCGCTTGAAGAATCCTTTGTCATGGGAATGTTCCTCTTGTTGAATCCATCCTTGAAGTAAATGGTACAGTTGTAGATGTTGGGGACATAATGTAGAAGGTAGTTGCATACCTGAGCCATATAGTACTCCAGTCCATGCTCTAAAGGGTACAATGTTTCCTTTACCATCTGTCATATATTGTTCCCATAAGTCCCCGTAGTCTTGGTGTCTACAGTCTGAACCATCTACTGCGCATTGGTGAGGTTGCATATACTTGTACCTCAATCCTCCGCCAATAAATGGAATCCATTGTGTACCGGGCAATGTATACCATCTTTTAGTCGGCTTTAGTGCCTTGATTGCGTTCTTTATGTTCTGTTTGCGTGCCTTATCTGGGTCAGGGTGGTCGCTGAAATCAAATTCTACGACAGGCACTACGGCGTCATAGTTTACATCTCCATTTGCTTGTGGCATATTATTCATTAGTTCCAATAGTCTTTTCTCTCTGTAATTCATTGTGTAACCCCCATTGCTTTCATTAGCGTTTCTTGCACATTGAAGTTACGTATCGCTGATACTGCATCAATGTGAACGGGAATGCGCATTTCTTGTAACAAGAATAGATGTTCTCTAAAAACATCAAATATGGGGTGATTGGCGATTAGACCATGTTCCCACATAGCCCAATCTTCGTCTTTTACTAACCATTCATCGGCCTTATTTGCCAACAGTATGATTTTCTCTGGCCGGTATTTTCTCCTTCTGAATCTAGTCCACATACCTAGTGCCTTTGGGGGTTTCTTTGAAGCAAGTGCTTCAACTAAATATCCTAATGCAACTTGATTATCTGTATTATCTTCATCTAGTAAGTGCCTGTGGTCAATAACTACAACTACCGCTTTGATTTTACGCTCGTACATATCCTTTAGCCACATATACTGGTATTCTTCATGTCCCCCAATATCACGACTAACGACGGTCTTTTTACGACCTTTACTTACTAATCGCTTTGCACTTGCTTCTGGCATTCTATGTTTAGACGAGAATGCTTTCAGTTTATGATGTGTTCTTTGATTGTCGCCTAATGGTCTAATCAGTCCCGGTGTGGTTAATTGTTTATCCAATGTCGTCTTACCTGTCATTGATGCCCCATAGACGCCAATATCATACCTAATGTACTCTTTGATTTTGTCAATGAGAGCAATTACTGTGTGTGCAAAGACAATCTCGGTTGAGCCCATCTAATCACCCCAAAATCCAAGATAGGATTCCTCCGTAGTCGGTTCCTTTGTAGATAGCGTAGTCTATACCTGCGGTTACTGCCATACCTGTTAGCGTTGCCACTGTTCCCCAGATAAACGCCTTGATTTTCAAGTATCTAAACTGCCAAGTTTGGCCCACGAATATAGTTTCCATCAAGCCTTCTTGTTGGTCGTCTTTCAGGTCTTTGAATATCTTGACCATAATTTATCCCCTGTGTTGCCAACATAGCGTTCCATTTTTTACATTTCTTTTGCATTGTTCCCCAGTCATGGTGGTTCCTACACATCTTACTCCGTGTGTAGAATGTCGTTCGCTCCGCTTGGCATCAGGTTTGCCTGTGAGGGTTGCGTAGATATTGATTCCGCAGGTATGGTTGGTGCCGAAGCCACTGGTTGCATATTGTATTCTGGGACTAGACTTGGCCCTACGGGTATACCCATAACTCGGTGTCTGTCCATTCCCATCGCTTTTGGGTCTAGACTCACCTGTTGTTGGGGTTGTTGCTGTGCTTGTGGTGCTTTCATCTGATTAATCATACTTTGAATATTAGCCATCTGTTGTTGAAGCATAGCATCTTCTTGGCTATCAATAACTCCATCATTAGCAAGTGAGTTTTGTAGCATTAGTTGGAATTGAGCCATTTGACTTTGTAGCATTAACTCTTGCTGACTCTTCTCTACTTGGAATTTCATGGCCGCCATCTTGCGCCTATTACCGCTACGCATCTTCTTTAGTTGTCTACGGTGGCTAGCACTGTCTTCAAACATGGCACGGTAAACAAAGTAGAATCCTGCTTGTACGGAGAATCCTGCGAAACCATAGAAGATAGCGGACTCATAGGCCGTATTGAAATGACTCCATGTCCATTCTTGGTACAGGAGAATACATAGTGCAAGCATCAATGCTTGGAATAGCATTGTACCTAACAAGTGCAATTCACGTTCACGTTGTTGCTCTTTGTACTCTTCCATCTCACTAGAGATATCACCATCCATTCCCATTACGGCTCCTAGTACTGGATTAGCAGCAAATCCGATTGGGCTATCAGGACCTAACGGCATCTCTAGCCACCTCCAACAGTCCTACTATTTCTATTCGGGTAGAATTGTTTGCAGTATGCATTGTCAATTCTCCATTAGGTTGGACTACGATGGTTAGGAATCTAAGTCCTGTTTCATGTAGATGGGTCAGTCCATTGACTAGCCCTTCTGGTAGGCCACCATTGTTTTGCTCTTGTCTTACTTCTTCTGTCATTTATTTTCACGCTCCAAATTGATTCGGGTCCCTTGCTTGAATGATATTGTCAATTCTCAGGATTTGTATGGCGGCTGTGGTCGCAGACTTTAGTCCGACCTCAAGTACGCCCATCGGTTCTATTACTTCGTACGGGTTCCCCGTGATTACTCCACCATTAGCCACATTCAAGAAAGCATCGGTGTTTCCTTGACCATGTGCTGCTCTTAAGTTAATTACTGAAAGACGAGGGTTATGTCCACAGTTTTTGGCTAATGTTAGAGGAATAATTTCAAGTGCCTTAGCATAGGCTTCAACCGCCAACTGCTCAAGACCTTCAACGGTATTTGCTACCTGTTGTACGTGTAGTGCCATACTTACTTGTGGTGCGCCACCACCTGTTACTACTTCTGATGAAGTATGTGCTAACCATGTTACACCGATTGCGTCGTCAAGCGCACGGGCTACTTCATCGGCAGCCTCTTGACTTGGTCCAGTGCATAGAACTGAATGACGTTGTTGGTTATCATTTAGTTTTGCAAGATGTAGTACGGGTTTATCCCATGATGGAAGAGTATGTTCATAGATTTCTCCACAGTGTCCTAGGTCTTCCTTTTCTAAATCACCAATACTTGATACAATCATACCGCCTGTTGCCTCGGCAATCAATTCTAGTAGGCTAGCATTACAACGGCGGATAGCCATCATGTCATTGCGAGCAAAGTATTCTGAAAGCACTGGGTCAATGTCCTTGCCTCCTACGACTACACTAACGCCTAGATTTTTTAGATGCTCTCCAATGGCTAGAATGTCAGCCTTACGCTTTTGTGAGTAAGCATCAGCGTCAGCACCTGTTTGGAAGTTTACATTGACTCCTTCGGTGAATCTTGGAATTAGAATATCACAGTCAAACAAAGCAATCTTTGCATCAACAATGTGTTCAACCATACCGTGATTCATTTTCTGTTTGTCAATGATAATTCCATCTGCAAGGTCATATGAATCAGTAATAGAAGAACCGGGGCGGATAACCATGTTCACGTTAGATGGTTTGGTCTTCTTTGCAGCATTGATACACATCTGAGTTAGATGCTCCTTTGCCGTACCTGCTTGCTTACCAGACATTGCAGTGCCTGCAATTTGTTCTAGTGTGAAGTCCTTTAGTGCGAGAGTCTTGAGATGTTCAAGTGCGGCGTTCTTTCCGATTTCAAATCCATCTTCAATCTGAGCCACATGGACACCGTCTTTCATCAGTATCTCGGCTTGACGACATAATTCGCCGGCCAATAGAATACCACTAGTTGTACCGTCGTATGCTTCGCTTTCAATAGTGCGAGCAAGACCTACAACAATCTTGGTGGTTGGGTGTTCAAACTTCGTTTCTCTTAGGATAGTTGCGCCGTCGTTAGTAAAGGTGGCACTGCCTGTATTGTCTACAAGCATCTTATCTCGGCCACGGGGACCAAGTGATGAGGCCACTAAGTTAGCCATTTGCTTTACAACGTCAATGTTAATCTCTTCGGCGGTTCTAACCTGACTCTGGGTACCATCAATAGCGTTTGCCATGAACTGTCCTTCTTACAAGTAGGTCATAAAGAAACCTAAACATCTTCAAAGGTAATATCTTTATTTTGTTGTTTGAAGTTGTTGTAACAGATGGCGATAATGTTCTCTTTGTCTTTACCCCCTGTAAGGTCTGTCTTCATTCTGTAGTTTGCGTGTTCAATAGGCGTCTTGTCTAGCCTACGGGCTGCCCTATCAGCAAAGACAGCCATAGTGTAACTAGTGTACCACTTCTTGCGTTCCTGTACCCATTCATGGGTAATATCAATCACCTTGAAGAATGCTTTCTCAAGTTTGATTCCATGTATTGTTTCGTATTGTCCTTCTAATGCCATTTCCACATCACCTTTACTTTTACTTTCATGCTTGACCCGTGTCTCTCGGATGCATCCAATATTCTAACAAGATGCTTTTTCCTAGTAAACGTAGATTTCCTAGCAAGTGTTCCTGTCTTTGGACAGATTTTTGCTATTGAGGTCAATTCATTGAAAATCTGCTGGTCAATAACTAGCGTTCCAATGGGTGAGATATCTACCCATTGCGCAGCAGGGTCGCCTCTAACTGATTCTCCAGAACTAATACCAATAGGATTCTTACCACCAATGACTAGTTTGTTTTCGTCATTAAATGAAACAAATAAACCACTACGGTCTTCAGCATCAGGGTTACCGTCAGCCCATTCAAGGCGTATCTGATTTCCTATGTAATCTTCGTATCCTGCATGGGGTGTGTACTTGTGGTCTAAACCAACAGCATACGGGTCTTCCATGTACAGTCGTGTATTCAACTCGGTCTTAATAATTCAGTATATCAATTATCTGCGTAGTTACGTAGATTGGTGGCTAGAAGTGCTTTCGCATCATTTTTATTGATTCTGCCCTGATTCTTTGTTTGGTTGCGCTGATTAAATTGCTGCTTCAAAGAGTTTTGCAAGGTCTTCCCAGTACCTTGACCGTGGATAAACTCGTAGATGTCTACGAAGTCGGGATTCAATGGGAATTTGAAAAACTCACTTGCAAATTTTTGTTGTTGTAGTTGTTGGATAGCACTCGTACTAACTGCTGCCGCAGCAACTTGTTCCATGCTTAGTATGCGAACATACAAATCTCTTACTTGGTCGTCATCCAAAGGTTGCTTTGCATCAGTCCTTGCTTTTTCTTTGAATAGTTGTTGTCCTATTTTTGTATTAAACGCTATGTTTGCTTTATTCTTTACATTTACCATGTTATCACCTTATATTGCGAACGTATCATTGAAGAACCTTATTGCGGGAAAGGATAGTGAACCCGCTCTACCTGTGGCATTTTCAGTAACCTGTGCTGACATAGTGAAGAAAGGGCTATATGTGCCACTTGGGGGTGAGAAGGCACATGCACCACCAGAAGCAAAACTACCGAACTGAACTGATAAGTCGGAAATACCTTTAGCATTAAACGCACTCAAATTCCACTGATTACAAAAGTCACCGAATCCTTTCTGAATTGAATAAACAAAGGTGTAATTCGGGTCAAGTGGGCTACCACTCCATGCAGTGGCTCCGTTGCCAAGTACGCTTGTGATTTCTATAGTCGCTGCATCTTGCCAATTGTAGACAGACCCTGCAACGATTGGGGGATTGTTTGGCATATTTGTTTGAGGGTCTGTAGAGGTGATAATCATTTCATTGTTATTAGTACTATACGTTGAAAAACCGGGATTTGGATTTGCATTACCGAATATGCCACCTAAAACTCCCTGTATTTGCAATGACGGTGTTTGGTTAGAAGTTACTCCGTGGTGGATGGTTATACTCATTTTATCAACCCCACATGAATCCAGTAGATTGAATACCTTCAATTATAACCAATGATGAAGCCTTGAATTGTGTGCTATTAGTGAAACTGGTTCCCCCGTTTATTGTTAGATTGGCTACATCGCTACTTGATATTGTATATGCGCCTCCGTCTGTATTTACGAAGATTAAGTGAAATGCTTCTTCTGTTGCTCCAACCACTGTGTTTGGAAGATAATTTTGACCGTATTGCCCAGTGGCATCTATTTCCACTGTACCGCCAGTGCCTTGGGGAAATGAACTGAGGAACACTATTGTCCCTGAATTGACTTCATTGGTACCAAGAGTAGGGGTTGCGCCGGGTAATATGGGTGTAATCAAGGGGCTAGAAAAACTGGTACAGAATGCTTGGCTTACCTTTGCCATTCCAGAAAAGTGTATTCCTCTGTCATCTGTTGTTGTGAGATGGCCGTCTAAAGCATGTAACTCTATCAAGTCGCCGCCTGAGTCACTTAGAACTCTAACTCCATTACCTCCCCTCACGGTTAGAGTATCTGTTGTACTATCGGCTACAACATTCGCCTGTGCTGCTAACGGGGCGAGTGGGAATCTGTTTGCTGTACTGTTTAGGAATGTAATAGTTTCAAAGGCATTGCCACCGCCTCCGCTACCGCCTCCTGCTAATGTTGTTCCATCTGTAATTTGAATATCGTCACCTGCGTCAGTTGTGAAGTAGAGTTCGGTAGGTGATTCATTCTTAACCCATAACTGCCCATATCCTGTTGTATCGCTCTTTGCACTCGCTCTTTCTCCAATCTTAAGTGGACCATCAAATTGGGCTTCGTGGTCTGTACCGTCTTTATCGGAATAGAACATGAACGCATTGGTATTAGTGCCTACTTGCTTTATGAGAAAGTAGCCATCGCTGAACTCATTAGCGTTTCTAAATACACGAACTTCTTGGTTTTGTCCTGTAACTGCTTTAGCATCTAAATCTAATAAACACTCTTCGCTCGCTGTTTGATTTTCTGCTATGATTTGTGCGTGTGAATCTTGCAGTCCTTTAACCTTAAGAGTTCCAGTCTCAGTCCCTTGTTGTAGCGTAATAGTTGGGTCGGCTGCTGCAACAATATGCAACTCAGTAGTAGGTGCGCTAGTGCCTATACCGACCAAACCTGCATCGTCAATAATCATCCTCTCGGTACCTGCAGTATCAAACCGAATTTTGTTTTCATCGGTTGATTGTTCAACCTGTATCTTTGTATTATCATCAGCGTCACGTATAGTTGTAAATGTCACTGCTGCAAGTTGAGTATCTACATATCCTTTAGTTGCAGCATCATTGTTATCGGATGGAGTACCTACTCTTAGTTGAGTATCTACGAAGGTACTGTTAGTTGGTGCGTTGTTGGCAATCTGACAACGGAATGCATCTACAGAATCATCCCAAACGAATCTAGTGATTGCAATGTCTGTACCACTGTTTTGACCTCGGTCCACTTGGAACCCAGATACGTTACCAGTTACACCTGCGCCTGCATTGTTAGTTTCTCCTTGATTTAATTGAAGAACAGGGTCCGCATGGCTTACTGTTGTTGATGATACTGTTGTAGTTGAACCAGATATTGTTAAGTCTCCATTAATTGTTACTGCTCCTTCAAACACTGCTGATTTGTCATCACCACTGATTGTTACTGCAGTTGCATATGAGTTGAAATTGGCACCGCTACTTCCCGAGGGTGTAACTTGTAATAGAATATCTCCTCCCTTTCCTGTTCCTTTACCTCCGCCACCACGTAGTTCTAAGTCCCCTCCTGAAAGGTTAGGGTCTGCTCCTATTCCGGCTGAACCGGCGTAGATTCTCAGGTCTACACCTGCTAACGCCCCGGAGCGTCCGGTTGCGCCAATTTGAGTAGAACCGATAACCGCAGTACCGAGAACAACGTCGCTTGTCAGGAATACGTCGGCATTGGCGTTTGGTGAAATTATGATGTGTTGGTTGGCGCCTGTGTTTGATATCGTGTTGTGATTGAAGTTGAGATTATCTACATCTAGGCTACCAACTATGTCTACATCACCTGTTAGGGTGGTGTCGCCTGTTATGGTGGCATCACCAACTACATCTAATGCATTGGTGGCTCCAGATGCACCGGATGGGTTGATGTGAACACCATTAGCATTTACCATTAGTACCCGGGTATCTGCCACTACTAAGCCAAGTTGGTTTAGTGCAGTATGT
>CEWH01035077.1_pt1 | contig 26099 bp, 25 predicted proteins | sample 531231 | NCBI WGS metagenome assembly CEWH01 (sample SAMEA2622316, study PRJEB7988) | marine metagenome | biome: marine biome (ENVO:00000447); feature: surface water layer (ENVO:00002042); material: "saline water (ENVO:00002010), including plankton (ENVO:xxxxxxxx)" | depth 5 m | reverse complement strand
TTGAAATCATTTGCAAGAAAAAATAATCTTTTGTTTCAGCAAGATGAAATTGGAAATTTGGTAATAATAAAAGAAGCAACCCAAAATATGAAAGATTGTGAAACTGTTGTTCTTCAGTCACATGTTGATATGGTTCATGAAAAAAATAATGAGGTCGAATTTGATTTTTTGAACTCTGGAATTAAAATGTATGTTGAAGGAGATTGGGTAAAAGCCGACGGTACAACACTTGGAGCAGACAATGGACTTGGTGTTGCAGCTATTATGGCTGTATTAGAAAGTAAAGAAATTTCACATCCAAAAGTAGAAGCATTATTTACAGTTGATGAAGAAACGGGAATGACAGGGGCATTAAATCTTTCAAATACGATTTTATCCGGAAAAATTTTATTAAATCTAGATACAGAGGAGGATGATGAAATTTGTATAGGTTGCGCCGGTGGTATTGACATAACAATGAAAAGAAGTTATAATTTAATTAATTCAACGAATGACGAAGTCTGCGTAGAGTTGTTATTAAATGGATTAACAGGTGGTCATTCAGGTGCAGAAATTCACAAAGGTTTAGGTAATTCAAATAAAATCATATTTGAAATTATTAATGAAATTAACAACCATTTTAAAATTAGTATTTGTTCAGTTGACGGAGGAGGCTTGAGAAATGCTATCCCTAGGGAAAGCACTGCTATTATCTCATTTTCAAAGGATAACTTTGAGTTATTTGAGGAAATTATTAAAAAAAGTTTAGACATGTACAAGAAAAGATTTCAGCTAACCGATTCAGATCTAAATCTTGAGTTCAAATTATTAGGAAATGGTTTAAAACAACTAAGTAGAGAAGATTCTAATGAACTTATTAAAGCAATTAACATGTGTCCTAACGGGGTTTTTGAAATGAGTAAAAGTATTGAAGGACTAGTTGAGACTTCAAATAACCTAGCTAATATTAAACTGGTTAACGGTGAATTAAAAATTATGTGTTTAACCAGATCTTCATCAGAAGAATCAAAAAATAAGCTATCTAAAATTATTTCTAATATTTTTGAAAACATCTCTTGTAGCTGCACGTTTTCTGGTGGATACCCTGGTTGGGAGCCAAATATAAATTCAAAAACCTTGAGAGAAGTTAAGAATTCATATATTAAGTTGTTTTCATCTGAACCTAAAGTAAATGTTATTCATGCAGGTTTAGAATGTGGTATTATTGGTTCACATTACCCAGAAATGGATATGATAAGTTTTGGCCCCACAATTTTAGGTGCGCATTCACCAGATGAAAAGGCTTCAATATCCTCAACTCAAAAATTTTGGACATTTTTTACTGAAGTACTTGCAAATATTCCTAGGAAGCTGGCTTAATCTGAAATATCGATCAATTCAATGATAAATTCTAAATCTGAATTTGCAGGAATTGTATTTCCTTGTGCCCTTGTTCCGTAACCCATTTCTGAAGGAATAAAAGCATAAACTTTATCTCCAACGTTCATCATCATTAAAGCTTCTTTAAAGCCTTCTATTAATTGCATTTGATTTGAAAATGGGACTTTTAGGGGATCATACCAACCTTTGCTTTCAGAGTCTTCTGAATATCTGTCATAATTTACCATTATGTCTTTTCTGTTTGTTCCAAATAAAACCCCATTTACTGCAAGATATCCTTCGTAATAAATAAAAATTTCATCGCCCTCCATAGGTTTTACACCTTTTCCTCTTTCAATAAAATGAATTTCAACTCCTGAGCTTAATTTTTTAGCCTTATTTCTATAATTATTATTTTTCTCTTTTTCTTTTCTGGCAAGTGAGTCCATTTTTGCCATTGCTAGTCTTTTCTTTTCCTCTTGCATCATGAACAGCTTCGGCTCCATCTCATTCCATGTTGTAACCGCATCATATTTTTTTGCCTTTGAACCAACTCTAATTATATTTACTTTTTTGATCACAACATCTTTAACAGGTCTGTCTGCTACAGCTGTCTCAACATTTGAAATAGCATCTTGCACTTCAATTCCTTCAACTACATGTCCAAAAACCGTATGCCTTCCGTCAAGGTGTGGAGTAGCTACCTCGGTGATAAAAAACTGACTACCATTAGTACCTGGGCCAGAATTTGCCATTGAAAGTATACCAGGCTTATCATGTTTTAGCGATAAATCAATTTCATCTAAAAATTTGTAACCAGGTCCGCCTGAACCATCTCCCCTAGGATCACCACCTTGAATCATAAATTTATCAATAACTCTATGAAATATTATTCCATTGTAAAACTTTTTTCCCTTAAAATCATTATCAACTTTGGGGTGATTTCCTTCTGCGAGTGCAATAAAATTAGCTACTGTAACAGGTGTTTTTTCATATGTTAATTTAATAAGCATTTTACCCATACTGGTTTCAAATTCGGCATATATTCCATCTTCAAGGTCACTTTTGTTGTTATCACACGCAAATATCATTGAACATGCGAAAAAGAATATTAAAAACTTTGTTTTCATATTTATTAGGTTAATAGTTCATTATAATTTTTTAGCGATTCTAGGAAATAATTCACTGTATCTTTTAGTGATTTTTTACTTATCGCTCCAGCCGCATTTTTATGACCTCCACCACCAAAGATAATTTTAGAAAAATCGTTGACATCAAAATCTCCCCTTGATCTAAGAGAAATTCTAATTACATTGTCTTTTAAATTTTCCATAAAAATAACAGCAAACTTAATATTTTTTATCGATAGGCCATAATTAACAATCCCTTCAGTATCACCCCTTTCATAACTAAATCTATCTAAATCTTTCTGAGAAAGAGAAATATAACATGTATTGAAATTTTCAACAACTTTTATTTTACTAAGTGCAAAGCTTAATAATTGTAATCTCTCAAATTTATTGTTGTCATATATTTTATTATGAATATCTGAGTGAGAAATTCCTGTTTTTAGTAATTGAGAAACGACGTGATGAGTTAAGTAAGTTGTTGAAGGAAATTTAAACGAACCTGTATCTGTCATAATTCCAGCGTATAATGAACAAGAAATCTTTTTATCAATTTTATCTTTATCTCCCAATTTGTCAATAAAATGATAAATCATTTCACATGTAGAGCTCATTTCAGGTTCTGAATACATGAAATCAGCATAATCTGAAGGTTCCTCGTGGTGATCAATCATCACCAACTTTGCATTTGATATTTTTACATAATCCTTCATTCCAGAAATTCTGACTAAATTGTTGAAATCCAGAGTGAAAATTATATCAGCATCAATAATTTTTTGCTTACAACTTTCATCCTCCTCAAAAATTCTAATTACGTTATTTGGATCCATCCATTTAAGAAATTCAGGAAAATGATTAGGACTAATAACATCAACATCATGTTCATAATTATCTAAATAGTACTTTAATGCTGTGCTGGAACCAATTGCATCACCGTCTGGATTTTTATGCGGAATAATTACAATTTTTCTTTTAACTGAAAGAATTCTTTTAATTTTATCGATTTCACTTCCATTCATATTCAGCGAAGATAATCATTAATAGCAAAACCTAATAAATTAATAAAAAGTGTTATTTTTGCAAACTAAATATTTTGTTATGAACAATATAACTTTTACGATGCTTAAACCAGATTCTGTAAGAAATGGAAACATAGGAGCTATTTTGGATAAAATTATCAAATCTGGATTTATTATTAAAGCAATGAAGTTTACAAAAATGAGTAATGAGAAAGCTAGTAAGTTTTATGCAATTCACAGTGATAGACCATTTTTTAATGATTTGGTTGAATACATGACCAGTGGCCCTATAGTTGCTGCCATTTTAGAAAAGGAGAATGCCGTAAATGAATTTAGAGATTTAATTGGTTCTACTAATCCTGAAGAAGCTGAAGAGGGTACAATTAGGAAAATGTTTGCTAAATCTATTAGTGAAAATGCAATACATGGTAGTGACAGTGATGAAAACGCCAAAATAGAGTGTGAGTTTCATTTCGGTGCAGATGAAATTTACTAACCTAGTATTATTTTTTCAACAATTTTTTTTTCAAACCTATCGTTAATTAGACGGATTAGTTTTTCCTTTCCGTAGCTCAGTTCTTGTTTAAGGGCCGGCGAACTAAGCTTTATAAAAAGTGTTTTATTTTTCAAACTTACGTCTGTGGTGTAATTAGCTACTCCGTTATCCATAAGTTCAAACCATGCTTTTTTCACCTCTAAATCTAATAATCCTTTTTCAAGCTTATTTTTTTTAAGAAAAATATTAACCAGTTGCTTTATTTCAGTATTACTCATCGAGAAAATTTTTTGGGTAGAATCTTTTGTACTTATAAATAAGTCCATCAGTATTTCTTAATATTAATTTCATTGAGTCAAGTTTAACGAGTTTCTCTTTGAAATTTTCTCCTTTTCCATACACTAAATATATATCATTTTTTTGCTTATTTATTTTAAATTGAATTTCATGCATGGTAATATCAAAATTACCATCTAGTCTTGGCTTAACTTTCTTCCTGTAACCATTATTTTTTTCATCTAAAATAAAATAATCTATTGTACCACTAAACGGATAATTTTTTAACTCTTTTCCTGAAACAGAAACGGAACTTATTTCCCAGTATCCCGATAAATATTTAATATCCCTTGATTCATTACATGAATTCATGATTAGAACCAAAAAAATAGATATGATAAAATTGATTTTTTTCAAATCTCAAATATTTTGTAAGATTTGTTAACCATCTTAATTATATTTTCAGATCTAGTTTTATTAGTATCAGATATGAAAATTTGGTTGAACTTATCCTCATTTACCAGATTAATGATTTGTTTTACCCTGTTATCGTCAAGTTTATCAAAAATATCATCTAGTAACAATATAGGATTTGAATTAAGTTTAGATAAGTAATCAAACTGTGCAAGTTTAAGTGCAATTAAAAATGTTTTTTGTTGGCCTTGACTTCCAAATTTTTTAACCGAAAAACCATTTATTGTAAACTTAAGGTCATCTTTATGAATCCCTTTAGTTGTGAATTGGAATCGCAAGTCCTTTTCAAGATTATTTTTTAACAGCCTATAAAGATTTTTGGTTTCTGAGATATCGCTTTTATGTGTTATTTCTACATTTTCTTTATCATCACTTAGTTCTTTATATCTGATTTTAAAAATAGGTATGAATTCAGAGAGAAATTCAATTCTTTTTTCATGAATCTTTTCTGCATTTAGGGACAAATGATTATCGTAAATATCAATGGTTTTCTTTATATTTTCGGGGTTATCATAGAACATTTTAAGAAGAGCATTTCTTTGCTTTAAGGTTTTATTATAGTCTATTAATATTCTTAAATATTCTTTATTTGTTTGACAAATAATACCATCAATAAATTTTCTTCTAGTTTCACTACCTTCAATGATTAAATTCCTATCATTTGGAGATATAATTACTAAAGGAATTACTCCAATATGATCACTGAATTTTTTGTACAGCTTATTATTTCTTTTAATAGTTTTTTTTTCTCCTTTTTTTAAGGAAACTAAAATTTTTTCCTCTTTGTCATTTATTCTATATGAACCTGAAATAAAAAAAAATGTTTCCCCATGTTTAATGCTCTGAGAGGGGATAGGGTTAAAATAGCTTTTAGTATAGGACAAATGGTAGATCGAATCTAATATATTAGTTTTTCCTACTCCATTAAGTCCCACAAAACAAACAATTTTTGTATCAAAATTGAACTTGATACTTTCAAAATTTTTATAGTTAGTTAATGATAACTCTTCCAAAAACATAAAAGGCAGTAAATATAAAATAAACCTATAGGTATTCCACTTAAACCAAAAATAACAAATAAATTATCCATTTTTTAATAATAAAAATTTTATTTTTACGCCCTAAAATAATGTTATGGCAACATATAAGAAGAGAGGTTTCAAAAACAAAGCAGCATCAAGTAAAGCTGAGGCTTTGGAGAATAAGTCAACTACGGCCAATGTTTTTAATACTTTGGACGAGGGTTCATCTAAAACTCAACAATGGGTTGAAAGAAATCAAAATAAGATTTTAGGTTTAGTTGCTGTAATTTCGATTGTTGTTTTAGGGGTTTTTGCTTATGCAAAGCTTATTAAAGAACCAAAAGAGAGTAATGCCTTTAACAACATGTACCACGCGCAGAAAAAATTTGATGAGGCTATTCTGATCAATAATGATTCAGTATATAATATTTCTTTAAATGGGGATGATTTGAATATGGGTATGTTAGATATAATTGACCAATATGCCGGTACTGATGCAGCTAATTTGGCAAGCTATTATTCGGGTATCATTTACTTAAAAATGAACGATTATTCAAATTCAATAAAATATTTATCAAAATTTAATTCCGATGATATTCTTTTAAGCTCACTTGCTACTGGATCAATTGGCGATGCTTTTGCGGAACTAAATCAGTATGAGGATGCCTATGATTACTACGTGAAAGCCTCAAAAAGCGATAATAATTATACTTCGCCCATGTATCTATATAAAGCTGGCTTATTGGCAATGAGATTAAACAAATTTAAAAGAGCAGAAGAGTACTTTACAGAAATAAAAAAAGATTATCCAAACAGTTCTGAAGCAAAAAATATTGATGCTTTTATTTCAAAAGCTGTTGCGTCACGAGAGTAAATGAAATCTAATAACAAACAACTATTTGAAATCAACTCAAATAATTATTCCGTTTTGGAAAATTACAAAATTGGAATTGTTGTTTCTGAATGGAATATTGATATTACATCAGATCTTCTCAAAGGAGCACAGGATAAACTGATCGAATTAGGGGTTAAAAGTGAAAATATTTCAACCTCATGGGTCCCAGGAAGTTTTGAACTAGTTTATGGTTGTAAGGAGAATTCGAATAAAAATTTTGATGCGATTATTGCGATTGGATGTGTTATAAAAGGTGAAACTGATCACTATGACTTTATTTGTAGCTCTGTTTCTAACGGCCTAATGCAACTAAATATTTTAGGTTCAACACCCATAATTTTTTGTGTTTTAACCGATCATAAAAAATCACAATCCATAGCTAGGTCTGGTGGGGAACATGGTAATAAAGGAGCTGAAGCAGCTATCGCAGCAATAAAAATGGCATCCTTTAAGTAAGATATTTCACTATATTTAGCTAAATTCATAATTTTATACAGTGGGCCTCTTTAAATTAAAAAAAAATAAACGTTATAGTTATTCAGGTAGGTTTTCTGAAGATACCTCTTATGTTGGAAAACATTCTGTTCCCAAGAAAATTAAATCAAAGTTTGATGAATATAGGACAACGGTTGGGGATGATAATAGCTTTAGGAAAAAATTCAGGAACGCTGTTGAGGACTACAAGAGGGGGTCTCAAAAGTCAGTGAGAAATCGACTCATCATTATCACTTTAATTTTATTCTCTTTAACAATATTGTTTTTTTTGATTTAATAAAATTTTTGCATGAAAGATATAATTAATATTCTTCCTGAAAATGTTGCTAATCAGATAGCAGCCGGTGAGGTTGTTCAAAGACCAGCCTCAGTGGTAAAAGAATTACTTGAAAACTCTATTGACGCAAAAGCCACAGAAATAAAAGTTCTTGTTAAAGATGCCGGAAAAACAATCATTCAAATTATTGATAACGGCATAGGCATGTCCAAAAGAGATGCTTCAATATGTTTTGACAGACACACAACTTCAAAAATATCAAATGCAAAGGATTTATTTAACATTAAAACAAAAGGGTTCAGAGGGGAGGCGTTAGCTAGTATTGCAGCGATTTCTCATGTAAATTTAATTTCAAAACAGCATGGAATTGAGTTAGCCACAGAAATTTCAATGCACGGCAGTGAACTTAAGAGTAATAAATCCACTGTAAGTGAAGCAGGCACTAAAATTTCTGTAAAGAATATTTTTTTCAACATCCCTGCTAGAAGAAATTTTTTAAAGTCTAACAATGTTGAATTCAGACATGTAATAAACGAATTTATTAGGGTGTCCTTAGCTCATCCCGAAATTAAATTTATTTTTTTTAATGATGATGAGGAAATATATAATTTACCTATTTCAAATTTCAAAAAAAGAATAATTAACTTATATGGCTCAAAAACTTCAGAAAAATTAGTCCCAGTTTCTGAAAATACTGAAATATTAAAAATTGATGGATTTGTATGTAAACCGAAATACTCAAAAAAAACCAGAGGTGAACAGTTTTTCTTTGTTAATAATAGATTTGTAAAAAGTGCATATTTGAATCATGCAATCAATTCCGCATTTGAGGGATTGATTGATTCAAAATATAATCCGTCATATTTTTTAAATTTAGAAGTTGATCCAAGCTTCATTGACATTAATATTCACCCAACTAAAACCGAAATAAAATTTGAAGATGAGCACTCAATTTATGCAATCTTAAGGGCATCTGTAAAGCATAGCCTTGGTCAGTACAGTATTTCTCCGGTTTTGGATTTTGACAGGGATAAATCATTAGATATCCCATATGATTTCGATAAGAAAGGTGTATCCAAATCTGTTGGAATTGATATTAATACTAATTATAATCCTTTCGAATTAAGTGGGTCCGATCAAAATTATGTAAAGATTGATTCATTTAGTGAAAAAATGGAAACATTAGAGTTCAAATCTGAGACTAATGAACTTAAGGAATTTGATTTTAAAGAACTTAATTCTGTCGCTAATTCAAATAATCCTATTCAGATAAAGAGGAAGTACATTGTTAATAAGACTAAATCGGGATTAATAATTATTAACCAGGAAAGAGCACATCAAAGAATATTATATGAGGAGTTTCTAAAGTCATTCACTTTAAATAAAATAAATTCTCAAAAATTACTTCATCCCATGGAAATTGAGTTTTCAAAAGTTGACATACAAATTTTAAATTCAAAAAAGAAAATTTTCAATCAGTTTGGCTTAGACTTTGATTTAAAAGGGGAGAAGGCTATTATTAACGCAATACCCTCATTTATTGATGTCACTAATCTCAACAAATCTTTTAATGATTTGATATTTAATATTCAGAATGATATTCCGGATAACAGTTTTAGTGAATCTGATCTTGTATCTAAAATTATTTCAAAATCTATGTCAATAAAAAATGGTAAAGCTTTACAAACAAAAGAACAGCAATATATTATTAATTCACTATTTGCTTGTAAAGAAACAATGATATGCCCATTTAATAAGAAAACCTTTGTCAAAATTGATTTTTCTGAAATTGAAAATATGTTCAACTAAATGAATAGAATTTCTCCAACGGTAAAGCAGCTTTTAATAATCAATGTAATATTTTATTTTGGTTCTACCTTTTCTTTGAATACAGATTTTATTTATTCATTATTCAGCCTACATTTTCCTGAAAATCCTGAATTTAAGTTTTGGCAATTAATTACTCACATGTTTATGCACGGAGGAATCCTACATCTCGCCTTTAATATGTTTGCTCTGTGGATGTTTGGCTCTGCAGTTGAGTCAATTTTTGGTTCTCGCAGATTCCTTTTTTTCTATTTGACCTGTGGCTTCGGAGCCGCTATAGCTCAAATAAGCTTTCTCTATTATTCATTTTATTCCAATTTGGAATTATTAATTAGCTCCGGATATGACCAACAATCAATTATAAACCTTTTAATGGAGGGAAAATATAATTCAAATTGGGTAAATATTTTAGGATCTGAAGGTCTAATGAGCCTAAATACTTCGTTTCTTTCAACAATGGTTGGTGCATCAGGTGCTATAATGGGTATTCTTGTAGCTTTTGGAATGTTTTTTCCTGAAAGTAAGCTAATGCTACTATTCTTTCCTGTCCCTGTAAAAGCAAAATATTTTATCCCAGGAATTATTCTACTAGATTTATTTTCAGCAATTACAGGTCAAGCTATTTTTAGCCCTAGTAATACTGCCTTCGTTGCTCATTTAGGAGGTGCACTCACTGGATTTTTAATTATGTATTATTGGAAAAGGAATCAGTTTAACCAAAATAGATGGTATTAATGAATTTTTTTGAAAAGTTTAATATTGATTTAAATAAACTTGATTTTTTTCAAAAAATTATAGTAGCTAATATTGTGGTTTTTATCATCTATAGGCTTACATTTTTATTCAAATTTCAAAATGAGTTCATTTCATATTTTTCACTAGAATCCGATTTTTTAAATAAACCCTGGTCAATAATTACATATTCATTTATTCACCAGGGTCTATTTGAGTTGATTTTTATGATAATTCTGTTGGTATTTTCAACTAATTCTATTGCTAATTTACTAGGTCAAAAAATCACAATTAATTTATTTTTTTACGGAATATTTTTTGGTGGATTTATTTATATTTTACTAGGTTCTCCGGGCCAATTAATCGGTGCTTCAGCTGGCATATCCTCTCTATTATTTTTTCTCCTATTATTATCACCAAACTTAGGTGTTAGAATATTTAGATTTACAATTGAGTTTAAATATATAATGGCTTTTATTTTTTTCACTGACTTCTTAAAATTAGTTTCTCCAGGCCAATTTGGTGTTTATTCACACTTGGGAGGATACCTTGTAGGAATTTTTTATTACTACTCTTTGTATGGTTTACCCAAGACAACCAGAAAAAAGAAAAAAACTCCAAAGAAATATCAAACAGATAATAATCAAACCAGAGTAGATATAATTTTAGATAAGATTAGTAAAAGTGGTTACGATAGTTTAAGTAAAGAAGAAAAGGAATATCTTTTCAAACAAGGAGGAAATAAATGAAAAAACTCAGTTTTTTTGAGCAATTTCTTTTTTTGGTTAATTCGTTGATAGCATTCTTGTTTTTATTTTCTTTAACCCTACCATATATAAAACCATCTCTTTTTTCAAATATCACAATATTTAGTTTGCTTACACCTTTGATAATTATTTTAAATGTTCTTTTTTTATTTTTCTGGATTGCTAGGCTTAAGAGACAATTCATTTTATCTCTTGCAGTTCTTCTTATCGGAAATAATAGCGTAAGGAGTTTTGTTAATTTTTCTAATAATTCAAAATTTATCGGGAATAATCAAATTTCAATAATAAGTTATAATGTAAGATTATTCAATGTATATGAGTGGATTAATAAGGATAATGTAACTAATAGAATACAAAACTTTCTTTTTGATAAAAATGCAGATATTATTTCTTTACAGGAATATCAGAATACCGAATTTAAGCTTCAAAATTATCCTTATAAATATGAGAAATTAAGAGGTAATAACTTTAAATATGGCCAGGCAATTTTTTCTAAATATCCGATTATTAACAAGGGATCAATTGATTTTAATAGTCAATCAAATAATGCTATTTTTTCTGATATTAAAGTTAATAATGACACAATAAGGGTGTATAATATTCATTTGGAATCATTTTCCTTGGAAAACGAATTTGAATTGAGTCAAATCAACACAAATAATGAAAAAATTATAAATAATATTTCAAATACATTTGTTAAACAAGAGGCTCAAGCCAAATTAATCAATAACAGTATCAAGACGTGTCCTTACAATGTTATTATTTCAGGGGATTTTAATAACACAGCCTTCTCATATATTTTTAATGAACTTTCAGATGATTTAAATGATGGCTTCAAAGAAAAAGGAAATGGATTTGGAATAACATTTAACTACAACTTTATTCCCTTAAGAATAGATTTCATTCTCTTTGACAAAGTATTTAAAATTAATCACTTTGAGACTCATAATATAAACTTATCCGACCATGAACCAATTTATTCTGAATTTACATATTAGAATCTTTAAAATAGGTTAAACTGTTAGGACCTTCATTGAACACTAAATCAATCATACTTAAATTTGAAATAAACCCATGCTCATGCGCAAACACCTGATGGTATGGCTTTATAAAATTCTTTATTTTCTTTTTATTTCTTTTACTTAAATCCCTACAGTCAGAATCCAACTTATAATCCTCTTGATAGCCAGATGTTATATTATATTCTAAATCCTTCTCTAATATTTTAAATATAATTTCAATAGATTTTAGACTAATATCAATCAAGAACTTTTCTTTTTTTTCAAATATTAAAAAGAAATGGTCCTCGAAAAATTCAAAATAAGGAGAACTTCTGTATGCTATTTGAATTGACTTTAAATGATTCTTTTGCCATTTGATATCATTGCATATTTTAATATCCCTAAGTCTTTCTTTTTTTGTACTTGAAAATTTTACTGGGATTGTCAAATTTAATTTTCCATTAGAACTATAAATTAAAGTTCTATTTCTAAACGTCTGTTTTTGATAAAAATCATTTACTTCAAAAAGTAATTTTTTTGATTTAAAAAGATGATAAAAAAATTCAATATTAGGAAAGTAGGTTGGATGTATAATAGTTTTCATTGTAATTTCTTTTTCCTATAATAAGAAATTACATTCCATAAAATTATTATGATTAAAAAGTGAAAAAAGTAAGAAGTTGGTTTCCCTTCACCATGAACAGTGGTAAACATTCTATCCCATCTTATTTTATTAAAACCTTTTCCGTTGTAGTCTATGCTGAGCCATTTGAATACAGGCTTGCCAACAACATGATCAAAAGGAACAAAGCCCCAAGATCTCGAATCTTGAGAATTACTTCTATTATCTCCCATTAACCAATAGTAGTCCTGCTTAAATTTATATTGATTTGTCTTAACACCATTAATATAAATATTATTGTCCTTGGTGTACAATTCATTATTTTCATAAACTTTAATTATCCTTTCGAAAATTGGTAGATTTTCTTTTGTAATTTCTATAACACTATTTTTTTTTGGGATATATATAGGTCCAAAGAAGTCATTGTTCCAGTTAAATGATGACTTGTGAGGAAAAACAGATGGATCTTTAACCCCTTTAGCTAAAGTATCTTTTTTAATCCATTGAACATTAGGGTCATTTTTTAGTTTTTCTAATGATGAATCACTAATACCCATAAATTTGTAAGTATAATTACTGTTTATAGGTCCAAATCTGTCCGTTATGTCATAATTATTTATCATGACCTTTTGGTTGAATTTATTTTTTCTTGGTTGAACGAGATATGAAAATTGCAATTTAGCTCTTTCAGGTAATTGATTTTTTTCACCATTGATATAAACATATCCATTTTTTACTTCTAATGTATCACCAGCAATTCCAACAGCTCTCTTTACGTAATTAGTTTTTTTATCAATTGGCTTGTAATAATTTTTATCTGTGTAGAACATATTAACCATTGTATCTACAGGCCAATTAAAACACACAATTTCATTCCTGCTAATTTTTTGAAACCCAGGTAGTCTGAGGTAGGGGAGCTCTGCTAAAAATGGTAACTGATCTTTATTAAGATAAGACCTAGTTTTTATAACAGGAATGGTATCATGAACCATTGGGGCTGCTATTGTTGTCATTGGAACTCTAGCTCCATAGTGAAATTTACTTACAAATAAAAAATCTCCAACAAGAAGCGACTTTTCAAGAGAAGAAGTGGGAATTGTATATGGTTGCATAAAGTATGTATGAACAAATGTTGCAGCGATTACAGCAAATATAATGGAGCTAGTCCATTCGCCATTTGAACTTCTGGGGTTGACATCTCTATTTTTAACATATTCTAAATTTGTAAAATAATTAAGAAAATAATTGTAAAAGCCAAGTGTACAAACAGAAAGTACTGTATCGGAATATGAATTTCTTTTAAAACTTCTTGAAATTTCAACCCAAATAACGGGGATTAATATGGTGTTTAGGACAGGTAATATTAGAATAAAAATCCACCACCAAGGTCTGTTAATAATTTTAAGTAGTACAAAAACATTATAAACAGGTATAAATGATTGCCAAGGCTTATTGCCTGAGACCATATATAATTTCCAAGTACCTATACCATGAACAAGGTTTAAAATCAACAAAATCATTAGTATTTCGTTCATAACTCTATATTAAAAGTGATTCCAAAATTAGATTTATTCTGTAACTCATCAAATTCAATATTTGGTCTAACTGTTAAGTTATCATCCAAGTTATATTGTAGTAAATGAGCATCAACATTAGCATCAATAATATTTAAAATATATAAGCCTACACTAACTAAAATTGAAAGCTCTTTATTTCTTTTTAATGTACTTTGTGCCCTGATTAAACCGTCATTTGATATTGATGGATATTGTCCGCTTCCATAAAATTCATCATCAGTAAAGCCTGCTAATCTTCTCTTATATGCATTTCTGTATCTGTTATAATCTTTATCATTTTGTTTATAAAAATAAATTCCTGTGGCAATTGCACCATATACAATTGGTATTTTCCAGTATTTTTTATTGTAAGCTTGACCTAGCCCTGGAAGTACTGCAGAATAAAATGTGGCTTTAGATGGTCTTAAAGCCATTTCTAAATCTTTTTCAAAGTCATTATCTTGTCCAAAACTAAAAATTGGCAAAATAAATACCGTGATGTATATTAAAGATTTATTCATTAATTTTTTTTATTAATCTAAGAAAATCAGACTTAGATTTAAAATTTAATATAATTTTCCCTGATTCGTTTTTACCAAATATAAAATTGACTTTGGTTTTGAATTTTTTCTCCACCAGTTTTTTTTCTTTTAAAAAATCAGCTTTAAAATTATTATTTAAACTTTTCTTTTTGTGTGGATTTTTTATTGATTTGACAAGTTCTTCCGTATTTCTGACAGATAGATTTTTTGAAATTATTTTCTCGTAGATTATGAGTTGTTGTTTTTCATTTTCGATATTTATAATCGCTCTTCCGTGCCCCATTGAAATAAAACCATCTTTAATTCCGCTTTGGATAATCGGGTTAAGCTTAAGTAATCTTAAATAGTTAGTTATTGTTGACCTTTTTTTTCCTATTTTTTTGCTAAGGCCTTCTTGAGTGAGTTTAATTTCCTCGATTAATCTTTTGTATGAAATTGCTATTTCAATTGCGTCAAGGTCTTGCCTATGTATATTTTCAACCAAAGCCATTTCAAGGGATTCTTGATCATTTGCTTTTCTTATGTAGCATGGAATTTTTTTTAACTTCAATTTTTTATAAGCTCTTAATCTTCTCTCACCAGAAATTAATTGAAACTTATTTTTTGATAATTTTTTTATTGTTATTGGCTGAATTAATCCAATGTTATTAATAGAAATAATTAATTCATCTAATTTTTCCATATCAAATGCTGACCTTGGCTGATAGGGATTAAGGCTAATGCTAGAGACATCTATTTCTGTACTGAAATTTTTGTTAACACCTGAGATGTTATCAGCTTTATTTTTCGGGTCTTTCAGAATCGATTTTAGACCCCTACCTAATACTTGTTTCTTTGTTGCTTTAGCCATTATCCGTTTTTAAAATCAATTCTTTAGCTAAATTTAAATAGTTATCAGCACCTTTGCTACTAACATCATAATCGATTATACTTTTTCCAAAACTTGTAGCTTCACCCAACCTTACATTTCTATGTATTACTGTTCTGAATACCATTTCGTTAAAATGAGTTTTTACTTCTTTTTTTACCTGGTTTGAAAGATTTAGTCTTGTATCATACATTGTTAAAAGTAGACCCTCAATTGATAGATTTTCATTGTGGATTTTTTGAATACTTTTAATTGTATTTAATAATTTTCCTAGACCCTCCAGTGCTAAATATTCACATTGTATAGGAATCAATACAGAATCAGATGCTGAAAGAGCATTAATTGTCAATAAACCGAGAGAGGGTGGACAATCTATTATTACATAATCATATTTTGTCGCTATTTCCATTATAGCATTCTTTAATAAATATTCCCTCTCAACCATATTGACAGATTCAATTTCGACACCAACCAAATCGATATGCGCTGGAATAACATGAAGGAATTCCAGTTTAGTTTTATAAATACACTCATTTGCAGTACACTCATTCTCTAACAAGTCATAAATTGTTTTACATCCAATATTTACCTCAACCCCTATAGATGAGCTCGCATTTGCTTGAGGATCAAAATCAATTAGTAATATTTTTTTTTCTAAAGCTGCAAGGGCTGATGATAAATTTACTGACGTTGTAGTCTTTCCAACTCCTCCTTTTTGATTAGAAATAGCAATGATTTTGCTCATTTTTTAAAAAAATAATGATTTTAAATTTACAATTAATAAAACTTAATAAGAACTATTTCCTGTTAAAGAAATTTTAAAATGTTAACAGTGAAATTAACCAATACTTTTTATAAGAGATTCCAATATAGTGCAGGCTGATTTCCCTATATTTGATCCAGGGCCAAAAATACATTTGACACCTTGAGCAAATAAAAAGTCATAATCTTTTTTTGGAATCACCCCACCCACAACTATCATTTTATCATCAGAATCATATTTTTTTAATTCTTCAATCAGATTTGGGACAAGGGTTTTGTGCCCGCCGGCCAGGGATGACACCCCTATAATATGAACATCATTTTCTACAGCTTGTTTTGCAACCTCTTCAGGTGTTTGAAATAATGGACCAATATCAACATCAAATCCAATATCAGCAAAACTTGTTGCAATTACTTTTGCACCTCTATCATGACCATCTTGTCCAATTTTTGCAATCAAAATCCTAGGCCTTCTCCCATCAATTTCTGCAAATTTGTTCGAGAGATTAACTGCCTTTAAATAAGAACTATTATCTTTCATGTTTGATTTGTATACCCCTGAAAAGCTTTTAATTTCGGACTTATATCTCCCAAATACTTTTTCTAAAGCTAAACTTATTTCCCCCAATGTGGCTCTAGCCTTAGCAGCTTTTATAGATAAAGCTAATAAATTTTTATTTTTTTCCTTAGCGGCTAAACTAAGTTCATTTAATATTTTTAAAACTTCATTTTCGTTTCTATTTTTTTTTACTCTAACTAATTTTTTAAGTTGACTGTTCTTCACTTCCTCATTATCAATTTCCATAAAATTTATCATTTCTTCCTCGTCTAACTTAAATTTATTAACCCCCACAATAATAAAGTCTTTATTATCTATCTTAGCCTGTTTTCTTGTTGCTGCCTGTTCAATTCTCATCTTAGGTATACCTTTTTCGATAGCCTTAGTCATACCACCAGCGTCGTTTATTTCATCAATGTGAACTAATGCTTTATTAATAAGTTCATTAGTTAGACTTTCAACATAATAACTTCCACCCCAAGGGTCAACCGTATGACAAATACCCATTTCTTTTTGAATTATCAGCTGTGTATCTCTAGCAATTTTGGATGAAAATTTTGTTGGTAAACCAATTGCCTCATCCAGAGAATTTGTGTGAAGACTCTGGGTTCCTCCAAAAACAGCTGACAAAGCCTCAATTGTTGTTCTCGTAATATTATTGAATGGTTGCTGTTCTGTCAAACTCCAACCACTAGTCTGACAGTGAGCTCTAAGACAATATGATTTGTTGTTTTTTGCATTAAATTGCTTCATTAGATTTGCCCACAAAAATCTTGCAGCTCTCATTTTGGCAATCTCCATAAAATGATTCATTCCGATTCCCCAAAAAAATGAAAATCTTTTCGCAAATTCATCAACTTTAAGTCCTGCACTAATTCCGGTTTTCACATATTCGATTCCATTTGCTAGAGTATATGCTAGCTCAAGATCAGCGCTGGCACCTGCTTCTTGCATATGATATCCAGAAATACTAATGCTATTAAATTTTGGCATATTTTTACTTGTAAACTCAAAAATATCAGCAATTATTTTAATTGAATCCTCTGGTGGATATATAAATGTATTTCTTACCATATATTCCTTTAAGATGTCATTTTGTATTGTGCCAGAAAGTTTAGAGGCATCAACACCCTGTTCTTCAGCGGCAACAATATAAAATGCCATAATTGGTAGGACAGCACCATTCATTGTCATAGATACACTCATTTTGTCAAGTGGTATTCCTTCAAACAAAATTTTCATATCTTCAACTGTATCGATAGCAACCCCAGCTTTACCAATGTCACCAATGACTCTTGGGTTATCTGAGTCATAACCTCTGTGTGTAGGTAAATCAAAAGCTACTGAAAGACCTTTTTGGCCTCCTTTTAAATTTTCTTTGTAAAATTGATTACTTTCTTTTGCAGTAGAAAAACCTGCATATTGCCTAATCGTCCATGGTTTATTCGTATACATAGATGAATACGGGCCTCTTACAAAAGGTGGTAATCCAGCAATGGAATCAAGATGATGAAGGTTTGTAATATCATTTATGTCATAGTAACTCTTTATTTTTATATCCTCATCTGTCTCAGAAAAAATATTTTCTTTATTTTTTTCTACTTTATGACTAAAGTCAATTAGGCTTATATTATTTAAATCTTTTCTAATCATTTAAATATTTATTCTGACCAACTAGAATCTTTTTACCAGATTTATATTTAGCCTCATCTTTAATTTTATTTAATAAAATCTCTTTGAAAAATCCTTTTTGTCTTAAATCATTTGAATAACCACCATTATTTTCAATTTTCTTAACAAGATCTAATGATTTATGAGCTAATTTGTCAATTAAATATGTAATATAATAGCTTCCACTAATAGCATTAATAACGTGGTCAATTGAAGTTTCATTTTTCAGAATCAAAAGTTGATTGTTAGTGATTCTTTCAGAAAATTCGTTTTTTTCTTCAAATTTTAAGTCATAGGGAATAGACTTTATAAAATCACAGCCTCCTAAAATTGCTGACATACATTCCGATGTGGTCCTTACAATATTATTATTATAGTTTTCAGAAGTCTTGTTTAAAGATGTGGGTTTAGCAGTAATAATACAATTATCAATTTGTTTTCCATATTCTTTAGTAACTATGCTCCATATAATTCTTAAAGCTTGAATTTTAGCAATTTCAAAGAAGTAATTACTACCCTGAAATACTTCAAATGAAATTTTATCTATTAATCTAATTCCATATTTATTAATATAATCAATTCCAGCACATACAGTAAACGCAATCTCTTGAACAATATTTGCTCCAGAGTTTTTGAAAAACTCCGATGAAATATTTAGCTTGAAATTATCATTACAGGCCATGTTTAAATCAAAAAGGGAATCAGTGTCTAACTTAGGTACAACTATAACTTTAATCCCAGAGGTCTCCTTAACTAATTTATCTCTTTTAAAATATAGGTTTGTTTTTGTTTTAACAGAACTATCAATAAGCTGTCCCGAGTAGTTATATATAATTATACTCTTTATTTCATTTTCATATAATTTCTTTATTTCAATATTTAAATTTTCACACTCATTGCAGTCAATTTCAGAAATAATTTTCCATTCTTTAGGAAATAGTAATTTATCAGAATTAATAATGGTGTTTTTATTATCAGAGTAGTATGGAGAAACATTTATTTTCTCGTTTGATGAAAAAAATAATTGTTTATATTTTTCTACTCCAATATCAGAGATTATTTTCTCTTTCCATTTATCATGTAAATTTTTGTCAACTTTCATTTAATCTGAAATAGTATCATATTCAATAAGAAAAATTTCTTCATTTTCTTTTTTCATGAATAATTTTTCTCTGGCATATTTTTCAAGGCCAGAATCTGATTGAATCATTTCTAACTCTATGTTATCTTTTTTAATTTCATTTTCATAATAAGATTTTTGCTCATTTAATTCTTTAATATCATTATTCAGTTCTGAATGAATCAATATTGAATTACTATCAAAAAAAATCATCCAAATAATGAACAAAATTATAATTATGCCACTGGTGCTTTTTATAAATTTTAAAACTCTATTTTTCATTTCAAATTGTTATCTATAATCTTAATCAGTGATTTAAGAGATATATTTTTTTCCGTATTAATGATCATATCACAGCCATTTTTAAATGGCTCAACATATGTATCATGCATCGTATCCAGTCTATTTTCAAATAGTTTTACAACATCTTCATGTGTTCTACCCCTTTCTTTAGTGTCTCTTTCAAGTCTCCTTCTAAACCTAACCTCTCTTGAACAATCTAAAAAAACTTTATAATTGATTTGTTCACTAAGTAAATTATTACTAAGAATTAAAATACCTTCAATTATCAAAATCTTTTTTGGGACAAAGAGTGTTGAGCTATCTAATCTTAAGTGTGAGCTAAAGCAATATTGAGGCACTCTTACTTCTTTTCCTTCTTTTAAAAGTTGAATGTGCTTGTTCAATAAACTAAAATCAATTGCATCTGGTGTATCATAATTTAATTTATCTCTTTCATGAAAATTTAAATTGCTATTATCTTTATAATATGAATCAGAGAACAAAAAGCCAATTTCTGATGGACCTAATAACTTGTTGATTTCTTTAACAATTGTAGTTTTACCACTCCCGGTTCCACCTGTTATTCCGATAATGAACATACTAATTGACTAATTTAATAATACCTAAATTTTCTACTCCAACATATATGTTTTTTTCTTTGTCTAATTCAATGGACCTTACTCTGCCAATTTGTTCCAATAATCTGTTTTCCTTTACAACCTTTCCATTTTCAATTACACATTGGTGGAGATATGAAAATTTTAATGATCCTATTAGTATACTTTTATTCATTGTTGGATAATTTGGATTATCAACGTAAACCATTCCACTTGGGGCAATTGAGGGTACCCAATAATGAATTGGATCAATCATTCCTTTAATTGAGGTTTTGTCAGTGAATTTTGTTCCTATGTAATTAATCCCGTAACTAGCTAATGGCCATCCATAATTCTTGCCTGATTCAATAATGTTTATTTCATCACCGCCTCTTGGACCGTGCTCATGAATCCATATTTTATTTTCTTTTTCATCATAAAACATTCCCTGTGGATTTCTATGACCATAACTAAAAATCGCTTTCTTAGAATTTTTTTCATCTACAAAAGGGTTATCAATAGGAACTCTTCCATCATCATGTAATCTGTAAATTTTGCCACCGTCTCTGCTTATATCTTGTGGATTAAGATCCCTGTTACCTCTATCTCCAATACTGAAAAATATATAATTTTCTTTGTCAAAAACAATTCTACTTCCATAATGTAGTGTTCTTTTACTATTTGGCGTAGCCTTGTAAATAATCTCTTGATTAGTAGCGATATCACCATCTAATTTAAATCTTAAAATAGTAGTGTTTGTGCCTGAATTATTATCATTCGATGACGAATATGAGATATAGATCCAGTTATTTTCAATATAGTTAGGGTGAAGCTCAATATCAAGAAGTCCCCCTTGATTTTTAGCGACTATAGGGGGAAGATTTTTGATTTTATTTTTAATTCCGTTTTTAAAATGAATTAAATCACCTTTTCTTTCAGTTATTAAGATTGAGTCGTCTGGTAAAAAAACAAACGCCCATGGAACCTCTAGATTATCAACAATTAATTCATATTTAATTTCATTCGGGTATAGGTTGTTAATAAACCCAAAAACAACAAATAATAGTATACATTTCTTCATATAATGAAATTACAAAAAACTACTTATTAAATGGCTAAATCATTACCTCAAATAAACAATAATTACATATTTTTGCTTAATCAAAATAAATGATAATGAGTGAAAAAGTAAATTGTCTTATTATTGGATCAGGTCCTGCAGGATATACAGCTGCTATTTATGCAGCAAGAGCAAATATGAACCCTGTTTTATATCAAGGTATTCAGCCGGGTGGTCAACTCACTACAACAACTGATGTGGAAAATTTTCCTGGCTACCCTGATGGTATTTCAGGCCCTGAAATGATGATAGAATTACAAAAACAAGCGGAAAGATTTGGAACTGATATTAGAAATGGTTGGATAACGAAAGTTGATTTTAGTAAAGAATTAAAATTATGGGTTAATGATGATCATGAATTGTTATGTGAAACTATTATTATTTCGACAGGAGCATCCGCTAAATACTTAGGACTAGATTCAGAAAAAAAATACTTAGAGTCTGGAGGTGGAGTGTCTGCATGTGCTGTTTGTGATGGATTTTTTTATAAGAATCAGGATGTGGTAATTGTTGGAGGAGGTGATTCTGCGTGCGAAGAAGCTCATTATCTATCAAAATTATGCAGCAAGGTCACAATGCTGGTAAGGAGAGATGAATTTAGAGCTTCCAAAATTATGCAGGAAAGGGTAAAAAAAACCAATAACATTGAGATTCTCTTCAATACCTCAACCCTTGAAATTAAAGGAGATGGTCAGCTAGTTTCATCTGTTTTAACTAAAAATAATATTTCAGGTGAGATAAAAGAAATACCCGCCACAGGCTTTTTTGTGGCTATTGGTCACAAACCCAATACAGATATTTTTAAACCTTTCTTAGATATGGATTCAACAGGTTACATTATTAATGAGCTAGGTTCAACTAAAACTAATGTTGATGGAGTTTTTGTTTCTGGCGATGCTGCAGATCACACATATCGGCAAGCTATAACAGCTGCTGGAACTGGTTGTATGGCAGCATTAGATGCTGAGAGATATCTGGCTGCTAAGTAAATTTATTCACTTATATACTTTTAATTAAATTTACTTTCAAATTAACACATGCAATTTTTTAAAACAAACCCATTTGGACATATACTTTTTTTAAAAAAGTGGCTAATCAGAATTCTTGGCGCTTACAGTCACAGAAGATATAGAGGCTTTAATGAGTTAAAAATTGAGGGCTCTGAAATTATTAGGAATTTAAAAGATTCAAACGTACTATTTATTTCAAATCATCAAACATATTTTGCTGATGTTGTAGCTATGTTTCATGTATTTAACGCAAGTTTAAAGGGCAGAGTAGATTCCATTAAAAATATTAGCTACCTGTGGAATCCAAAACTTAATATTTATTTTATAGCTGCAAAAGAAACAATGAATGCTGGATTAATTCCTAAGATTTTGGCATATGCAGGTTCAGTAAGCATTGAAAGAACATGGAGAAGTAACGGAGAAGATGTAAATAGAAAAGTAAAATTTAGTGATATTTCCAATATTGGAAAAGCATTAAATGATGGTTGGGTAATTACCTTCCCACAAGGAACAACAACCCCTTTCAAGCCTGTTAGAAAAGGCACTGCATATTTAATAAAACAATACAAGCCTGTGGTTGTACCAATAGTTATAGATGGCTTTCGAAGATCTTTTGATAAAAAAGGCCTTAGGGTCAAGAAAAAAAATATTCTACAGACAATGATTATTAAAAAACCCCTAAAAATTGATTATGATAATGATACCACGGAAGATATAGTTAATAAAATCGCATTTTCAATTGAACAACATGAGACATTTTTGAAGGTTATTCCACAAAACGAATTAAGTAAACAAAGAGAGTTGAATAAACAAAGAGAGTTCTAAAATTACTTTATCTTATTTTTTAATAATTCTTTTACTTTCGACAATCTCATCAGAAAATATTTTAACAATATATACCCCAGGACTTAATAAAGATAAATTTACAGAAGCTAAATTATCTTGTTCTGTTCTTATAAGGTTTTTTCCTAATAAGTCATAAATCTGAATTTTCAAAATTTCATTTTCTGATCTAATATTAAGAAAATCACTTACTGGGTTAGGGAAAACCGTTGAATTATTTTGCTGGATTTCAGAATTACTTAAATTTTCAGAAAGCCCCTTAATTTCAAAATTATCAAAATAAAATCCATCTCTTCTTAACCCACCGTCTGTATAAAGTTTGAACCTTAAGGATATCTCATCACCAAGGTATTCTGACAGTAATATATTTTCATTAACCCATTCGAATTGATTTCCATCGTATAAAGGTTCGTCAAGTGCATAATCATGTGTTTCAATGCCTTTGGTCGTATACTTTCCACACTGCGGTATCCATGTATTTCCGTTATCAGTAGATATTTCCAGTTGAACATAATCATATCCAGATTCAATATTCCACTTTGCATCAAAATTGATTTCAGCATAAATGAAGCCCGAAAGGTTGATTGTATTTATTAGTTGTATTATTTCCTCGGAATTATTGCTATAATTAGAATATGGGGAATCAGTTATACTTGTTTGCGGAGAGAAGTACTCTTCATATGTATTGGACCACTGTGAGCCCTCAGTCCAGTAATTACCGAAATTATCACTTTCATCCTCAAATATAATTTGTGGCTCTCCGTATATTTTGTCAACTAATATTTCCTCATTAAACAATCCGTTATTTAATATGTATTTATATATAATATTATCACCTTGAGTGATAGATTCATTTAAAGTAATTTCAAAACTACTTTCAGCTTCATCACCGATTTGTAAGGAGTTAAGACTAATTTCAGATGATACTGATTCAATATTTGACGAAATTGGTACCACTGAAATTGTAAAGCTTTCATTTTCAACAACTCCTAGTCTTTGTAAAGTAAAATTTGATTCAAAAGTAGTCTCATTAATGAAATTTGAGGTGTTGTCTTTCAGGGTAGCATAATTTCCTATCATTTTAGCAGCGGTCATATTTAAATATACCATTCCTTTGCAAAGACCTTCAATGGAAGACACCTGTGGCCAGAAGGAGCTTCCGATTTCAGGTGTCATGGCAAATATCTTATCCCTTGTTTGACCGGCCTCAGTCATTAACATCCCATACATAAAATCATCACTATCACCAGCAGCTGGATATAGATCGGCACTTATTATATTATCGAAATTATTTTCACTTACAAGCTCAGCTGAAATAAACTCATAAATCTCATTGTCTTCAGTCGGTTGATTATAATCATATCCGAAGGGATATAAAAGTAGGTTTCCATAGGTGTGGTTGTTTAGTGCCAGTTTGAAATTTTTTGATTCAACTAAATATCTAATAGCTCTATTTTCAGCTTCGGAAAATGGTCCGTCTCCTGCATAAGTTTGGCCATTTGGGTTATTTGATGTACCTGAAGTATTCCAAACTTCATTGCCATTATCATCTATATACGAATAATTTCTATTGTTGTCTACTCCATGACTATCTCTTCTATTTTTTCTCCACATTCCACCTCCATTAGGCTCACTAGTCTCATTGTAAATATATCCGTCAGGGTTGACACACGGGACAAAATACAGTTCTGAATTATCAATAATCTGTTTAATACTATCATTCGAATCATAATTTTCAAGTAAGTACCACATGAAATATATCAATTGTTGCATCGATCCTGGTTCCCTTGCGTGATGTAGAGCTGTATAAAGAATTTGGGGTTCTTGTTCATCGATATTTGGATTGTCAGATATTTTTACAAGTTGTAAAAATCTACCCTCATAAGTCTCATGAATATGTGGAGCCCCATTATAATTATTATCTTTTAAGTCAACCCTTTGCGAAATTATATTAGGATATTGACTTTGCATGTCATCAAGTTCATCAATCATCTCACTGTAAGTGTAAAAACCACCAAAATCATTTCCATTTTTAAAGTCATAATTTAGTGGAGTTGTAATATCATCATCTCCGTAATCACAGTACTCGTTTGAGTTACTAAATGAAGAGGATTTATTTCTGTTTTGATAAAAGCTTACTACATCTTCAATTAAAACTTCATATGTAAACCCTAATGAATTAATTATTTTTAAATCATCACCTGAAAAATCAGAAATAAAAAAATGATTTTTTTTATGGAAGCCATGATCTAAACAAATACCGCTGTTAGCAAGCTCTTGTAAATCAGCTTGATCTGAGTAATTAATTTTGATTTTATAATAAGTATTAGATTGCTGAGAAAATGTAAGCTGAACTACTAAAATTAAAATAAGAAAAAATAGATTTCTTTTCATTTTATATTTTAATTATCTCGGCAAAAATTATTCCGAAAATCAAGAATTTTCTAAAATCCAGTTTTTTGCGTTAACAAAAGCTAATATCCATGGGCTTAGTTTATCCTCCCTGCCATTTTGGTAATATGCCCAATTCCATTTAAATATTGACCTTTCAATATGAGGCATTGTTACGAGGTGCCTTCCATTATTGCTACATAACATTGCGGTATTATAATCTGAACCATTGGGGTTTGAAGGATATTCTGAATATCCGTATTCAGCAACAATATTATAATTTTTTTTAGAGTAGGGAAGTTTAAATTTTCCTTCTCCATGACTAATCCAAACACCTAAGGTTGATTGTTCAAGGGAGTTTAGCATAACTGAATTATTAGTGTTAATTTT
>CEWH01056695.1_pt1 | contig 26244 bp, 21 predicted proteins | sample 531231 | NCBI WGS metagenome assembly CEWH01 (sample SAMEA2622316, study PRJEB7988) | marine metagenome | biome: marine biome (ENVO:00000447); feature: surface water layer (ENVO:00002042); material: "saline water (ENVO:00002010), including plankton (ENVO:xxxxxxxx)" | depth 5 m | reverse complement strand
TAGGTGGTCATGACTCTGCTAACTCAGTAGACAAATTTGCTTCAGGAACAATTTATAATTTTGGAGGTGGTGGGTTATTAACAAAAGTTCTTACTCGGGACTCACAAACTAGTTTTGCTTTTAATGTTGGTGATTCAAGTAAAGGTACTTCTGGATTACCGATAAGATTATTAGCTGATGACTCAGCAAATTCTTTAGAGCAATTTAATACAGGAACTGTATACACATTTGAAAAAACCGCACTTAATACAATTTTAAGTACACGAAGCCCACTTACAGGATTTGGTGGTAATATTGGTGGTTTAGCTGACTCTGGTGGATCCGTAGGCGGAGGCGGAGGAGGCGGTGGTGGAGGCGGTGGTGCCTCTTCATATGAATTTGTAATTATAACATAGTAAATTAAAGGAGAGAAAAATGGCATTAACTGATAGTGCTAAAGAAACAGTAGAATATATGTTTAGTTTAACACCTAAACCAGGTAAAGCTGTTTTATATGGTTGTAATAGGGTTGTAACAAGACAACAAATAGCAGATGATTTTGACGATTATGCTGATATACTAGGACCTAAACCTAGTATAACACCTGATCACGATAAATTAATTATTACTTTGGGTACTCCAACTGAAAATACAGATAGGTACACAAAGATACATGAAAAAACAATTACTGAAGTTGTAGCACACCCATCAAGAAGTGCATCACTTGCGGAAATGGCAGTTCTTACGGAAAAAGCTGCACAAGCTGATAGTTCTGGTTAAACAAAAATAAAGGATATATCCTATGGGTATAGCAAAAAATAGAGCTGAACGAATAGGATCAACCGTAGTTCAAATTGGTTCTACTAAACTTGAGCCTAATTCTGATAATGATATTGAAATTAAAGATACCAGTAATAATAGAAAAAAAGTTATTGCTTCTGAATTAAGAGTTGGTACTGGTAATGATATTGTTATTATCAAAAGAGATGCAAGCACTGGTAAAGCAAAATTTGAAACATCATCTGATGGCGGTGGAAGTACAACTGACCAATCATTAGGTGGTACTACTGTTTATGCTAATCCTGGACTTTTACCGGCTGGTTCTTCTGGAGACATGGCTTTCATAACATCAAATAATAATTTGATGGTTCATAATGGTAGTGGCTGGTATAAAGTTGCTACTGTTACTAATGCTTCTCCAACTATATCTTCTGCTGGAAATGCGAGTTATACTTTTGCTACAGATGGTACTCCAGTAAGTATTGAAATTACAGCATCTGATCCGGAGGGTATTGCACTACAATATAAATGGCAAATTACTTCAGGTTCTCTCGGAAGTACAGCCACTGTGACATCAAGTGCAACATCTGGTGGTACATATAGTGCCATAGCTGAAAATACATTAACAAATAACAAATACTTTAAAATCACACCATCAACAAATCAAGCTCATGCAGGCAGTTTTGCGATTACATTTTCTGCATCTGATGGTATTAATACCGCGAATTCGAGTGCATCTTCATTTACGTTAGGATTTGATGTTGGTGCTTCTGTTTACTTTGATGGTAATGGAGATGCTGTAATAGTTCCAGCTAGTGCAGATTTTTCTTTTGGTACTGGTGATTTTACTATAGAGGCATTTGTTTATTCAACAACTTATTCAAACTATCCATATATATATGATGGTAGAACAAATCCAAGTGCTAGTTCAAATGCGCCTGTACTTTATATTCATAATGATAATACTTTAAAATATTATGTTGCTGGTTCTGCACAAATTTCTACAGATTATTCAGATTATGATAATAAATTTACTCACATTGTAGTTCAAAGAAATTCTGGAACCACAACTTTATACTTAGATGGTGTTTCAAAAGGTACATGGTCTGATAGTACAGACTATACAGATCAAGGTCCAGTTGTCTTAGGTAGACATGGTGATAGTTCAAATGCTACTTATTGTTTAGATGGTTATATGTCTAATGTAAGAGTTGTAAAAGGGTCTGCAGCTTATACTCCAACTACAGCTGCTTCTGGTATAGATTTTGCAACAGCTGACATAACAACTTTAGCAAGTAATGATAGTTTTGATTTTGGAACAAATGATTTTACAATAGAATTTTTCTATAAGTGGAGTACTAATAGCGGTTATCAAACAATTTTAAATCATCAATATAATGCTACTGACGCTGTTACAATTCAATCTGATACTGGCACTCGTAAATGGGGATTTTTTGGTTCTAGCTTACCTTATGTTTATGAGTCAACTAATGCTCCTCAAGATGTATGGCTTCATTATGCTTTTGTTAGAAATGGTAATACTATCAAAATATATAGAGATGGTGTAGAAACCTATAGTCAGAGCCACAGTGGTTCTGTAGGCGGAACAGATACGACAGAATTTGGTCATGGTAATACTCATTATGATAAAGGTAAAGTAAGTAATTTTCGCGTAATAAAAGGTACAGCTTTATATACAAGTGCCGGTTTTACAGTACCAACTTCTAATCTAACTGCGGTAAGTGGAACATCTTTATTATTATTCCAAGAAAATAGTGGATCAACATTAAGTGATGGTAGCTCAAACAATGTTACTGTAACAAAAGGTAGTAATCATAGTATTTTAACAAGTGATGGTCCATTTTATGGACAAATAACTGTACCAACTTCTGATTTAGGTGCTATAACAAATACTAAACTTTTAGCTCTAAAAGAAAGTGCACCAAAATACGAAAATGGTGGTTGTTTTTATGTTAACTCTAGGTATCAAGGGCTTCAAGTTGATGATGCTGCTCTTGAAGTAGGAACTGGTGATTTTACTCTCGAATTTTTCTATAAGTTTCAAAGCTGGAGTAGTGCCACTTCATATTATCTTTTGTTTGCTTATAAAAATATTCAATTTGGTATTTCAGCGGGAAGTGGAAGTGCTCCTACTAGTCTTGGTCTTTACAGAAGTGGATGGGCTCATGGTACTACTGACGTTGGATTAAATCTCGGACAATGGTATCATTGTGCTGTAGTTCGAACAGGTGGAAATATAAAAGCTTATATAGATGGCGTACAGTTACTTACAACTACAAATGGCGCTTCTGATGATATAACTGATGGAAAACTCATGATCAATGGCCAACACGCAGCTTCTGGTTATGGTATAAATGGTGGAATTTGGTATTCAGAAATTAGATTTTGTTCAAAAGCAGTTTACACTGGTGCATTTACACCACCACGAGGTCGACTAACACAAACTGGTGGTGACTATACATCATTAACTAATGTAAGTGTTCCTACTGCTGCAGAAACAGAATTGTTATTAATACAGAGAGGTAAAGATTACTATACATCTAGTGTAACTGACAATAGTCAAAACGGGATATCAGTAACAATAGCTAGCTCTGTTAATCAAGCGCAATATGGTATAAATCAACCAAATCTCATAGATAACAGTTCAGCAGCTAATACTTTAACTCCATCTGGTAGTCCAAGAGGTAGTTATGCAAGTCCATTTGCACAAGGCACTGGTGGTTCTATTGAATGTGACGATTATGATAATCGCTATATCTATGTAGATGATAGTGATATAGTATTAGGTACTAATGATTTTTGTATAGAATATTGGTTTATGGATAAAGGTTTATATGGTGATGGAACTACTGATCCTGAAGTTTATTCATATAATGGTTATTGGGCATTTGGATCAAGTAGTGGTACCGGTGCAATACCGTTTCATGTAAGTAGCCATTCTGGTGGAAATGCTTCTACTGGATTAACTGCTTTTGGAATGACTCATCAAAAGGGTAGCACATCTTCAGCAGGTGGATCTTTCCAAGTTCAAAGTACAAATAGTAGTGGTAATGGTTGGTTTTCAACAGTTAATAAAGCTATAATAGATCCTTTAAGATGGTATCATATGGCAATTATTAGAGAAAGCGGTGAAATAAAAGTATATTTTGATGGTGTATATTATCCATTTGCTTCAGCTCATTCGGTTAATACAAATTATACTTTCGATAGACTTGCAATTGGTGGCAGTTATGCACAATATGCTGTTCTTACTGGTCATATATCTAATTTTAGATTAGTAGTTGGATCTGGTGTTTATACACCAAGTAGCGGCGGTGGTGGTTCAACTATTTTCGATGGTAGCGGAGATAATTTATTAGTTCCAAGTTCGGGAAGTACTTCTACTGATTTAGTTATTGGTACTAATGATTTTACATTAGAATTTTGGGTTAATGCAGATGCTTTCACTAATGGTGGTGTTATATATGATACAAGAGAAAATGATGCAGCAGGTTTGATGGTAAATTTTAATACGTCTGGTAATCTTAGATTATATGCAAACAGTGGTTATAGAATTACTGCTGATGGAATATCAACTGGAGGTTGGCACCATTGTGCTATTGTTAGAAGTGGTGGTGTTACAAGATTATTTCTTAATGGTGTGAAAGATGATGAAGTATACGTTGATACTAACAATTATACAGGAAATACAGCTTTTATAGGAAAACATAATTCAAATACTGGCGCCGATTTTGATGGATATATTTCAAATCTTAGATTAGTAGTTGGTACTGCTGTTTATACTTCTAACTTTAATGTAACAAATACTCCATTAACCGCGATAACAAATACAAAGTTATTAACTTGTCAAAATAGTAGTGGAGCTCCAACTGATGCAAGTTCAGTTAATCATACGGTTGATACAAGTGGTAGTGCTACTGGTTCTTCAGTCGCTCCTTTTAGAGATTACATTACTGTACCAACTTCGCCATTGACCGCAATAACAAATACAAAGTTATTAACCGCTCAACATAGTAACCAAATAATCGATGCCAGTGGAAATTGTACAATAATATCGAATAATAATTGTGTCGCTACAAGAATTAATCCATTTTAGAAAGTATATAGAATGAGTATTGCTAGAGATAGAGCAAATAGAGTAGGATCTGATCCACTCGTTATTGGTGCGAGTAAAATATCTTCTAATGCTAGTGATGATCTTGTTGTACAAGATACATCTGATAATCCAAAAAGATTAATCACATCTGAAGTGCAAATTGGTGATGATGATAATGATAAAATTATCATTAAGAGAGATAGTTCTACAGGAAAAGTTAATTTACAAACAGTATCTGGTGGAGGCTCACCTGCTGATCAACCAACTGGTGGTTTAACAATTTACGCAAATACAAGTGATTTACCAGCATCTGCGGACGAAGGTGTAATGGCTCTTGTTACTGCTAATAATTTTATGTACGTATACAAATCTGGTTGGTATAAAGTTGCTGAAATAACAAATGCGACTCCAACGATATCTTCTGCTGGTAATGCAAGTTATTCTTTTGCTACTGATGGAACACCTGTAAGTATAGAAGTTACTGCGTCGGATCCTGAAGGAGTACCTTTACAGTATAAGTATACAGTAACATCAGGTTCACTAACAAATGGAGGTGGAGCTACTGCTGCTGTTACGAGTAGTGCAACATCTGGCGGAACTTATAGTGCTTTAGCTGAAAACACTTTAACATCAAATAAATATTTTAAAATTACACCATCAACAAATAGTTCTTATTCTGGAGCTTTTAGCTTAACATTTCATGCGTCAGATGGTGTAAATGTCGCAAATTCAAGTGCTTCGGCTTTTACTCTAGCATTTTCACATGATATTGAAATATTAGTTGTTGGTGGAGGCGGCGGCGGTGGTAAAGCTGGTTTTACCGATTATCAATCTGGAGCTGGAGGTGGAGGCGGTGTTATTTTATCAGGCACATACACTTATAGTCCTGGAACACAATTAGATATAGTAGTAGGGGCAGGTGGAGCAGGTATAGCTGCATCAACAACTAGAGGAGGAGGTAATCCCGGTACTGCAAGTTCTGTACAAGTAAATGGAGCCGGTTCTGTTTTTGCTGGTTCAACACAATTTGATGGAAATAATGATAATCTTACTATTTCTTCAACTAATATTATTAATTCTCTTGCAAACTTTACTGTTGAAGCATGGGCATTTTATGATGATGAAGCACCAGGTGATGAACAAAATATTTTAGAATTTAATTCAGGCACAAGAATAATATTTGGTAGAAGAAAAGTCTCTAGTAATCTTACTGCAATGTATGTCTACAGCGCTGCTACTAGTGATTTATTTACTAATGATGCAGCGCATCATATAGTTTCTAATAGATGGGTTCATTTAGCTTGGGTTAAAGAAGGCCAAAACTTTCGTATGTATATAGATGGAAAGAATGTAGCAGGTAATAATAACAATTCAGCAACAAATATGGCCGCAACTCCTTCAGCAAGTTTAATTACTATTGGTGAAAATTCTGATGGTTATGAACCGATGCATGGATATTTGTCAAACGTAAGAGTTTCAAGTACAGCTAGATACGGTGCGGATTTTACTAGACCATCTGCTGCTTTTACAAATGATTCAGATACTATCTTATTAACTTGTCAAAATAGTACTGGTGCAATTACCGACGCAAGTTCTAACAATTATACTGTAACTGCGAATAATGGCGCAGCTGCTAATACTAAAGTTCTTACATCTTATTTAGCATTAGCAAGAGGAGGTGGTGGCGGAGGTGCAGGAAATAATTCAGCAGCCACAGAAGTTGGTGGTAATGGTGCTAATGGTGGTGGCGGTTATGCTATTAACGGTGGCACATCAGGTAAAAGTATTCCAGGACAAGGCTATGGTATTGATGGTGTAGAAGTATCAGGTTTTAATGGATTTGGTCATTGGGGCGGTTATGGCGGCGGTGGCGGAGGTGGAGCCGGTGCTAATGCTACTGACCAACATGGCGGTGATGGTGTGAATACTTATTCAGCATGGGCTACAGCAACTTCTACAGGAGACAGTGGTTATTATGGAGGCGGTGGAGCTGGATCAAAATATGATGGCGCTAATGCTACGCACAATGGTGGACAAGGTGGCGGTGGTGATGGAACTTTTAGTTCAGGACAAACTTGGGTAGGTCAAGACGGTGCCGCAAATACTGGTGGCGGTGGAGGCGCAGGCGGTGGTAGAGCAGGTGACGGTGCAGCAGGAGCAGGTGGTAGCGGTATAGTAATTATTAGATATGCAGGTGGTGCAAAAAATAGTCAAGGAGATAGTGTTCATACGAGCGGTGGATATACTTATCATGTTTATTCATCAACAGGTTCTGCAACTTATATTGGTTAATGTTATAAATACATAAAAAGGAAAAAGCATGGGTAAGTCAAGAGATAGAGCAAATAGATCAGGTAGTGATCCGATTAACATTAGTGATGTGCGTTTATCTCTTGAAGGTAGTAACGATATAAAAGTTACTGCTCAAGATGGTACTACACTTAAAAAAGTTTTTGCAGAAGAATTACAAGTTGGTACTGGTTCCGATAGAGTTATTGTAAAAAGAGATAGTTCTACAGGTAAAGTTCAATTTCAAACTACTGATGGTTCAACAACTGAAACTACACAAGTTGGAACTGGTGTAGTTACAAATCCAGGTGATTTACCATTAACTGGTAATAGTGCAGGTGATACAAAATTTGTAACTTCAAATAATAACTTAATGATTTATAATGGTACAGGTTGGTATAAAATAGCAACAGTAACAAATGCATCTCCTACGATATCATCAGCAGGTAATGCTTCGTATAGCTTTGCGACAGATGGAACACCGGTTATAGTTGAAATAGCGGCAACAGATCCAGAAGGCCTTGCTCTTCAATATAAGTATCAAGTTACAAGCGGATCTCTTGGTAGTACCGCAACAGTGACTTCAAGTTCTACTTCTGGTGGAACATATAGTGCAATTAACGCAAATACACTTACATCAAATAAATATTTTAAAGTTACACCTTCAACTAATACTGCACATGCGGGTACTTTTAGTTTAACATTCTCTGCATCTGATGGTGTTAATGTAGCTAACTCAAGTGCATCTTCATTTACTTTAGGATTTGATGTGGGTGGTTCTATTTATTTTGATGGTTCTGGTGATCGTATAGAAGCTACAGATAATGCATCTTTTCTTTTTGGTACGGGTGCATTTTCTATAGAGTGTTTTTATATACCCGATTTTGATACTAATGGTTCTTCTACAATATTTCTTTATGATATTGGTAGTGAAAATATAAGAGTTACTTTTAAAAATGGAGATATAAGAGCACAAATTGATAGTGAAACACAATTGACATATAGTGTTGGCTCTTTAGATCAAACTACTTGGTATCACATAGCTTTTACGAGAGATAGTAGTGGAAAAGTACAACTTTTTCATAATGGTGTTGAAGTTGGAAGTTATACTGGTAGTACCGCAAATATTACGGCGACTACAATGAGAATTGCTGATAAGCATTCTGGATCCAAAGAATTTACAGGATATATTTCTAATTTTAGAATTGTTAAAGGACAACTTGCTTACACACTTAATCCAGAAACTGGTGCTTCAACTTCTTTTGATGGTAGTGGAGATTATATAGATACGACAAATCCTCTTTCAGGTACTGGAGATTTTACAATGGAGGGTTGGATATATCACACTACTTCAGGCAGTTATGATGGATATTTTAGTACTTGTCAAGCTAGTGGTGCTGATGGTGGAATTGTTGTAGCAATAGATAAGTTTTTTGTAACACACGGTGGAGGATCATCACAGATTGGTTTTTCTGGAGGTGCGATTGGGTCTAATGGTGTTTGGTATCATGTTGCTCTTCAACGAATTTCAAATGTTTTTTATCTTTATAAAAATGGTGTTCAACAAGGTAGTGCAACCGCAACAGTAAATCTGACTGGAAGTACTATAAGATTAGGATCCAGATATATGGATAACACTACACATCTATTGACTGGTTATATTTCCAATTTTAGAATTGTTACAGGCAGTGCTGTTTATGCTGCTTCTGGATTTACACCACCAACTTCTCCTTTAACTGCCATATCCGGAACACAACTATTAACCTGTCAAAATAGTACTGGTAGTATTACTGATGCAAGTAGTAATGGTTACACTATCACTGCAAATGGTAATGCAGCCGGAAGTGCGGAAACTCCATTTGCTACTAATTTTACTGTACCAACTACTGATTTAAGTGCTGTTGGTGGAACAAATACTAAATTTTTAGCACTGAAAGAAAATGCGCCAAAATATGAAACTGGTGGTTGTGGATGGGCTTATAATAAAAATGCTAATCTTGCTATTAATGACTCAAATCTTGTAGTAGGAACTGGTGATTTTACTATTGAATTTTATTATAGATTTGAATCTCATGGTGATGTAGCTTATCCTCTTATGTTTGATTATATGGAAAATGGTTATCGATTTGGTTATTCCGCAGGAAGTGGTACTAATCCTACTAGTCTTGGTATAGTAAGTAGTGGTTCAGCTTTTGGAGGTGGTGGTGGAACCGTTCATGGTACTGCTGGTGTTGGATTAAATATAGATCAGTGGTATCATTTTGCTATGGTTAGAACAGGCGGAAATGTAAAAGTCTATATAGATGGTGTAGAATTACTTTCAACTACAAATGGTGGTTCTTACAATATAACTGATGGAAAATTTAAAACTAATGGTACACATGCCGGTGGCGGTCAAGGTCTTGATGGCGGAATTTGGATGTCTCAATTAAGATTTTGTTCAAAAGCAGTTTATACTGGTGCATTTACACCACCTAGAAATATTACTAAAACTGGTGGAAATTATGAATCAACAACTAATGTAAGCAATCCTACTGCTTCAGAAACTGAATTGTTTACTTTAATTAGGGGTAATGCTAGTGGTATAATAGTAGATGAATCTGATAATTCAATATCTATAACAAAGAATGGTACTTATAATTTTGCACAATATGGTGCTCAATCAGCTAATCTCAAAGATAATAGTTCAGCAAGTAACACTTTAATTCAATCTGGTAATCCATTAGGTAGTTATGTATCTCCATTTTCACAAGCTAATGGCTCTATTGAATGCGATGATTATGATAATCGTTACATTTACGTAGATGATAGTAATATAGAATTAGGTTCTGGTGATTTTTGTATAGAATATTGGTTTTATGATAAAGGTCTTTTTGGTGTTGGTAGTGCCAATCAAGAAATTTATGAATACAATGGTTACTGGTCATTTTCATCAAGTAGTTATGTACCATTTCCCTCTTCTGGAGGCACTAGTGCAGCCAATGGTTTTACAATATATCATAATAAAGGTACTACTAGAGCTGATGGTGCTAAGTTTGATGTATCTAATATTACTTCTGGAAGTGGTTTTATGCAAACAAGTGGTAGTGCCATAATAAATCCTTTAACATGGTATCATATGGCTATTGTTAGATATAATAATGAAATAAAATTATATTTTAATGGCACACATATGCCATTTACTTCAACCTTTACAAATTCTACAAATATTACTTATAATAGACTTGCAATTGGTGGTGGTTATGCACAATACGCGGTTCTTACTGGTCATATATCTAATTTTAGATTAGTAGTTGGATCACCAGTATATACCGGTAACTTTACTGTACCAACTTCAGCATTAACTGCTATAACAAATACAAAGTTATTAACTGCTCAACACAGCAATCAAATAATTGATGCTAGTGGAAATTGCACGATAATACCTGTAAATAATTGTGTTGCTACGAGACTTAATCCATTTTAGAAAGTATATACAATGAGTATTGCCAGAGATAGAGCAAATAGATCAGGCACAGATCCAGTATTTTTAAATAATACAAAACTTATTGATAGTTCTGGTAACTTGATGGTTAGAGATGTCAGTGGTAATGATAGAAAATTAATTGCTGAAGAAATTCATCTTGGTACATCTACTGACAAAATTATTTTAAAAAGAAGTTCTACCGGTGCGCACGAATTTCAAAAAGTATCTGGTGGAGGCTCACCAACGGCAGAAAGTGTTGGTGGTGTAAAAGCATATAATACTTTAAATGATTTACCAGCAACTGCAGCTGCAGGCGACCAAGCTCTTGTTATCGCAACTGGTATAGTATATATTTGGAATACATCAAATAACGCGTGGTATAAAGTTGCGACTATAACAAATCAAGAACCAACAATATCATCAGCTGGTAATGCTTCATATTCACTTGCTACTGATGGTACTCCAGTAAGTATTGAAATATCAGCGTCCGATCCTGAAGGTGTCACATTACAATACAAATATGCGGTAAGTGTAGGATCAATAGGTTCAACTGCCACAGTAACATCGAGTGCAACATCTGGTGGTACATACAGCGCATTAGCAGAAAATACTCTCACAACAAATAAATTTTTTAAAATAACTCCAAGTACAAATAGCGCACACGCTGGTTCTTTTAGTTTAACATTTTCTGCATCTGATGGTGTTAATGTAGCTACATCATCAGCTAGTGCTTTTACTTTAAGTTTTTTACCCAATGGTTCAACTTATTTTGATGGTACAAATGATTATTTTACTACTGCTTCTCCCTCGTCTGATTTTGAGTTTGGTTTAGCTGACTTTACTGTAGAAATGTGGATTAAACCAAATTTTGATACTAGTGTTAATCAAACATACCCTGATTATATATGGGAAGTCGGTATTAATCAATATGTTTCAATGAAAATTGATAACGGAAATTTAATTGCTGGAGATTATAATAATGGCTCTTTAATCACTCAATCTATTGGAAATCAATATAATAATTGGCGTCATATAGCACTTACAAAAGAAAGTGGAACATATAAAATGTGGTATGATGGATCATTATCTGGAACTAATTCAACAAATCCCTGGGATATAAAGGACTATGGCAGCGCTGGAGGACTTAAATTTCATGTTGGAGATCATACTTATTTTTCCGGATCTTACTTCTTTAATGGATACATTTCTAATGTTCGAGTTATAAAAGGAACAGCTATTTACACATCAGCTTTTACAGTACCTACAAGTCCACTTACAGCAATTAGTGGTACTGTATTATTAACTTGCCAAGATAATACTAGTTCATCAACTCTTCCTCAAGATAGAAGTGCAAGTAATCATAGTTTAAACTTTTTTCCTAGTTCAGGAACTGGGCCAGTTTCAGATAATAGTCACCCGTTTTAATATCCAAAATGTATAAATAGTTATAAATTAACTGTGGATAGGGAAACAGGACAATGGCTACAAAGAAAAAATTTCTTGCTAAACATGGTTTAGCCGTAAATACACAAGCTGGATCGACAGCAACACTCAATTATCCTACTCAAGATGGTAATGCTGGTCAGTTCATTCAGACTGATGGAAGCGGAGCTTTAACATTTGCAACAGCTGCAGATGATTTTTTAGATTTAGCGGATACTCCTTCTGCATATACCGGTAATAACGGTAAAGGAGTTTTAGTTAAAGCTGACGGAACTGGATTAGAGTTCGGAGGTGGTACGGTTGTTAATAGCGTTAATCGTCAAGAATTAACCGGTAATGGCAGTACAGCTTTTACGTTAAGTACAACATATTCAAGTGGAAATCATATCTTTGTTTTCGTTGATGGTGTTATTCAGAATACGCCGGCAAACTATAGTTTATCAGGTACAACTTTAACTTTTACAAGTGCTCCAGCAAACGGTGCAGATATATTAGTTATGGGATTCTTACCGTCTGCCGGTATTATCGATGTAGGTGATTTAATTCCAGATGTTGATAGTTCTCGAGATCTCGGTAGTACAAGTAAAATGTTTAATAATCTGTTTGTTAATAATATTGCAGCAGATAGTGATGTTACGATTGCCGGTACTTTAAACGGTCATTCAGTTCCTACCGGTGCACCTGGCGGAAAATTTTTATTAGCGACTGAAGTAACTGTCGGTACTGAAGGTACCGCAACAGGTAATGGTGCCATTGCAGCAACTGCAGATGCTAATGGCGTTGAATTAGTATATAGTCCGCCAACGCCTGCTGGAATTGGCGCTTTAGCAACTGATGGAGATGGAGCTAATGTAACAAATCTTAATGCATCTGCACTCGCAACAGGTACAGTTGCTATGGCAAGAATTAATGCAGCTGCATTAACAGCACACATTAACGCAACAGTTGCTCCAGTTTTTTCAAATATAACATCAGTTCCAGATACAGATACTGCATTAACAGAAGGATCGACCAATAAATATTTAAACGATACAAATTTAGGTAATACTAGTATCGATAAATTATCGGACGTTGATATAACAACAAGCGCTCCAAGCAATAATGATGTATTAAAATGGGACGGTAGCAAATTTGTACCAGGTACTGATACGACTATAACGATATTAGATGCTGACGATTTTGTGGGTGCTACTTCAACTAATGTTCCGTCTGCAGAATCTGTAAAGGCGTATGTCGATACACAAGACGCTACAAAACAAAATACTTTAACATTTGGTATTGCAGATACTAATACTGTAGTTATCAATCACGCAGCTGTTACAAGTGGTGATTATGCAAAATTTACAGCATCTGGATTAGAAGGAAGAAGTGCAACTGAAGTTAGAGGTGACATTGGTGCAATGGGAGCTTTAACCGATGATGGTTCTCCACAATTGAGTGCAGAGTTAGATGTGAATGGACAATCTATTGTTTCAGTATCAAACGGAAACATTGCACTTGTTCCAGACGGTACCGGTCAAACAAGAATTACTAATTTACAATATAACGAAGATATTCATGACATAGGCACAACAGGCGGAACGATTACTCCAGATGTTATAAACGGGAATATTCAAAAGATTAATTTAAATAATAATTTAACGTTTAACGCTTTTAATAATCCTGTTGCTGGACAAAGTTTAACTTTAATTATCAACACTAACGGTACAGGAAGAACTTTAACATCTAGTTTTTTATACGCCGGAGGTAATAAAACATTGTCAAGTACAAATACAATAGATATTTTAACAGTATTTTACGATGGTAGTAATTATTATGCTAACCTTGTAACGAATTACAGTTAAGGATTTGAATAATGATGCCACTCGGTTTTGCAAGATCAAATTTAAGTCACGCCAGTGGCTTAGGTACTCCACAAAGTTCACATAATTATAATGACGATATTGGTGGTAATCTTTCTTCTTTATTAGCAAATTTAAATCAAAGCTATAGTCCTGGAAATAGTTCACATTTTACTAGTATAACTAATCATATTAGAAGTCAAGGATATACACTTGTAGCTGTTCCTATATACGGATCTTTAGCTGAAAATATGTCTAATATCGATAACATATATAATTATACGGCTGGTGGACGTTTTCTAAGTAATGTATATCGTTTTGATAATTATAAAGAAAGCGGTGCTAATTTTAGTAATGTTGGTTCATCATATGATAATACTCACTGGACAGAACCAAGTCATTTAAGAGTTAGTACGGGATTTAGTACACATTATAGTCAAGCAGCTATGGACGGCCATCCTTTTTTATGTTTGGCTTTTTGGAACGGTGCTAGTTTTAAAGGAATTATAACACTCGTTTATCGTAGTATAGGTACTACAACTACTCATGCTATAGGTGGAGGTGCTGCTGGTAATCTTCCTGCTGGCGTTCATAGATTATATGATTTATATTATCCAGATCAAAATCGAGACGTTTATGCTCACGTTCTCACTCCAAGCAGCAGTAATTTTTATATGGGTTCTAGTCAAAGTATAAGATTTTCTCATGAAGCAAATTTTAGTGCTACTCATGGTACTAATACCGCGTCTACTTTTTCACAGGATGATGGACAATGGGGATTTCAAGTTAATGTAACAAATTCAGGCGGTGGAGCTAGTGATATTGGGATGAGTGGTACTGAAGCTTACGGTTTTAACAATAAAAACGGTGGTGATACTAATGCCGATCAATTTTTTTGGGGTGATGGTGGAAGTTCTAGCACAAACTACTATTGTTTTGTATTTACTAGTTTCGTATAAATAGGATATAAACAGAGGAAATTATGGCAAATCCAAATTCCAGAGATAAATTAATACAATATTGTAAAAGAAAACTTGGTGAGCCAGTTATCGAAGTCAATGTTGATGAAGATCAAATTGAAGATCGTATTGATGAAGCTTTACAATATTTTCAAGAATACCATTCTGACGGTACCTTTAGAGCCTATCTTAAACATCAAATTACTGCTGATGACGTAACTAATAAGTATATCACTATAATGGATAGTGTTCTTTATATTAAAAGACTTATTCCATTTGGAAGTTCATTTGGCGCATCTTTCAATTTTTTCGATATTAAATATCAAATGATGCTGAATGATATAGCAGATTTACAAAATTTTGCCGGTGATTTAGCTTACTACGAACAGCTTCAACAGTATCTTTCAATATTAGACATGAAGTTAAATGGCGCACCTCAAATTGAATGGTCAAGAAAACAAAAAAGATTATATATTTTTGGTGATTGGGCAGATAAAGATATTAAGTTAAATGATTTTATCATAGCAGAAGTATTTGCCATAATAGATCCTGATTCTCATACTTCGGTATACAATGATCTTTGGTTAAAAGCTTATGCAACTGCTTTGATAAAAGAACAATGGGGATTAAATCTTATGAAGTTTGAAGGTATGCAATTACCCGGTGGAGTTATCATTAACGGTCGACAATTATACGACGATGCTCAAGGAGAGTTAGAAGCTTTAAGAGAAAGATTAAGATTAGAACACGAAATGCCAGTAGATATGTTTGTAGGGTAATATGCCAACTAACTTCAACATCAGATCAAATGTTAAATCAGAACAAACACTTTACGAAAATCTTGTAATAGAATCGTTAAAGATCTATGGTCAAGATTGTTATTACTTACCTCGTACGGTTGTAAATGAAAATAGAATTTTTGGTGAAGACGTTCCGTCTATGTTTGATGACGCTTATAAAATTGAAATGTATATCGAAAACATTGAAGGCTTTGATGGTGAAGGGGATTTGTTTACCAAATTTGGCGTTGAAATAAGAGATGAAGCAACGTTTGTTGTATCAAGGAGAAGATGGAAAGAAACAGTAACGCGAGCAAATAATCAAATAAGTTCAAATCGTCCAAGAGAAGGTGATTTGATTTATTCGATTATGAGTAATAAAATATTTGAAATCACCTTTGTAGAGCACGAACAACCATTCTTTCAACTACAAAACGTTCCGGTATTTAAATGTCGTGCTCAGTTATTCGAGTATTCTGGCGAAGACATGGATACTGGTATTACTAAAGTTGATGATATCGATAAAGATTTTGCATATACATATAATCTTGTATTACAAAATAATACTAATTTGATTACTAATGGTATGACTGTTAGTCAAATGTTAGATAGCGCTGAAAATATTTCAATTACTGGTGAAGTTTCAAACTACAATAGTACTACAAAAACACTGAGCTTGATTCACGTTGGTGCTACTGATGGTAAGTTTCATAATTTTAATTTAAATAGAATTATAACAATACCCGATGGAACTGGGTTTGCAATAACCGGGATAACTGAAGATAATAAACTTGCTAATAACGAACAAAATACAGATTTTACTACTAACACTGATTTCTTAGACTTTACAGAAAGTAATCCATTCGGTGATGTGGAGAATAATTAATGGCAGATGATTTTTTTGATTTTGGATTTACAGCAGTTGATGAAGAAGAATTAGAAGCAGTACAAACCGCTACTAAGAAAGCTGAAACTGTTGCAAGTTCAGCCGATGAAACAAAGGAAAAATTAGATAAATTATTTAATGCGATAACACCACTTTTAAATAATTTAAAAAAGAATCCTGAAAAAGAATACATACTTTGGCCTGATAGATTGTCAAAAGTAGAAGCGTTTGAAGATCACCTTCAGAAGATTTATGAGGGTTAATTATGTTTGGTACACATTTCTATCATGAAAAGACAAAAAAATGCGTTGCTATATTTGGCAGACTTTTTAATAACATATATGTCATTCGTAAAAATTCTAGTGGTAAAGTTATAAGTCAACTTAAAGTTCCACTGTCTTATGCACCAAAGGCAAAATATTTAGAAAGAATAAGAGAAAATCCTGATTTAAGAGAGGATACTCGAGTTGCTATAAAATTGCCTCGCATGTCTTTTGAGATTACAAACATTGCATATGATACTACTCGACAACTATCTAAATTAAATAACTTTACAAATAACGCAGCAAACAATCAAAGTCGCAAAAAGTTTAATACAGCAGTACCATACGTTATTGGATTTCAATTGAACGCGTACGCTAAAAATCAAGATGATGCTTTACAGATAGTAGAACAGATATTGCCGACATTTAATCCACAATATACTTTAACTATAAAACCATTTATGACAGAGCATCCAAATTTTTTAGAAGACATACCGATTAGTATTGCTGGTGTTGGATTTGCTGATGACTATGAAGGAGATTTAGGAAGCAGAAGAACGATTATATACACTTTAGATTTTGAAATGAGAACAAATTTTTATGGTAACATTCCAACATCTAAAATTATACGTAGATCAGTTGCAAAGGTATTTAATCCAACAGTTGGTTTTACAGATTCATCACGTGGTTTAACAGTAGATTCAGACGTTAGATTACAAACAGTTCAAATCGATCCTAATCCATTAACCACTATCGGTAGTCCTGATAGTGACTTTGGATTTACAACGACTATTTTTGGTCAAGACAGTGACGGAGGTTTTGGTAGCTAATGAAAACTTTTAAACAAATAAGAGAAGATAAGCCTTGTTGGTCAACTCACAAACAAGTTGGAATGAAAAAGAAAGGGAATCGTATGGTTCCTAACTGCGTTCCGAAAAATGAAGATCGCGAATCAAATCCGGTAAGTACTTCCAAGAAAAGTGGTAATTTTTTACCAGTTTCTAAGGGCGCTGGAATGACGGCGAAAGGGGTTGCTGCATATAGAAGAAAAAATCCTGGAAGTAAGCTTCAAACAGCGGTTACTACTCCTCCAAGTAAATTAAAACCTGGTAGCAAAGCCGCTGCAAGAAGAAAATCATTTTGTGCTCGTTCAAAAAACTGGACAGGCGAAAGAGGTAAAGCTGCTAGACGTAGATGGAACTGTTAAAATGTCTGATAAAATTAAAAGTGATTATGAATATTCACGTGAAACTTATTATGAACTGTTAGAAAAAGGTAAAGATAGTTTAGAAACGATGATGCAAGTTGCTAGAGAATCCGAGCATCCTCGTGCATTTGAAGTATTATCTAATATGATAAAGAATTTATCTGACGTTAACGATAGATTGATGGATTTAAATAAAAAGAATAAAGATTTAGAAGAACCACTTAAAAAAGTAGAACATCAACAAAATAATATATTTTTAGGATCAACAGCTGATCTACAAAAATTGTTAAAAGAAAAAGATGAAAAGGTTGTAGATGCACCAAGTACAGAGTTATCTAGGGAATCCTAATGTAAAAAAAGACGGTGTTGTACAACAATGGTCGGCTGAATTAGTTGAGGAATATTCTAGATGTATGAAAAGCCCTTCATATTTTGCAGAAAAATATTGTAAAATTATTTCATTAGATCAAGGTCTTGTACCTTTTAAATTATATCCTTATCAAAAGAAAATGTTTAATCAATTCGAGGAGAATAGGTTTAATGTCGTTCTCGCATGTCGTCAATCTGGTAAGTCAATCAGTGCCTGCGCCTACTTACTATGGTTTGCATTATTCAATTCAGAAAAGACTATTGCGATTTTGGCAAATAAAGGAGCTACTGCAAGAGAAATGCTTTCTCGTGTTACTCTCATGTTGGAAAATACTCCGTTCTTCTTACAGCCTGGTAGTAAAGCTCTTAACAAAGGTTCCCTTGAGTTTTCAAATAATTCTCGTATCATTGCTGCTGCTACTTCCGGGAGTTCTATTCGTGGTCTTTCTGTTAACTTATTATATTTAGACGAATTTGCATTCGTCGAACGAGCAGCTGAATTTTATACTTCAACCTATCCTGTTGTTTCTGCTGGTAAAGATACAAAAATAATCGTAACTTCTACTGCAAACGGTATTGGCAATACGTTTTATAATATATGGCAGGGAGCTGTACAAAACGTAAATGAATTTAAACCATTTCGTGTTGATTGGTGGGACGTTCCTGGCAGAGATAAGAAATGGAAAGAAGCTACGATATCAAATACCTCTCAATTACAATTTGATCAAGAATTCGGTAATACCTTTTTCGGTACAGGCGATACTCTTATAAACGCACAGACTTTGATGGAGATGAGAGCTCGTCCGCCAGAAAAAATATACGAAAACGGAAGTCTTCAAATGTATGAGCAACCAAAAGATAAGCACGAATATGTTATGTGTGTGGATGTTGCAAAGGGAAGAGGCCAGGATTATTCTACCTTTAACTTAGTCGATATTAGCGTTCGCCCGTTCAGACAGGTAGCTGTGTATCGCAATAATACTATTTCACCTATTCTCTTCCCCAACATTATTTATAAATGGGCTAACGTCTACAATAAATCTTATGTAATAATTGAGTCAAATGACCAAGGTTCTTTAGTTTGTAACGGTTTATATCAAGATTTAGAATACGAAAATATGCATTCAGAATCGGCTATTCGACTAGACAAAATGGGTATTGAAATGACTCGTAAAACGAAAAGATTAGGTTGTTCAGCTTTAAAAGATTTATTAGAAAATAATAAAATAATGATACAAGATGAAAATACTATATTTGAAGCTTCTACTTTTATTTCAAAAGGACAATCATACGAAGCTTCTGATGGTAATCATGATGATTTAATTATGAATTTCGTATTATTCGGGTATTTTGTGACAAGTAAATATTTTGGAGATATGACAGATATTAATTTAAAAGAAATGATTTTTAAACAAAAAATGAAAGAGATTGAAGACGATGTTGTACCGTTTGGTCACATCGACGATGGATCTCAATACGTTGAAGAAGAAGTAAAAAAACCAGAATGGGTAATAGAATTTGATCATGACGGACAATGGAACAATTACTCTAATTTCTAAATTATATAAATATATCATAGTAATTGATAACAACCGTATTATGAATCTTATTAATTAGAAACCGAGAGGCAAACATGGCACTATTCACACCATCACAATCACCTGCGGTTGTTGTAAAGGAAATTGATGCAACGGGCGGCGTACCCAATGTTCAAACTTCCACTGGAGCAATCGTTGGAAATTTTAGATGGGGTCCTGTCGAGCAAAGAACACTCATATCAAATGAAGCTGATTTGATAAATGTCCACTCGACACCAGACACCACAAACACAATAGATTTTCACAACGCATCATATTTTTTGCGTTATTCAAGTTCACTACAAGTCGTTAGAGCTATAACATCTCATGCTAAAAATTCTAGAGCAGGAGGTGCGATAGGCGGAGGAACTCCAGCAACAGCAGAAATGCAAACTGGCGGAGATCATACGGCTACAAGTGCGCCTACAGTAAAAAATAAAGATAATTTTACATCACAAGAAGGTATATTAAATACTGATAAACAATCATTTATTGCTCGATTTCCTGGAGCTTTAGGAAATTCATTACAAATATCTGTATGTACACCGACATTAAATGACTCAGCGTTTGATAACTGGGCTTATAAATCATCTTTTGATGCAGCACCAGGATCATCAGCTCTTGATTCAGCAGCTGGTGGATCTAAGACAGAAGTTCACGTTGCAGTTATTGACGAAGATGGACAGATATCAGGAACAAAGGGAACAGTACTCGAAACTTATCCTTATGTATCTGTTGCGTCAAATTCAAAAGCTCAAGATGGCGGAAGCAATTTTATGAAGACTGTAATAAATGAAAGATCACAATATATTCATATGGTTGGTTTTCCTGGTAATATAACAGTATCTGCACATGGTATTCTTGCTGGAACCGCTATGACTGGTACTCAACAAGATTTTATTCCAGAAGGAGCAAATATCAAAGTATTAAATTATTCACTTGATAGTGGAGTTAATTCTAATGCACTTGGTACTGCCGAAATCGCAACTGGTCACGATCTATTTGAAGATGTTGAAGCAGTTGAAGTTGATTTCTTAATTGCACCAGGTATGGAAGTTAGATCAGATCAAACAACCGTAACAAACGATCTTATTGCAAATGCTACAGCAAGAAAAGATTGCGTAGTTGTTTCTTCACCATGCAGATCAGACGTTGTTGGTCAATCAAATGAAACAACAGTGACTACAAACGTAGTTGCTACTGCAGCTACAATAACAAAAAGTTCTTACGGTATCATGGATTGTAGTTACTTAAAAGTCTTTGATAAGTTTAACGATCAATTCATTGAAATACCTGCTGCTTCTTCAGTTGCTGGTCTCATGGCTGAAACTGATAGAACACAGGCACCATGGTTTTCACCAGCTGGTACTAGAAGAGGTCAGTTATTAGGTGTAACAGGTCTTAATTATAATCCAAATAAAACAAATAGAGATACACTATATAAAGCTGGTGTTAATCCAGTCGTTAATGTAAGTGGATCAGGAATTTGTTTATTTGGCGATAAAACATTATTTAACAGACCGTCTGCTTTTGACAGAATTAATTGTAGAAGATTATTCTTAACGCTTGAAAGAGCAATCGCACAAGCTGCTAAGAATGTAATGTTCGAATTCAACGATGAATTTACAAGAGCAGAATTTGTTAATATTATTGAACCAGTCCTCAGAGATGTTAAAGCTCGAAGAGGAATAACAGACTTTAGAGTAATAGCTGATGAAACAGTTAATACTGCTGAAGTCATTGATCGTAACGAATTCATAGCCAACATTTTTATCAAGCCTGCACGTTCAATTAACTTTGTCACACTTAACTTTGTGGCTGTTAGAACAGGTGTATCGTTTGAAGAAATTGTTGGAACTGCTGGCGTTTAAGGAGGTAAAAAATGGCACTAGGTAGTGTAGATCAATTTAAAGCCAGGCTTACAGGTGGAGGTGCAAGATCAAATCTATTTCAAGTTACCATGAACAATCCAAGGGGTGGTTTAGGTGTTGATGTAGATGCAGATCTTTCATCATTCTTATGTGAGGCTGCGCAGTTACCAGCGTCAACAGTTGGTACGATAATTGTACCCTTTAGAGGTAGACAATTAAAAATAGCAGGTGATAGATCATTCGCAGAATGGACTGTCACTATAATTAATGACGTAAATTTCAAGTTAAGAAATGCTTTCGAAACTTGGATGAACGCCATTGCAAATCACGCGGATATCGGTGGTACTCAAAATCCCGAGTTATATTTCGCTGATCTTCAGGTTTCTCAATTTGATAGAAACGAAACAGTCAAAAAAACTTATACTTTTAAAGATTGTTGGCCAGCAGACGTAAGTGCAATTGACTTATCGTATGCTGCTGAAGATATTGAAAGATTTACAGTAACATGGAATTACCAGTACTGGACATCTAATACCACAGACGGCGTTAATGCTGCATAATATATAAGATAGAGGGGTGCACTCAAGCACCCCTCATAATAAGGGATAATTAATGGCTGATTACATTAATGATACAAGAGGATTACGATTATTCGGGTTTGAATTAAGACGAGCGCCGAAAGATGATCCTGACAAAAAACCGTCTATAGTTCCAGCGAAAGATGATGATGGCGCTGGCTATGTTACGGCTGGTGGTTCACATTATGGACAATATATTAATATGGACGGAGATGATTCGAAAGATAACGCCCAATTGATAATGAAATATCGAGGAACTTCTATGCATCCAGAATGTGATGCTGCTATTGAAGATATCGTTAACGAATCAGTTGTTTCATCGAATGAAATTGGAAAACAATCCGTAGATATTACTATGGATAATTTAAAAGTAAGCGATGGGATTAAAAAACAAATTAAAGAAGAATTTGACAACATATATTCGATGTTAAATTTTAGTGAAGACGGTCATGATATTTTTAGAAGATGGTACGTTGATGGAAGAATATACCACCATTTAGTTGTAAACGAATCAGCGCTAAAAGCAGGTATACAAGAAATAAGGCCTATTGATTCTTCTAAAATAAGAAAGATAAAACAAGTTAAAAGAAAAAAAGATCCACAAACTGGTGCTAATCTGATTGAAAAAGTGGATGAATTTTACATATATCAAGAAAAGCCGGGACAACAAACTTCAGGCGTTAAATTAAGTACTGATTCTGTAAGTTATGTGACATCTGGTTTATTAGATGAAACAAGAAAAAAAGTTTTAGGTTATTTACATAAAGCATTGAAGCCTCTCAATCAATTGAGAATGATGGAAGATTCTCTTGTTATATACAGATTATCAAGAGCACCAGAAAGAAGAATGTTTTACATAGATGTTGGTAACTTACCTCGAGGTAAAGCCGAACAGTATATGAAAGATATTATGTCAAGGTATCGTAATAAAATAGTATACGATGCTAAGACTGGTGAAATACGAGATGATAGAAAACATATGTCAATGATCGAAGATTTTTGGATTCCACGTCGAGAAGGCGGTAGAGGTACAGAAATTACGACATTACCCGGTGGACAAAATCTTGGTGAGATAGAAGATATTATATATTTTCAAAAGAAATTATATAAAGCATTAAATGTGCCAATTAATAGACTTGAACAAGAAGCACAGTTTAGTTTAGGTCGAACTTCAGAAATAACTCGTGATGAATTAAAATTTCAAAAGTTTGTCGAAAGATTACGTACAAGATTTTCACATTTGTTTATGGGTTTATTAAAAACTCAATTGATGTTAAAAGGTATTATCACTGAAGAAGATTGGGACGGTATGAAAAACGATATCGTTATTGATTATATTAAAGACAATCATTTTACAGAATTAAAAGAATCAGAATTATTAAGAGAAAGATTACAAACATTAGATCAAGCTTCACAATATATTGGAACATATTTTTCAAAAGAATGGATTATGAAAAATGTTCTTAAGCTAACTGATGATGATATAGAAAGTTTAGAAAAACAATCTGATGATGAAGAGCAAGAACAACCTGAAAACGAAGAATAGGAGTAATTATGGCTGAACAAGAAGTAGAAACTGAAGACAACCCTTTGAGAGATTTAGTACAACATTCGCTAGATCAAGATTATAATAAAGCAAATAAAATTTTTAGCGATGTAATATCTGTAAAATTAAATGACGTTTTAGATCAGGAGAAAATAAAACTTGCAGATCAACTCTACAATGGCCAACCTGCTGAAGAAGACGATACAGCGGGAGACGAAGACCAACTCGAGCTCGATCTCGATAACGAGGAAGATGGTGGAGACGTTAGCGCTGAGGCAGAGGGTAGCTATGAAGACGAAGAGACCGAAGAAGAGTCCAGTTCTGATGTGGGAGTCGAAATGGAAGACGACGAATTACCAGAAGACGATGGAGAATGGAGTGAAGAAGACGGAAATGAAGAAGTATCTAATTAAAATCCGTTGAAAACTTTAATTTTATAAATATATACAAAGGAAATTTTATGAAAACTTTTGTTGAATTAAGAGAACTTGCTGGACGAAAGGCAATAGGACCTAAAGTATTCTCCAAAAGAATTAATAGAATTCCTATGACAATACACAATGAAATGGGTAAATTTGTTGTTTACATAGATGGTGATAGACTTGATGCTTATAGAAGTAAAAGAGAAGCTGAAAAAGCAGGTATGACTTTTATGAAACAATATAAAGGAATGAAATAATGCATATAAATCCAACAGGCCAAGCAGCAACGGCAAACGGTTCAGGTAATAGAACTTATTTAGAGTTTACCAGAAACGTATATGCATGTTGTACGTCATCTACGACCGTAACGATATGTACGGTAGATGGTGCTACTATACATTCTTTTTTAATGAATACAGGTCAATCAATTATATTTAATAAAAAACATGACGAGCAAATATATGCTGGTAGTGCTAACGTATCATTTACACCTGTAGCATATCCGAGGTAATCATGAAACTCATTTCAGAATTTAACGATACAAATTTAGAAGTTTTTATCACTGAAGGTAAAAACGGTAAAAAGTGTTATAATATAGAAGGTATTTTTGCTCAAGCTGAAGGGCAAAATAGAAATGGTAGAATTTATCCAATGCCAGTTATGGAAAAGGCAGTTGGTAAATATACCGATGAACAAGTTTCTAAAGGTCGTGCCGTAGGTGAATTGAATCACCCAGAAGGGCCGACTGTAAATTTAGATAAGGTTTCACATAAGATCAATGAACTTAATTTTAAGGGAAATGATGTTATGGGAAAAGCGCAAATATTGGAAACTCCGATGGGGAACATAGTAAAAGGGTTACTCGAAGGCGGTGTTCAATTAGGCGTTTCGACTCGTGGTATGGGAAGTTTAGAGCGACGTAATAACGCAATGTATGTAAAAGACGATTTTATGCTTAATGCTATAGACATAGTACAAGATCCATCTGCACCTGGAGCTTTTGTTAATGGGATAATGGAAGGTGTTGAATGGGTTTGGCATAACGGTATTATTGAGCGAAAAGCAATTGAAAAAATGGAGACTGAAATTAAAAGGGCATCACGCACAAATCTCTACGAGACTCAAGTTCGTGAGTTTAAAAATTTCCTCTCGTTACTCAAAAATAAAAATTAGGGAGTCAAATATGACAGAAGAAATCCAAGATGATGTCATTGGCGATCTCTACGAAGAGGATGAAAGTGTAGAGGAAGCTATGGGGCATGATCCTAAAAATGCAGAACAAAAGTCTGTTGCTTCAGTTAAATCAGCTGAAAACGCAGGTAAAACTGCACCCGCTCGAAAAGGCGATCAAAAGAAAAAAGATCCAATGCAGAAAGTTCAATCACCAGATGCTGGACCTAAAATGGCCGGTGGAGGTGGTGCACAACCAACTGAAAGCTATATACCTAAGACTAAAGCCGCTATGATGAACGATATGTATACTAAGATGACTAAGACTAGAAAAGAAGACTTAGCCACTATGTATTCTAAATTCATGGCTGAAGACATTGAAGATGACGAAGCTGTTGAAGTTAAGTCAAATGATGTTAATGTCGATGTTGATTGGTCAAGTGATCTTAATGCTCTTGTTAATTCAGAAGCAACTTTATCCGAAGAATTTAAGGGTAAAGCTCAAACAATTTTTGAAGCTGCAATTAATTCAAAAGTAGCTGCAGAAATTGATCGTCTCGAAGAGAAATTTAACGAGGAATTGGAAGCTGAAGTTTCTACAACCAAAGAAGAACTCGTAAATAAGGTTGATTCATATCTTAATTACGTAGTTGAGAATTGGATGGAGGAAAATAAGGTTGCAGTTCAAACCGGTCTCCGTAC
>CEWH01035413.1_pt1 | contig 26416 bp, 23 predicted proteins | sample 531231 | NCBI WGS metagenome assembly CEWH01 (sample SAMEA2622316, study PRJEB7988) | marine metagenome | biome: marine biome (ENVO:00000447); feature: surface water layer (ENVO:00002042); material: "saline water (ENVO:00002010), including plankton (ENVO:xxxxxxxx)" | depth 5 m | reverse complement strand
AAGGAATGAAACAATCGCCGTTTTACCGGTCGATTCTCCAAAAATCCGAATCCCGCCCAAGCCTTTGAGTTGCTCTGTCGTTTGCTCAGCGAGCGAGTTTTCATGGGCAGTCGCCGCCTTCCAGTCAATCGAGGCCATGTAGCGGAAGGCTTCGGCAAGACCGAGCGTGGCTGATATATTTGGGGTGCCCGCTTCGAAACGCTCGGGGACGTCCCGGAACGTGGTGCCGGAAACTTGAACACGCTCAATCATGTCCCCACCGCTTTGATACGGACGAAAAGAGTTGAGAAGGTCACGTGGTCCCGTGAGTACGCCGATACCGTCAGGTCCGAAAACTTTGTGCCCGGAGAAAACATAGAAGTCCCCTCCGACTTCGCGCAGATCAACAGGGCCGTGAGGAAGTGCCTGAGCACCGTCTACTAGGGTAATCACCTCCCGCTCGCGCGCGAAGGTAGTCATCTCCGACACTGGATTTACCGTGCCGAGGACGTTAGAAACGTGGGTAAAAGCAGCGACGCGGGTCTTCTCATTAAACGCGGCTTTCCATGCTTCGAGGTCTAGTTCGCCTGATTCATTTAAGCCAACAACGTGAACCTTGATGTTTTTCCGCTCTTGAAGAATCTGCCAGGGAACAAAATTGGCATGGTGCTCCATGATTGTGAGCACGACTTCGTCACCCTCCTGGAGTCGGTCTTCGAGGCCGTGTGTGACCAGATTAATACCTTCCGTGGCTCCGCGGACGAAAATCAACTCGTGAGAGTCCGGTAATTGGAGCGCTGCTTTGATTTCGCTGCGCGACTTTTCGTAGGCTTCGGTGGCTTCGCGGCTCAGGTGGTGGATGCCGCGGTGGATGTTGGCATTACTTTCGGCATAGAACTTCGACATCGAGTTAATGACTGCGGACGGTTTCTGTGCCGTAGCGCCATTATCAAGATAGGTTAGCGGCTTTCCCTCAACCTCTTTTGAGAGGATAGGAAAATCGGCTCGGATATTGTCGATTTCAAAAGGGGCCATCCCGATTATATACGACGCAAAGTGGCGCGAATCGCCCTTCTTGCAAGATTGGGTTGTCGCATTCGTGCGTTATTGGATGGTTGGCATGAGAGTCGGGAGCGCGAACTTTTTTGACACGTGAGGCCGCTACGGTTAACTGAGGTTCGCGATTTGCCTTTGTTTTTGGTATGTCAGTGACCCTCGTCAGCATCTGTGGTCGTTCCGAGACCGGGCTAAGCCGTCCTTTTTTTGGGGAAGGAGATGACGGACATTCTTACTTTTTGAAGCGGGATAATATCTCCCGTGACCAACTCGTGGTCGAGTATGTGATTAGTCGATTGGCAGAAGAGTGCGGCCTTCCCGTAGCGCCCGTTCAGATCGTTGAGATTCCCTCGGATTTGACCCGCTACGCTATTGTTGAGCGTCCCGATGAATTCTGCCCGGGTGCGGCCTTTGGTTCTCAACGTATTCCTTTTGCTGATGAACTGCGAGTTTCGCACCTCCGCCAGATCGAGGATGAAGTAAAACTGCGTGTCATCCTCTTTGACTGGTGGGTAAGAAACCCCGATCGGCAGCTCTCAATTCTCGGGGGGGATCCTAATGTCTTGTGGGATCCGACGCTTCAGTCAATCCACCTCGTGGATCATGATCGTTGTCTCGACCCGAACTTTGATGAAGCCGAGTTTAAGCGAGAGCACATTTTTCGTGACGTAAGACCTTTGATTGAAAGGTCAGTTTTCGAAAAATGGCGGACAAAATTTGAATCCACGATCTATAATCTTGGTCAAATTTGGGAGGAAATTCCGGCGGAATGGTTGGAATGCGAATCCGGGATCGCCCGGAGTTCGATGACTCAGCAGGAGATTGAAGCTCAACTAATCAAACCTGAAGTCCCCGTAGATGGCATTCTGCCCGGATGATTTTGCTCCCGCTATGAAACTCGTCGTCAACTACGCTGCCATCGGATTTCGGCCCTACTGGGAAACGGGTGAATTCATCAATGTTGGGGTCATCGCTGTTGAGGCTAAGAGTCGTTACCTGGCCTACAAGCTGATTTCGCCGCAGCGGACCAAGCGAATTACAGCCTGTTTCCCGGAACTTGATCTTGCGATTTTTCGCAACGGGATTCGGCGTCTTGATAGCGAACTTTCAGCTCTGGCAATTGAAACCAATCTCTGGGCCGATGGTGCTAGGCAGGCGGGGACTAATCATCCAGAGCAACGAGACCTTTTTATTCAGGAGGGGGACATCGATTTGTTCAGGAAACTAACGATGCCTCATGCGTCTCCGTTTTATTACGCCTCAAGAGGTGCGCGCCTTACTGACGATGCTGAACAGTGCCTCGAAGAACTATACCGGCGTTATGTTGAACACTGGAACCTGACTCCCGTTGATCACGAGGAGAAAAAATTGACGCGTGACTTGAAGCGCCTCCTACACTCGCACCGTCTTGACAGGCTTTACAAGGAAGCGCCATGGGTCGGCACGGAGGCTTATCATGTGGGGATACCTTTGGTGTTTACTCCAACAGGTGAAGACATTCCTCAGAAAGCGATAAAGCCGCTCAATCTTTCACGTCCGACACCAACTCGAATTTACACCCATGGCGACGAGTGGTTGGCCAAGGTGCGACGGCTCAAGCGTGTCAAGTGTCTGCCTAAAGAATTCCTTTTCGTTGTCAAAATGCCGGCGGATAAAGAATCTCAGCGGGCTGCCGATGAAATCTGTGGTGGTTTGCGGCAACTTGGCGTGGAGGTCGTCGACGCAACTGACGAAAAGGCGATCCTTGATTTCGCTCGTGTTGAGGAGGGGCCGGAACTGGAGCTGAAAAGCTAAAGCGGTCTTCGTTCGACCATTTCGAGTTCTAAACGCGCCGTCCGCTGAAGTCGGATTAGTTCGCGAAAGGTTTTTTTCTTGTCGTTAGCTCCGTATTCGATCTCGATTTCGACATCCATCGGATTAACCTCAAGCCGCATCACTCGAAAGACAGGTTCAATGCGGCTGCGAATAAAGCAGTGAAGGGGGACATCTGTGTGGCGGGCGTTCCAGAGAATCTGAGCAGGAGGAAATCCTTCAATCTCTCCCAGAGCATGAAAGATTTCACGAATTCGCGAGCGCCCGTGTTTTCGAGTCAGCTTCCGGGCGGCCGAAAAATTTCGAAGGCGTTCGAGATAGGAGGTCTTTGGGTTTTTGCGGGCCTCCTCCATTTCCTCAACTAGTCCACGGGCGTGGAGAGCGAGGCTGGCATGAAGCTCTTCGCGACTGATATCCCCGCGCTCGAATTGGCGGAATAAATGGGGAGGAGTTGGGAGGTTACTGAAATTCACGGTGCTAAAGATGAACTTTTCAGGGTAAAGAAATCAATACGATACCCCTCGAATTTGCAACGATGACAGCCAATAGGGTTGACTGAGGCACTTAAGCCTGTTGATTCGGAGGCACATGAGTAAGAGACCATCGGACTCAAAAGGATTTGAAACCCGCGCGATTCACTCGGGAAGGGATTTTGTGGGTGATACTGGGGCGGTGACGCCCCCAATTTGGTTGACTTCAACCTTTGAATACGGCAACCCGAATGGATTTGATTACACACGCTCGGGTAATCCGAATTTTCGGTTACTCGACCGAACTGTCGCCAGTCTTGAAGGCGCGGCGCATGCGACATCTTTTGGAAGTGGAGTTTCGGCCATAACGGCAATCGTTTCGACGCTGAAGAGCGGAGACGTGGTTCTGGCGGAAGAGAACATTTATGGCTGCACTTTCCGGCTTTTTTCCCAAGTCTTCGCTAAATTTGGAGTTGAAGTCCGTTATGTTGATTTCACGGATCCGGCCTCGCTCGAGGGGGTTGCAAATCACGCCCCCGCTCTGGTCTGGATCGAGAGTCCAACCAATCCCAACCTCAAAATCATTGACATTGCCGCTGTTGCTGACGTCTCTCATGCGGCGGATGCTTCTCTCGTTGTCGATAATACGTTTGCGAGCAGTTACCTGCAGCGGCCGGTTGAGTTAGGGGCGGACCTTTCTCTTATCTCCCTCACCAAGTACTCCAACGGTCATTCTGATGCTCTCGTGGGATCGGTCTGTACTAACTCCGATGAGTGGCATGAGAAGATGACATTCGCGCAAAAGGCGCTTGGTCTTCAGCCTTCGCCGATGGATTGTTGGCTGACTTTGCGCGGTGCCAAAACCGAGGCCATTCGCATGGAGCGTCACAGCAGTAATGCGCTCGCTTTTGCGACTTTTCTGGAGCACGAAACCGATGCCGTGACAGTGAGGTATCCCTTCTTACCTTCCCATCCGCAATATGAACTCGCCAAACGTCAAATGGCAGCTGGCTCTGGAATTGTTACGGTCGATTTTGGCCGTTCACTGGAGGATACAATAAAAATGGTAGGGGCACTGTCGCTTTTCCCTAGAGCTGAGAGCTTGGGTGGCATTGAGTCTCTCGTCTGCCACCCGGCTTCGATGACCCACGCTGCGATTCCAAAGGAAACACGCGAGGCGGTTGGTATTACTGATTCCTTAGTGCGTTTTTCCGTAGGCATTGAGACGGTAGAAGATCTCATCGACGATGTGCGCGACGCACTGCAAGCGTAGCGAGGTAATTTTATTCGATGGTTGTGAGAGATCCATTCACCAAGCCTTTTTGCGGGGCCGAGGACCTTGGAAAGGCAATTCCTGAAAATGATCATGCCGTTTCGGTATGCCTGCCCAGGTGGGAGGATGTGATAGGTTATGAGGAGGGAAAGGCAGAGGTCATTGATGCCTTTGAATCGGGTTACCCTCGCTTTGTCCCTCACCCCTTTGTTGCGGAGTTGTTTCTTGCCGCTCAGGAAGAATTCGCCAAAAAAGACGAGGTTGCGATGGTGTTTCCATCTCTGGCTGCGGCATGGCGATGCGCTGACTACATCAAGCGCCGTTGCGGTGCGACTTCGCGATTGGAGTCTTACGGTTGGGAAAACCTGACAGCAGTACTCTTCAAAGAGGAGGCTTTTACCTGGGGTTGGAAATACTGGCAGCACAGCGGTGAAATCGTGAGTAGTCGGCTCGCGGAAGCGGCGCTGGCTGACGCTCCGGTCAATGATGAAGCGGTCGAGGCGGGGAAACAGGCGATTAGCGTTTTACGGCAGCGAATCGCTAAGCTTTACCATGGGTTGACCGGGAAGGATGTGTTCCTTTTTTCTTCGGGTATGGCGGCGATTGCGGCGGTGCATCGCCTTCTTCTCATAGATAAACCAGAAGATCCAAGTATTCAGATCGAGTTCCCTTATCTCGATTCTCTCAAGGTGCAGCAGGAGTTTGCTGAAGCTGGCGCCGCTGACTTCTCTATTACCGAATCTGGTGGGGTAGAAGAGGTGAAAACTTGGTTTGAGGAGGGTAAAAGAGCGACAGCCGTTTTTACCGAGTTACCCAGTAATCCTCTCTTGCGAACAGCAAACTTGGAGCGACTGGCTTCGATTCTGAACAAAAAAGGGGTGCCACTGGTGGTAGATGATACGGTCGCTACTGCTATCAACACGGATGCCTTTCGCTATGCGGATGTGGTCACCACCAGCCTAACCAAAATGTTTTCCGGGGCAGGGGACGTCGCTGGCGGGGCTGTCGTCGTCAAGCCTGGGACAGAATTCTACGAGCTCCTCCGGGAGCGCCTTCCATCCGAAGAAGCTGCCAGTCCGCTTTTTCTTCATGATGCTCGGGTTCTGGAGGTGAATTCGCGACATTTTCGGGAGCGAGTTGAGGCTACTAATGAAAACGCTGCCGAACTGGTCGATTGGCTCCGAACGCGCCCTGAGATAAAAAACCTCTGGCACCCGTCGAGTGAATGTCGCGACTATTACGATCAGGTTCGGCGCTCTTCCGGGGGCTATGGCGCCTTGATCTCTTTCGTGATTAAGGGCGGAGAACCGGCAGCAAGGGCTTTCTATGATGCTCTCGCTATCTCCAAGGGGCCCAGCCTGGGCACTGACTTCAGCTTGGTCTGTCCCTACACGTTGCTTGCGCACTACGATGAGCTGGAATGGGCGGCCAAGCGAGGAGCTCCGGCGAATTTGCTAAGAATCTGGGTAGGGCTCGAGGACCCTGAAGATCTTCGGGGGCGTTTTGAGGAGGCCTTTGGAGTTCTTGGAGAAAGCGGTTGAGAGGCCTTCCATTTGCTATGCTATCGCCGATGATGAGACTCTTTGAAACCATGAGTCGTGAACTGCGAGGGCTTTTACCGCTGCACGGAGAGGTTTTTCAATTCTATTGCTGCGAATTCTATTGCTGCGGCCCGACCGTTTATGGGGCGGCTCACATCAGTAAGTTTCGGGCTTTCGTGTTACGAGATGTGTTTCGCAGAACACTCGAATTGTCGGGTTTTACGCCGTAATGTATGCTCTCAGGATGGAGTTACCCTTAAAGGAAACTTCTCATGTCGAAATTCCTGCCAAGATCACCGGACAGGCTCATGCCTATTGGGATGCGAAGCAGGCCAAGTAATGTGATGAGGCCGACCGGTTGCGCGAATAGCTTGCTGTCACCGGCTGGGAGGGTAAAGATACTAAAGAATGATTTGAGATATGTCCCAGAAACTAAACCTACCCATCCGCCCGAGACGTAATCGCAAAAATGCGGCTGTGCGCGGCTTGTCGCGTGAGACGCTTCTGGCGCCGGAAGATTTAATTTATCCGCTTTTCATTCACGAAGATGAATCGGATTACCCCATCGAGTCCATGCCGGGTTGCTATCGTTGGAGCCTAAAAGGTTTGGTAAAAGAAGTAGGTGAAGCCTATCAATTTGGCGTTCGGGCGGTGGTCTTTTTTCCGAAGATCGAGGACGATCTCAAGACTTCGAAAGGTGAGGAGTGTTTCAATCCTGATGGACTCGTTCCTCGAGCGATTCAAGCCGTCAAGGAGGCGTATCCGGATGTGTTAGTAATCACCGATGTTGCGTTGGATCCCTACAATGCCGACGGTCACGATGGTATCGTAATAGAGGGAGACGATGGGGAACTTAAAATCCTCAACGACGAAACAGTCGAAATACTTTGTCAGCAGGCCCTTTGCCATGCCAATGCTGGCGCGGACATTGTTTCTCCTAGCGATATGATGGACGGGCGTGTTGGGGCGATTCGTGAGGTGTTGGATGGTGCTGGCCACAAAGATGTTTCGATACTCAGCTACACCGCTAAATATGCTTCGGCTTACTATGGGCCGTTTCGTGGAGCATTGGATTCGGCCCCCAAAGTGGGAGACAAGAAGACTTACCAGATGGATCCGGCCAACAGTCGAGAGGCGTTGCGTGAAGCAGACCTCGATGTGGCCGAAGGAGCTGATATGCTTATGGTCAAGCCAGCCGGTCCTTATCTAGATGTTGTGCGACTCATTCGCGATACCTTCGACGTTCCTCTCGCCGCTTATCAGGTCAGCGGCGAATACCTAATGATTAAGTCTGCGGCAAAGGATGGCTGGATCGACGAGGAGAAGGTTGTGATGGAATCTTTGCTCGGCATCAAGCGGGCGGGAGCGGATATGATTTTGACTTACTTTGCCAAGGATGTGGCAGCAAGGCTGACACTTCGTTGAGGAATTGAATCAGCCCGCTTTCTCAGACACTTGAATATGGCGCTGGCGTTGCTTGATCCAGACGTGATTTGAGCTTTGTTAGTAGATTTGATGGTTCCTCTACCACAGGCGTTTGCGACTTCCTTGCGAAAGGGTTTTTTGTTGGTCGCTTCGTTGCTCATCGGTTTGGGTGTGACAGCGAACACTGAAGAGATCATCAGTGCAATTCGAATTGAGCCAGAAGAAGCACCCAAGATTGACGGTGAGCTTACCGACGAGGTTTGGGAGAAGGCGAGCGTTATTCCCAGTCTGACTCAAATGTATCCTAGGGAGCAGGCGCCTCCATCAGAGGACACCGAAATTCGAATCTGCTTCGATGATCGGAATCTTTATGTCTCATTTCGTTGCGACGATAGCAAACCCGGCCGGGTAAACGCCTCAATCATGCAGCGCGATCAAAGGATCTCGGCTGATGATTATGTCTTCATACTCCTCGATCCCTATCAAACGGAACGTGACGGATATTACTTCCGAGTCAATGCGAATGGCGCAAAAGGGGACGGTCGGGTTACGAGTCTCTTCACGAGACCTAACATGAACTGGGATGCAATCTGGGATGGGGTCGGGAAGAGGACAGAGACGGGCTGGTCGGCTGAATTTTCGATTCCTTTTCGAAGCGTTTCCTTCAATCCCAACTCTTCAACTTGGGCAGCTAATTTCGGACGTTGGTTGCCACGACACCAAGAGCAAAACCGTTGGTCTGGAGCTTATCGGAATCGCAGCTTTCATAAACTGGAAGATGCAGGCAAGATTAGCGGACTCAACAACCTTGAGCGAGGTTTGGGGATTGATCTGCAGCCATACGCATTGGGACGTTATCAGAGTGGAAACAGTGATAATGGATTTGATAGCGACTATGGTGTCGACTTGTTCTGGCAGATTACCCCTAACCTCACAGCAACCCTGACGTGGAATACGGATTTTGCAGAGACTGAAGTCGATGACCGCGTTGTAAATCTGACTCGGTTTCCGCTCTTTTTCCCAGAAAGAAGAGACTTCTTCCTGGAAGGACAGGAGTATTTTGAGTTTGGTCCGGCAAGTTCCAGCCTAATTCCATTCTACTCCCGAACCATTGGATTGTCGGAGGCACGTCAAAAAGTGGATATCCTCGCGGGAGGTAAAGTGACTGGTCGAATCGGAAAGGTCGGTGTTGGTGTCTTCGGCAGTTTCCTCAACAACACTCCCGTTCTTGAGAAGGACCAGATCGGAGTGATGAGGTTGACTCATGACATCGGAAGGGAGTCGCGAGTGGGGACTTTCTTTAGTTATGGGGATCCAGCTACGAATCGCGAAAATATCGTGGGTGGTGTCGACTTTGATTTTAAGAGTAGCTACATCGGAGACGGACGCGACCAGATTAATGTGAAGCTTTATGAGTTGATGAGTCAAAATGACGAAGGAGTCCAGGCTCATGCCTTCGGAGCGTGGTTGGACTCTCCCAACGAGCCATTAAATTTCGAAGCAAGCCTTCGACAGATTGATGAAGACTTCGAACCAGCTCAGGGCTTTGTTCGAAGACCAGGAACAAGGCGAGCTGTTGGAAGCGTTCAGTATGAGTTTTACCCCGAGGGGATTGAGTGGTTGAGGGAGTATTCACTGGAGACTTCGGCCTCGCTTATCACTGACCTAGATAACCAGACCGAGTCGGCGGAGTGGGTGCCAATTGAGCTGGCCGTAGATTTTGAGTCCGGAGACGAATTCACAATCTTTCCCGAGTGGACACGCGAGGTGCTCGACGAACCATTCAATATCGCCGAAGACGTGGTCATCCCAACGGGTCGCTATGATTTTGGACGAATCATCGCAGAGATCGAAACGAGTAACCACAGGCCTCTCAGTCTCGAGTTAAGGGGTCGAGTGGGTGAATTCTACAACGGTTATCGTCACGGAGTGAGTTCGGAAGTTGAGTGGCGCCCTTCGGCATACTGGGGATTGGATTTGGAAGTTGATTGGGATCTGGTCGACCTTCCCGGCGGAGAGTTTGACGTGGTGGTGGGTCAGTTTGGATTTCGAATCACGCCCAACCCAAGACTTTCGTGGAATAACCTGATCCAGTGGGACTCTGAGTCGAGAAACGTGGGACTTAACAGTCGGCTGCGTTATATCGTGAAGCCGGGCAGCGATATATTCCTTGTTTTCAATCAGGGCTATCTTTACACACTCGAGCGTGACTTTGAAGTCCAGGGCACTGAAGCAACAGCCAAGGTGGGCTGGACTTTTCGATATTAACCAGAATTAATCCGCCAAGTTAGGCGCTAGCCATTTCTCGGCCTCTTCGATCGACATTTTCTTTCGAGCAGCATAGTCCTCTAATTGGTCTCGCTCGATTTTTCCAACGTTAAAGTAGCGAGCCTCTTCGTTAAAGAAGTAGAGACCGCTTACTGATGACGGAGGGTACATGGCGTAACTGGTTGTCAGTTGCATGCCCACGGTTTTTTCAACATTGAGCAGGTCCCAGAGGATGGCCTTCTCAGTGTGATCGGGGCAAGCAGGATAGCCTGCCGCGGGGCGAATGCCGCGGTAGCGCTCCTTAATGAGATCTTCAACGGCCAAGTTCTCCTGCTTGCCAAAACCCATGAATTCGCGAACGCGGCGGTGCATTAGTTCGGCAAGACCTTCGGCAAAGCGATCTGCCAGAGCCTGAATCATGATGCCGGTGTAGTCGTCACCGTTATTTTTGAATGAGGCGGCGTATTCCTCTACTTCGTTACCTGCAGTGACGGAGAAGGCTCCTAGGTGATCGTTTAAACCGCTCCCCTTGGGAGCGACGAAATCTGCTAGGCTTTGAAATGGAGTATTCTTTTTAATCTTTTCCTTCTGCTGGCGCATGAAGTGAAACGTGGCGAGGTAGTCACTTTTGGCCTCGTCCGAGAAAAGCTCGATATCTTCGCCGGTTGAATGAGCCGGGAATATTCCCCACGTTGCCCGGCAGTGAAGGCGCTCATTTTCGACGAGATCTTCAAGGATTCGCTGAGCATCTGCATACAGTTTGCGAGCTTCTTCGCCGTGCACTTTGTGATCAAAGATCTTTGGAAATACACCTCGAAGTTCCCAGGCATGGAAAAAGGGAGACCAGTCAAAAACATCAACGATCTCTTGAAGTGGTACACGCTCTTCCAAATGTCGGCCAATGCCTTCGGGAATAGCAATATCAGCCTTGCTCCAGTCGATCACATAATTCTGCTGCTTCGCTTCTTCGAAGGGAACATAGACGGCCGTCGAACCTTTGCCCGCGTATAATTCACGTTCTCTTTGCTCGGCTTCACGGTGTTCCTTCACGAAATTTTTACGAAGATTATCAGATAGTAGAGAGTTACAGACGCTAACTACGAGAGACGCGTCTCCCACGTGGACGATCGGTTCGCTGTAATACTCACTGATTTTGATAGCGGTGTGCGCGCGAGATGTGGTAGCGCCGCCAACTAGGATTGGAAGCTTGTAGCCCTTTTTTTCGAATTCCTTAGCATTGTGGATCATCTCGTCGAGCGACGGGGTGATAAGCCCACTCATCCCAACGATATCTGCGCCGTGTTTGACCGCCGCCTCCATAATCTTTTCACAATCGACCATGACTCCGAGATCGATGACTTTGTAACCATTGCAGCCCAAAACCACGCCGACGATATTCTTGCCAATGTCGTGAACGTCGCCTTTGACTGTCGCGATAACAAATGTGGGAGCGTTTGAACCTTCTTCGTCGTTCTTTTCGGCTAGCATGAAGGGCTCTAGGTAAGCGACCGCCTTTTTCATCACTCGCGCACTCTTCACCACTTGAGGTAGAAACATCTTTCCAGCACCGAATAGCTCCCCAACGACACCCATACCGTCCATTAGTGGGCCTTCGATGACGTTGAGTGGTTTCCCGAGTTTCTGACGAGCTTCCTCAGTGTCCTCTTCAATGAAGTCGGTAATTCCCTTAACCAGTGCATGAGTGATTCGATCGTTGATCGAGCCCTCGCGCCAACTGAGGTCAGGACCACTGCTCTTGTCCCTCTTATGGTCGCCTTTGCTCTTAAGTTCCTCAGCATAGTCAATAAGGGCTTCAGTCGCTCCTGCATGTTTATTGAGGATAACGTCCTCAACCAATTTGAGCAGTTTAGGTTCGACTTCATCGTAAACCTCGAGCATACCGGGATTCACGATTCCCATGTCCATTCCGGCCTTGCCGGCCCGGTAGAGGAAGGCTGCGTGCATCGCTTCGCGGACAACATTATTGCCGCGGAAGGAGAAGGAGATATTGGACACTCCTCCACTTACTTTCGCCCCGGGGAGGTTTTTCTTGATCCAGCGGGTCGCTTCAATGAAATCGACCGCGTAGTTATTGTGTTCATCCATGCCTGTGGCAACTGTTAGGATGTTAGGGTCGAAAATGATGTCCTCGGGATTGAAGCCGACCTCGTTGACAAGAATGCGATAGGCACGTTCGCATATCTGGATCTTCTTTTCGTAGTTGTCGGCCTGACCTTCTTCGTCAAAGGCCATAACTACGACGGCGGCTCCGTATTTCATGATCTTACGCGCGTAATCCTTGAAACACTCTTCGCCCTCTTTGAGTGAGATTGAGTTCACAATACCTTTGCCTTGGAGGCACTGAAGGCCGGCTTCGATGATCTCCCACTTGGAGGAGTCGACCATGATTGGCACAGCAGCCACATCCGGTTCGGAAGCGATCAGGTTGAGGAATCGCGTCATCGTAGGAACGCCTTCGATCATGCCTTCGTCCATACAGATATCAATGACGGGTGCTCCGTTTTCGACCTGTTGGCGGGCAATGGCGACCGCGTCTTCAAGTTGGCCGGACTTGATCATCTTGAGGAAGCGAGGTGAGCCGGCGACATTCGTTCGTTCTCCCACCATCAGGAAGTTCTTCTCTTTGCCATGGTTGTAAACCTCAGAGCCGCTCAAGCGCATGGCGTCCGGCACTTTTGGTATTTGGCGAGGAGGGCAACGTTTTGCGACTCTCGCGATCGCTGCGACGTGCTCGGGCGTGTTACCGCAGCATCCGCCGATTAGGTTAACAAGTCCATTCTTGGCGAAACTTTCAAGATACTCTTCCATATCCTTCGGCTCGAGGTCGAAGCCTGTCGGGGCAAGAGGGTTGGGAAGGCCGGCATTGGGATAAACTGAGACGTGTGTTTCGGCAACTTTGGAAAGCTCGGCCAGATGGGGTTCGATCAGGTCAGGGCCGAGGGAGCAGTTTAAGCCGACCGCAAGAGGATTCACGTGAGCTACGGCATTCCACATCGCTTCGACTTTTTGTGCCGATATCATCGTTTCTCCACCTCGTCCGACTGCGGCGGAAACGATAATAGGTAGCTCAATATCGTCCTCGTCGTAGACTTCGCGGAGGGCGACAAGCGCGGCTTTAGCGTTCAGTGAGTCAAAGATGGTTTCCACCATCATTATATCCGTACCACCAGCAGCGAGGGCGCGTATCTGGTGTTTGTAGGCTTCAAGGACTTGATCAAAGGTAACCACACGAAAACCTGGATCCTCTGCGTCTGGCGAGTTGGTTAGAGAGACGGTCATCGGACCAATGGCTCCGGCGACATAGCGCTTGCGTCCAGTGTCAGACCCAATGTTATCGCACCACTCTCGAGCCAACTTAGCGGATTCGTAGTTGATCTCCCAGGCGAGGTCTTTGAGAAACTGGTTGTTGCAGACTTCGCGGTCGAAGAATTCAGGATCCTTGCGCCCGTTGCCTTTCTCCCGTGGGTCTTCCACGAAGAACTCTGACTGGGCGAGAGTGGTTCCCGAAAATGTGTTGGTCTCGATGATGTCCGATCCTGCTTCGAGGAAACGCTTGTGGATGTCTCCGATCACCCCCGACTGGGTCACGGAAAGGATGTCTCCGTTGTTTAAAAGATCTTTTTCGTTTTTGGCAAACCGTTCGCTACGGGCATCAGACTCCGTTAGGCCGTAGCCACGAATCGTTGTTCCCATAGCACCGTCGAGAACGAGGATACGCTTACTGAGCTCGGTATTTAGTTCGTTGGTGAGGTCGGAGGCCATTTAGGGAATGGGTTCATTCCATTAATTTGGAAACTTTAGGGGGAAGACGTGGCGCAAATTGATGTAGGGAGGTAGAATGGTTCACTGCGCGAACAGGATACGAACCCCGGCAAATGCTCCAAATCCGGAGCCGGCAAATCCAGCTGTCTGTTCATACATTCTATCGAAAGCATTCTCAATGCGCCCATATACTTCCACCTTGTCACTGATAAAGCAGCTTCCAAAGAAGCGCGCTAGCGTGTAATCGTCGACATATAAAAAGTCATTGGTGGTAAAATCCCGCCCATCAATTCGGTCATAGGCGCCGGTAATTTCCGCTCCAGCCTTCCACTTGTCACCGTTGACCATAACTCCGGCATTTAAGGTATGGCGTGGGCGTCGCACTAATCGGTCTCCCGGGTTGTAAGTGCCGAAATAGGATCCGTCGATTACGGCAGAGTCGAGATAGGTGTAGTTAACGTATGCCTCAAGGCAGGCAAGCGGGTTGGCGCGAAACTCGACTTCAAATCCAGAGGTTTCAGTATCCACCACGGCCGGAAACGAGGTGAAGGTCAGTGAGTCGAAAGTGCTGTCGACCAAATTGTTGATATCTGACTGAAAGTAGGTGATAGAGAGACCTAGCTTGTCTTCGAAGAGGGAGTGACTGAGCCCCAACTCCCAAGTCATGCTTTCCTCCGGGGAAAGACCGGCAGGATCGACAGAGGGATCAAGGAAGATGAAATCCTGTCCAGACGGCGCCTTGTAACCGGTAGACACTTTGCCAAAGAGTGCGGTGCCAGTCTCAGCAATTTGCTGTTTAATTTGTGCGCTGTAGGTGCCTTTACTTTCAAAGGTGTCGTGATCGTCGTAGCGACCCGAGACGAGTAAATGTGTTCCGTCGAGGATTTCCACGTCGGCCTGTGCAAAAATGCTGGCATAACTATATTTAAACGCAGCGTCTGGATTGAAGGGGCCGGGTATGATAGCGCTACGATCAAACTCATAACTGTAATTGCCCGCGCCCAAGGTCAATAGGGCGTCGTCAATTCCTCGGTAATTGAATAGTCCTTCGGCTTCGCGTCCAACTTGATTGAGAGTATTGTCGCCAAAGAAGGGCGCCATCAGGGCTTCAAGATCGTTCGAAGTGTAGCTGTAAAAACCAGTGAATTCCCATTCGTCACGAATGACGCTTATCCGCGGCGAAAGAAGATTTGACTGGTTTGAGTTGGTTTGTTGAGAGGGGAAGTCAGGACTTAGTGAACTACCGGCTACCTGAAGGTTAGAGTTTTGAACGTAACCGAGAATATCAAAGTAGATTTCGTCGCCGATTTCCACGGCGATGTTTCCTCGGAACATACCGTTATCGAATGCAGACGAGGCGCGATCATTATCTGTAGCAATGGAGCTGCCCTCCAGCACTACCCCCAATTTGCCAGCTGCAATATTGATTTTGTGTCCGGTGCGAAATGTTGAGAAAGAGCCCATCTCCGCGTAAGACGAAAGGGTATCAGCGCCCACGAAACGGGCGTCTGTTGAGCGCAAGTCAATGGCGCCGCCCATTGCATCAGCTCCATATAGCGAGCTGGCTCCTCCCCTGAGAAACTGGACAGATTCCAGAGTCGAGACGTCTAGATATTCCAGTTGATAAAGTCCGGCGAGTCCGGGGGGAAGTCGGCGTCCATTAAGCAACACGGTGGTGTGGTTGCTTTCCATGCCGCGAATGAAGAGAGAAGTCTGCGCCCCGGCTTGTCCGGACTGTACGACGGAGACGCCGGCACTTTGGCGTAGAACATCTTCAAGGCCATGCCGCTGCAGGGTTCGGATCTCAGCCCCCGAAATAGTATCGACTGATGGCAGCAGGTAATCTCGGTCCTCGCTCGCTGCGGTTGTCTTAGTCACTATCGAAGGGGTGGCTTGATCCTGGATGATTTCTTCCCGGATGAGCACGGAGCGCGCGCCGCTCACAGTTGTGATGTCGAGGGTTTCGGTATCGTCAGTCAAGCTTCTCAATGTCTCATCTTGGGCGACGGCAATAGAGGCGAGACAGAGGGAAATGATGACGGCTAAAACTTTACGTATCAACAAATCAAGATTCATTGATTTGTATTAAACCATTAGGCAAGGATCGCAACTGATTTTTCGATCATTTTGGTGGTCAAATGACTCTGCGGGCTTCATTTGAAGATCATTTGTATGACAAAACAGGATCTTGCTTCCTTCGATTGTTCTGTTAACTTAATCCAAGCATCAGGAGTGGCCTTGCGAAAGCGGGGTCCGGCAACCTGGTTTGGAGAAGCCAAGGTGCCTTGGATGCTGTGACAGAATTCTGTTACGGTGACCGATGTGCGAATGTTTACATTCGAACAGAATTTCTCTCGGGAGGTATCACCTTCTTGATCCTGATGCGGTAACTGAACATCACAGAAACTGCATCATGACTTATCTAGATCTACAGAACATATCGGGGCGCTGTCCTTCTTCGAACGGCTGCTTTAGGTTGGCCGTAAAGCCGGAGTCCGAAAATCCTAATCATCACCTCTGGAATAACCGAGGGACGTGGTGGGCGCATTTCACGGTTCATCGCGATGACTACACGGCCGAACGAGTCCGTGTTTCCCTGCGGACGAGAGACGTGGAAGAAGCGCGCCAACGTCGGGACGAAATACTGAGCTCAATTAACAGCTAAGAGGGGATGAAGCATCAAACTCATCCAGATGTGCCGAATCGTGCTGCGATTACTGCTGTGCCTTCAAACTTTGATCAGTGGCCAGCTTGTATGCGCCGGAGATACATGGCTCAGAAAACTAGGGAATCAAAGGACTCAAGCAAGTTGGTGCTCACGAAAGTGGGACCGCAATAAAACTACAGAAGGTAGGGTTACTGCCGATCAATCAAGATTCATTCTAATAGAAATCCGCGTCGTTGCTTACCAGATCGGAGGCACGCCCTTTGTATTCGGACATTTCGTTCGCTCCCGCTGGAATCCTGCGAGCGGAAAGCTAATGCACTGCATTCGCCGTGACGATGGTCTCACCCCTCAAACTTATGGAAACGCCAAGAAAGATGCTTCAGGAGATGCTGGAAATAGCGATCAGAAATCATGGCGAGAACGCTCCCTCGACTCTGCAACTCAGACCGCAACTCTACGAGATGGAGTTAAGGGCGGAGAGGAATCAACAAGCGATGTTCCACGTAGGGGGAGTGAAGGCGAGTCAGGAAACCCAGAAGGAACCCAAGACGGAGTAGCCCTCCATTCCGCCCGCCGACATTCGTGCATCCGGCGAAATCGTTATGGAGCGTTAACGCTCGAGCATATCCTTCAGCTCCCTCCCAATCTACTCTTTAGCCTCTTCCGAGGGCATGACGCCTTGGTTGGCGCGTGCCTCCTTGCCGTATTCGAGCATGGCCCTCGCGGAGAGATGATCAGGAGCGGTTTTGAGGATGGCCTCGAGCCGTTCCTGTATCTTGGTATCTTTTGCGAGATCTCTGAGAGGAATGCGTTCAGAATCCTGCATGATTTCCGCGAATGATTCGCTCGCTTTTAGCCATGCCGTTCGGGTTGGTGAGGTCATCTTATCGATTGCTTGAGATGCTACCGTGAACGCAATGAGCTCTGGCTCGAAGAGTATATCAAGATTTCCGGTGCGATTGAGATAAGCCATTAAATCTTTTCGGACGCTCCCTGGGACCATGAAGTAGGGTCTGCCAATTAGGGCCGCAGCCTCTATATTCTCTTCGATCTTTCCCGGCATGGTCCTCCTGCCGCCTCCAAGGACGATGTCCTCATTGATTCCTTTTTCCGTCAAGGCTGATTCTAAGAGTGCGATGGCGGGGATCTGTGCGGCATTGGTATTCACTTTCCAAGGTCGCGGAGGTGCTTGACTACTTTTGAATGAGAACTCAACCACAGTGTCCTCAATCCATTCTAGATCCACCGGGAGAAGCTCATAGCCAATTGTTCTCATGCCGTCGAAGTCCGGGCCATTAGGGCTGTTGATAATGGGCAGGGGTAGATTTCCTGCGAATTCTTCTCGCGACGAGGTGAGGAGGTCCTTCTCTTCTGAGGATTCAGCCTCGCGAATCGTCAGCGTGAGTATGCCGCTCATGGGATCGCTCATGGAATTGCCGTTGAATGACGCAATGTTGCGAAAGGTTTGAATTGAACGGATGATCGGTTCAAAATCATCTGGAAGGGGTCGCATGGCCGGTTCGGGCCGATCGGCTCCACCGTAGTCCTGCGGTTTCATCCCTGAATTTTTATCAGTTTCGCTAGGCGCAGAATGGGTTTCGGTGGCTGAAGAGTTACCAGATTTTACCATTCCCTTTTTTGCCAGAGAAGGGCGGCGGAGTAATTCTGTGGCTTCAAGCATCAAATTAGTTGAGCGAGTCGTGCTTTGGTTCTCGATCGGATCAAGGCTCACGAAGTTGGACCAGACAAGCGGGAGGTCATTGGTAGCCACTGCATATGCGGTGAGTCGCTCTTCCGCTGGATCGGGATGAAGAACGAGTGAGAGTTCCATAAGATAGCCGGCCAGTTTTTTCTCTTCAGGTTCTACGGGGTCATCGGTGAGTAGGAGAGCGGTGGACCATAGCGTTTCTGAAACCAAACTGAGGCTATCGAAATAACCCGTCTTTTCTGGAATTTTCCCATGGGTCAGTGCTTCGTGTGCCTGCCGCGAGTTGAAGTGGAGGGGATCGAGTTTCAGAGCAATTGCGATAGCTTTTTCGCGCAAGTCATCATCGACTTTTGATTGCGTGGGGAAATTGCATGCTATGGCCGCGAGGGCTGCTAGAAGTCCTTCCTCATCGCTGGGCTCAAGGAAAATACCATCCCGGTCAAAGACTAAGTAATCGAAATTTGGTGCTTCGTAGCTTCGCACTGGGCTAACGAGGAAAAGGAATAAGGCAAAGCAGCCTAGGCAAGGTCGGATTAGGGTCGAAGTTCGAAAGTTCATACAGTATTTGCCCGGGCGGACCGTATCATGAGTGATAGGCAATGTCTATCTTGCCACGTTGCTTCTTGTCAACGACGGCCGAGTTCACTTGGATGGCAGTGTTTCCTAATGCGGTTATTTTGCGCTTGCCTTCTTGAGCTTATATTGACAATGTAAATACAGCGTTTAACGAGATTATGAGTGCTGTTGAGACCGAATTTACCGGAACCGTTCACTTCTTCGTTCTGAAACGCGGGTCCAAAGAGCCGAAGGGACCTTTCTCTGACGAAGATCTCGTCATTATGATGAATGAGGGGGAACTCTCTATCTCTGATTTTGTTTTTTATGAGGGATTAGGAGAGTGGAAACCTATCGGTGAGGTTTTTGAAGTAGATGAGCAGATTAGCCACTTTGTTGATGATGGGCAGGATACCGAAAAGGTGGCTCTTGCTTTTCGTGAGGTGAGCAATGTCGTCGAGAACACAGAGAGCGTTTATTATATTGCAGTCCAGGCCAGGGCGGGACTTTTGAGTAAAACGAAGCAATGCGTGATCATCACGGAAAAGCATGTTTTTATCATGCACGAGAGGCGGGTGGGTTTTGAATTGGAAGCCTATCTTTGGAAAGATGTCACCAATACCCTGATGCGTGATGACGGCAAGGGTCTCGGCACCTACTCCATTCTCTTAGGGACTGAAAAGCGCCTTGACGTGATCAACCTTCCTCTGAAACAGGTTCAGCGACTCTTCCAACTCTCTCAGGAAATGAAGTTAGATAACCCCAGTTGACCCCTTCCCAGTTTGAACACTCAGCGACCGAGATATTTAGTCATTGATCTCAACATGGCCGCGGCGAAGTCGGGTGACGTTTTCATAGCCCGGTGTAACTCCACATGTGGGATGCAAAAAGTGTGACATTCGGAAGCGGTTTTGATCGTGGCAGTTGCTGGGGTTAGAGAAACAGCGCTGATTTCCCCAAAGACTTCGCCGGAGTTGTCGATCCTCCTAACCGCTCGCTCGTCCACAAACACTTCGAGAGTTCCTGTAAGCAGCATCCAGATTGATTCGCCGGTGGCGCCTTGGTTTAATAGGGTCGTACCTGTTTCGATCTTCCGAACCTCACCAGTATCGACGAGATCTTCGATGGCCTTGTAAGGGGCGGCACCGAAGACCTCGTTCTTCCTGAGTAAGTTGATCAGTTGATCGCGTTCCATATGAGAAAATTCAGAGGGGAAATAAGGATATCGTATAGCACTTTCAGCCAAAAAGATTCAAGTGATGATCGTTGTGAATTCGGTAGGCATTGAAGGTCGAGAATTGCGCGAAAAGGGTTAGGGTGTCGATCCCCTAAGACAAAGACTTATGTTAAACGATCCAGCTAAGGAATCTGAAACCGAATCTATCGAGATACGCTGCTATTTCGTGCGGGAACGGAATGCGCTGCTTGTTCGAAGTCAGTTTACCCCCATATACACCGACTATTATCTGCACCTAATGCAGCATCAGATTCGCTATGAGTCAGACCAGGACCTGTTACTAAAAGACGCGATGGCTGCTTTGACCCTTTATCTAGCGACTCGACCTTGGAACGAAGCGGTCGCATGGACGCTTAGCTGGCAGGATCCAGCTCTGAATCTTTTTGTGACTGGCAGCAATCGTCAGGGAAATGTCACCGGGCGCATCTATACCGAGGATATCGCCGAGCGGGATAATAATATGTTCTTCTCCCATGTGAGTGCGGGCGGGCAGCCCTCACGGCAAAGTATGGTCGAGGTAAACGACTTAAATCCCTTCTTGATTTGTGAGGACTACTACAAACAAAGTGAGCAGCGTCGTGGAAGATTTTTCAATTTTGGTGATGAAGATTTCATGCTTATCACTGCTCAGCCGGATTGTGATCTCAAATGGCTTGAGAGTCTCGATGATGAAGCGATCCGTGAACTTGATATGAATGAGACGTTGAGCCTCATCGAAAAGCGGAATTACCGGTTCCATTGCGGTTGCAGCCCAGAAAAAATCTTTCCAGTAATCGCTAATATGAGCGAGGGATCAATTGATTCAATTTTTGGTAAAAGCGAAATTATTCCTGCTGGTTGCCCTCGATGTGGAGCCAAATATTCAATTACCCGCGAGGCTCTTGAGGCCTTTGTGAAGCGCGACGAGGATGAAGAAAGCGAATAGCAAGCTGGATCCTAAACGAAGAGAACAAGAACTCGCTTGGATTGGTGATACGATCCTTGATCTCTACGCTCGGACTTGGATTTTAGAAAACTATGGAACCGTCTCGGGCGAAATTTTAAGAAGCATGACCTCAAACCAATTTCTAGCCTGCTTTGGGAATCCAACCTCGGTGGAGGCTCGCATTGGTGTGTTGTATCGCGAAGAGGGCATGGATGCAGCGTTTTCTTGGATCGAATCTGAACTCCTGCCCTTGTTCAAAAAGCAGCGAAAGAACAGCCGCTAGGTAGCGTTTTTTCATAAAAATTCGGTGTTTTACACATGGCAGGATCACCGTATCTTTGTTCGTGCGCCCTCTGGCTTTGTTCGTACAACCCTTTATGAATCGAGACAAAAACTGTGCTAAAGAGACGGCTAAAGATATCGTTCTGATATTTACCGCTCTCGTGGGAAGCTTCTTTTTAGCTTCCTGTGAGACGACCTCAACCGGAAGTCTTGGAGGCACTTCGGGTAAACTGCCTGCGGCGGCCTATTCCGGGGCCGCGGTTCAGCAGCGCAACGCCCAAATCATCCGTGAGCAACCGGGTAACCACTATATCGGTCGCCGCTGGTGGGTCGATGGCACGAGGTTTTGGGGTTACATCCGGAAGCCGGGTCAGCCATGGGTAGAGTCCAGCCTCATAATCATGAATGAGAGTCTTGCTCGGCAACCCGACCGTATTTCCGAAGAAGGGGAAGGGCGTACTCATGGTTTCGACCATAATTTTGAGTATCGCATCTGGGGTAGCTTTACCGGAGCAACCGTCTACGACCCCAACTCCAACTTCCTAATCCCGGAGTTCAGAATCACTCGATACGAATTGATCAGCGAGCGTCCCGGGTTCCTGTTCTACCCCGGCGAGCGTTACAATCCGCGTAAACTTCCTCCAAAACATCCTCCGCTCCAATATTGAGCGGTTGTCGTTGGCCTGATAATAGTAGGAAGTATTTTGAGACTCCCGGCTCTGCGAATTATCAAATCCCGCCCTGAGCTAGATTTCAGTTCTCGTAGTCCAGGGGCTGAGGCAATACTGGCTTTTGGTTGATTCGGACCCGAGGTTGCAAATCAACGAACAAAAAAGGCAGGTCGACACCGCCGACCTGCCTGTTCAGAAAGAGGATTATGATTCAGTTAGGCTAGGCGTTGTAGGCCGTTATTGAAGCGATCTTGTAGGCTTCAGCCTTCCCTTCGGCAGTTTTGAATTCAACTGAGTCACCCACTGCTTTTTCGAGAATTTCAGCACCACGCTCAGACAGGTAAGCAATAATGCCTTTGTCCGGATCGGAGTCCCAGGCCCCGAGAATCGTGTAGCAAAGCGACTCGCCTCCTTCGGCAGGATTGAGCTGCACCACAGTGCCAATGGAAGCTTTAGAGGTGTCTGCGTTGGAAAAATCAGTTGGCTGAGCGAGCTTAAGATCTCGCTCCCAGTCTCCCTGGCGCTTCATGAGAACGCGCTGGTATTCTTTGGCTGACTTGTATTCAAAGTTCTCGCGAAGGTCGCCGTAGGATCGCGCAATTTTGATATCTTCACGGTTCTGAGGGATTTCTTCTTTCACCAGCTTGTCGTAGGCCTCCTTGCGCTTGGCGAGGCTTTCTTCCGAAACGATGACAACTTCGTCTTCCTTTTTGTCCCCACCACTAAGCAGGTCTTGAACTTCAGGATGAAGTTTAATGACACGAGCAACGAGTGACTTACGAGTCAGTTCGTCAAATGATGCCGAGTTAATGAGCCGGCTAGAAAAGTTACGGATGATATTGATGTTAGCACCTTCAATCAGGTCCGGGATCAATTCGCGATCATCGGCTACGAGATCACGGAGACGGTTCGCTGCGCGAACGGCACCTTCCTCGTTAAGTTGGTCCGCCTCGAGAGAGCTCATCACGGAAAGGCTGAGATTTGGACTGAAGAGGGACTCGGCGAGTCCTTTACGTTCGCGGCAGATCCAGGCGAGCCCGTCAGATGAGAGCGCGCGCTGTTGGAGGCTGTTTTGCATGTAGCCGATGAGAAGAGACTTCTTTTCGGAGCTGTTTAGCACGTTGGCGATTTCAGTGATGGACCGTAAATTGCAGTCCGGAACGAGGCTAAGCATTTTATCGCCCCAATTTTCTTCGCCAAACGCTTCAGAGAAGCTTTTGAGGATTTGACGCAACCGAGTCAGGGAAAGCTCCTCGAAAAGACCGGCAAGACCCTCTTCGTTTTCAGCAAGAATTGCTGCGACAGTAATTTGGCCCTCGGAAGCTTCATATTTTTTGAGCTTACTCTGAAGTTCCTCGCGAATCAGGATGAGCTCGACCGAGGGAACAAACTGGATCTTAACCCCTTTACGGGCAATCTCGCTAATTTCTCCGACCAGCTCTTCGAGTTTTTCTTGGTTATCCTTAAAAGCTCCGATGTCTTTGATGATCGCTTCTACGGCTTTCACTTTGGCACGAAGGTCGCGGGCGTTTTTGAAGTCTTCGATGAGGCCCTCGGAAGGGTCGAAATTCTCTTCTCGAAGTTCGAGCGGGTCCGTCCGCTTGGCGGGAACCACAAACTGGACATCGTCTCGGAGTTTCTTTTTTGTGCTCTCCCACCAACTCTTATATTTACCGTCGGGAACGACTTTGCCTTTCACGAGCTCTTCGAGTTGGTCGAGGTAAAGTTTGTCGCCGTTGCTGCTGAGGGCGAGCTTGACCAAAGCAACGGAATCGTCGGTGGCGAGGTCCTCCAGCTCCCCGAGCGATGAGAGACGTTTTCCGAGAAAGGAGCCTTCTTCGATAGGGGTGAGAGAAAGGCCGGCGAATTTCATGCCCATTTCGTGGCCGGGCTTATCTTCAAAGTCGACGACGACTTTTACATTGAGCCGATCCCATTCGGCAATTTTGCCGGCTCCCCAACTTTTATGTTGGCAGAAAGTACCGGGCGGCAGAAGTTCGAGCTGATCCGCCGTGGCGGGTTCAATTTTTCCTCTGGAAACTAGCTTTTCGAGATCGGGATGCATTGCGGCTCAACATAGGATGAAGAAGCCGTGAGCCAAGGGGAAAAATTTTTTTTTTGGTTGCCTTTGTCTTTCCCCCTGACTAACCTCACCCCGAGTATGAATAAATTTATCGCTGCATTGATGGTTTTGTCGGTCGGATCACTTGTGATCGCTGACATCCACGAGCCCCCGAAGGCGAAGTATACTAAGAATCGCAAGCTGAATCGTGGTTTGTCGAATATTCTATACAGCTGGACGGAAATTCCTGTGACGATGATTCGCTACAGTGAACTCCACACCTCGCAATCCCACGAAATTTGGAATGGCGCTTTTTTTCATGGTCTCCAGCGTTCGGGCGCTCGTCTGAAGTTTGGCATTTATGAGGTGATTAACTTCCAGCGGCCCCTTTACAAAGATAGCTACCGTCCCGCGATGGATAGCATCAACTATCTGCCTTGGCACGGTTATGAGGAATTTCCCCCGCAGATCGGCAATCTAACCACGACCGGATACACTCGTGGTCGGAGTTGGTAGACTCGGGCCAGGTGATTTTTGGAAAAGGCCGTCCCTAGGGCGGCCTTTTTTGTGTCCAGTCGATTTCCGGAGCGGTCCGGTCGATTCCTTGGGAATCTTTTTAGGCGTAGGTTCGAATGAAATTGGCGTAGAAATCAGCGCCTGCTTCGAGGTCTTCGACCGCTAGAAACTCGTCTTCGGTATGAGCCTGAGCGATCTTGCCCGGTCCGACAGCCACGGCGGGGATTCCTTTTTCCGCAAGTCGTCCCGCATCACAGAACCAGGGGGCTACAGTGAGCTTTGAGCCAATGGACTGCAGGCGCTGGATACCTTCTGTAGCGGGTGGGGTGAAGAGCGGAACTGAATCGCCGAGTTTTCGAATTTCGACGGCTTCGTTGGCTCCTGCCTTTTCGAGAAAAGTTTCGACCAATTGGAGTCCCCCACCGGCCTGATGAAGAGCTGGAGTTTCCCGGAAATCGAGAACGGCGCGGCAACTTGCGGGCACAATATTGGGGCTAACGCCTCCGGTCATACTGCCAAGACTAACGGTTGGGTTTCCAAGCACATCGTCCTGAAACTTGGGGAGTTCCGCCTCTAACGAGGCGAGGAGAGGCTCTAAAACACTCAACATTTTTCGGATCGCATTCTCTCCGCGTTCCGGCGTAGAACCATGGCAGGAGCGACCGGAAGTAGTTAGTTCCAGCCAGACGCAACCTTTATGAGCATAGACAGTTTGCAATTCGGTGGGTTCGCCGACGACTGCAAAGTCGAATTCAGAGGAATGATGATCAGCAAAGTGCTTTGAACCAGGTTGCCCGGCTTCCTCGCCCATAAGACCGACGAATGAAACGGCTGCTTCGAGGTGAGGGATTTCTTCCCGCAGTTGGAGTAATGCCCAAAGCATCCCAGCCATTGTACCTTTAGTGTCTGAAGCGCCGCGACCGTAGATTCGACCATCTCTTATTTCGCCTCCAAACGGGTCGATCGTCATACCTTGAATGCTGACCGTGTCGGTATGGGGTGCAAAAAGCAGGCCGGGTTTGTTTCCGCGACCCGAAAAATGCCCCGTAACATTTGGCCTGCCGGGGAGGATCTCCTCAAAAATAACCTCGGCACCACAGGCTTCGAGAAAACCTCCCACCCATTCGGCGCAGGCCTTTTCGCCGGTGGCTCCCTGGCCTTTGGCCCCGTCTGGATTGACGCTCGGAATGCGAATCAACTCCTGAAGAAGGGACGCGGGGGAATTAGGCAGGGTCATGACCTAATAGATTGGACCTGATCTCTTTGAAATCCAGTCTCAGGATATGAGAAAATCTACCGAAACGAGAGAGACAGCTGATTAACCTGTTGACACAACCGTCGCTAGCTGGCTTTAATTATCGCTTGGAATTAAAATTTTTTGTTTATGAGCGACACTGAACCTCAAAAGCCTTCGGTCAGCACATCGACCGTGCCTTTGAAAAAAGAGACCGTGCGCATTAGTCTCCGGTCACCGGAAGATGATTCTGGTCCCGTGGCCCCAAAGGATTCTACAGCACCGGTCCCTGTTGATAGCCCTCCAACGGCCCCCGCTGCGGCAGTTCCGACACCACCTCCTGCCGCGGCACCAACGCCTCCTCCTGCAGCTCCCGCTGCTCCTGCAGCTCCCGCTGCTCCTGCAGCTCCCGCTGCTCCTGCTGCTCCCGCTGCTCCCGCTGCTCCTGCAGCTCCTGCAGCTCCTGCAGCTCCTGCTGGTCCGAAAACAATTCCATTAGCCAGAGCGCCTGATCCACTTGGCCCAACAAAGCCTGTTCCAACAGCTGGACCCGCTAGTGCGGCGACTCCGGTCGGTGCTAAGACCATCCCTCTGGCCAAGGCCCCTGGATCCAGTGGTCCCGGACCCGTTGGCAAGGCCACCGTCCCGCTTCAGCAGCCGGGAGGTGCTAAACCGCTGCCGCAGGCCACCGTAAAAATGGGTCAAACCCAGCCGATTGGTCAAAACGTACCTACCTCACAAATTTCTCAAAAGCCCAAGCCCAACATTCAGTCCACTGCTGAGGAAGTAGAGGAAGAATGGGACGAAGAATACGAAGAATCTGGACTCATGCCTTTTGCTATTATCGTACTAATCCTGGCACTCGTCGTCCTCGGCATCGAATTGATGACGAAGATGGGTGTAGGTGGCTGATTTTATCGGTCGATATCTTATTTGATCCTCATTCTCCCG
>CEWH01063853.1_pt1 | contig 27408 bp, 24 predicted proteins | sample 531231 | NCBI WGS metagenome assembly CEWH01 (sample SAMEA2622316, study PRJEB7988) | marine metagenome | biome: marine biome (ENVO:00000447); feature: surface water layer (ENVO:00002042); material: "saline water (ENVO:00002010), including plankton (ENVO:xxxxxxxx)" | depth 5 m | reverse complement strand
GACACAAGGATTTTCAGTCCTCTGCTCTACCAACTGAGCTATCGAGCCGCATCACCCTTTGCGATTTCCTGAAAGATCAGAATATCGCGGGGGAGAAAGTAATAGTCGCCAACACGGGAAAAACAAACGGAAAATTTTATGATTCTCGTCGATTTTCCCTTCGCAGGCACACGATTAAAGTGGCTTTACCGCCCACCGTTCATAATGAACCTCGCTATCAGGGTCGTGAGCTTGAATGGCGAAAGTTCCCTCGGAAAGACGGCGGCCACCAAAAACGGTATCAGGGCCACCTTTGGGCTCGCTGTATTTCACTGTCGTCTCTCCGTTGACTCTAATTTCAATGTCACGCCCTTTGACGATGATATGGTAGTCGAACCACTCACCATCAGTGCTAGGAGCCTTGTCCCGCTCAATATGCTTGCCACCCTTGGGCTGTTTCTGCCCCTCGGCGAGTACGAGAATATTGATCACGCCGTAAAGGCTTCCAGTCTTCTTCGGATCCTTATGGGTAGAGTTTACCTGGCACTCATATCCTTTGTTTGGCCAGCCTTCATTCTGATATTCTGAGTGGAAATAGACACCACTGTTGGCGCCTGGGAATGTTTTCGCGCGGACCTTTAGTTCGAAATCTTTGAATTTCCCGGCTTGAACATCGCCGGTGTAAAACAAGTGACTTCGCCCGCCCTTAACGATGAGTTTACCGTCTTTAACCGAGTATGAATCAGGATTCTCCTTTGAGGGCGTCCAACCATCAAGATTCTCGCCATTAAAAAGCTCGATGAAACCTTCTTCGGCCTCGACCGTGGCAAGAGCCAGAGTGCCGAGGATTGGCATTAAAAGAAGTGAATAAATTTTCATGGGAGGCAGTAGGCCATGAGGTTGGATTCAATGCAATTCCCGAATTACGTCGTTCTGAATTACTTTGGATATACGAAAGGTCCGAAAATCCGTTTGCGAAGAGGCCTTCGGAGACCTTCTTTTGCGGAAGATGTCGGTACCTAATCTAAAAATCGGTCTCGCAGGCTTTGGCAACGTCGGGGCCGGAGTCTACAAGAACATTCAGAAGAACCAACACCTGCTTCGCGAGCGAACAGGACGTGAGTTTGTGGTTAGCCGCATTGCGGTCCGTGATCTCAACAAGACCCGCTCCGTCGAAATACCTGCAGAACTCGTGACCACTGACCTGAATGATCTAGTTCATGATCCGGAAATCGATTTGATCGTTGAATTGATAGGCGGAATCGATCGTGCCTTCGACCTGGTCAAAGCTTCACTTGAAAACGGAAAGGCCGTTGTTACTGGAAACAAAGCACTACTCGCCGAACGTGGGCAGGAACTTTTCGCGATTGCCGAAGAACATGGCCAGCCCATCTACTACGAAGCAGCAGTCGCTGGTGGTATCCCGATCATTAAGACAGTTCAAGAGTCTTTGATCGGCAACCACATCCAGACCATGGCTGGCATCATCAACGGCACATGTAATTACATTTTAACACGGATGACTGAGGAGGGACTCGACTACCAAACTGCTCTGGGTGAGGCTCAGGAACTGGGGTATGCCGAAGCCGATCCAACGTTGGATGTGAACGGCTGGGACGCCGCTCATAAAGCGATCATCCTCGCTTCGCTGAGCTATGGCTGTTGGGTCCGTTGTGACAAGATTTACGTGGAGGGTATTGAAAACGTTCATCGTGAAGATATCGCTTTCGCTGAAAAGCTTGGTTACTCCATTAAGCTTCTCGCGATCATCCAGTTGCACGAAAAAACAGGTGCGATCGAAGTCCGTGTTCAGCCTTCACTAATCGCCAAGGAGCACATCCTCGCTTCGGTTAAGGGTGTCTTCAATGCCATCCTAGTTAAAGGCGATGTTGTTGGGGAAACACTTTTCTATGGATCCGGTGCGGGGCAGGACCCGACCTCTAGCTCAGTCATCGCCGATATCGCGGATGCTACTGCTCTGATCGGCTCAAACACCGGTTCCGGTTTTGTCACTCACGGGCTCTACGGTAAACCCGCTCCGATCGAAGAAAGCATTTCCAAATATTATCTCAGAGTCGAAGTTGAGGACCGTCCCGGCGTTCTCGCGCAGATTGCTGCCCTACTTGGCGAACTTGATGTCGGCATTCTCTCGTTGATACAGCCAGAGGACCATAATGAAGCAACAGCACCTGTCGTCTTAATGCTCCACTATGCACCCTTTGGGATCGTCCAGACCGCTATCGATCGTATCGGCCAACTCGATTGTGTTTGCGAATCACCCGTCTTGCTACGAGTAGAAGATCTCAGTTAGTCATTGTCGGCAATTTCCAATTTCAAACCTCCAAAAACGCTTTAGCTTTACCCATGCAATTTGTCTCGACGCGGGGGGGTAGTGACCCCGTCAGTTTCTTCGATGCTTTCGCCAATGGGCTTGCACCCGACGGCGGACTTTACGTGCCGAAAAATCTCCCCCTCCTTCCCAGCGATCTCCTGATTGAAGACGCCCTCCCCTACCCGGCGCTCGCCTGGGATATTCTCGGCCTCTTTGACTCTGATCATAATCCCGACCATCTCGTCGAAATCGTCGACAAAAGCTACGGTGACTTTAGCGACACCATGAGCGCACCGCTCATTCAACTGGAAGACAACCTTTTCGTTCTAGAGCTTTTCCACGGTCCGACCCTGTCTTTTAAAGACTTCGGCCTTCAACTCATTGGCAATCTTTTCGAGGAGCAAATCGAACGCACGGGACAAACCATTAACGTGCTTGGTGCCACCTCCGGGGACACTGGATCCGCCGCGATCCATGGACTTGCCGGCAAAAAAGGAGTCAACGCCTTTGTTATATATCCGGAGGGTCGCATCTCAAAACTGCAGGAGCGACAGATGACCTGCACCGGCGCCAGCAATATCTTCCCTATCCCAATCAAGGGTTCCTTCGATGATGCCCAAGCGATCGTTAAAGAGCTGATGGGTGATCTTGAGACAAAAGAGCAGCTCCGCCTCTCAGCGATCAACTCCATCAACATCGTCCGTGTTCTGGCGCAGGCTATTTACTACGTTCATGCCTTCATGCAACTCCCCCCGGAAAATCGTGATGATGTTAATTTCATCGTTCCCACTGGCAACTTCGGGAATATTTTCGCCGGTTGGCTGGTTCACCAGATGGGCCTTCCGGTTGACCAGTTTGCGGTGGCGACTAACCAAAACGACATCCTCTATCGCCTCTTTACCAGCGGCACTTACGAGCCTGAAAAAGTCCACCCAAGCCACGCACCAAGCATGGATATTCAGGTCGCGTCAAATTTCGAGCGTTTCCTCTATTACCACAACGAAAAGAACGCTGACGCCACTTTAGCTCAAATGGCTGAGTTCATCTCGAACGGTTCGATTGCCATTCCGAATTTCAATGCCTCAAACTTCACAGCAACTCACAGTTCTGATGAAGATATCTTGAAGAACATCCGAGCCGTGAAAGAGACCTACGACTATGTGGTAGATCCTCATACTGCCTGTGGATTCCAAGATCTCAATCTATCCAAAACGAACATCGTCCTAGCAACTGCTCACGCAGCCAAGTTCCCTGACGTGATCAAGCAGGCGATCGGCGAGGTTCCCAAAGAGGAGTCTCTCGAGGCGCTCAAAAAGAAAAAACAGGTGAACTATCCAGTCGAAGCCTCTGCTGAAGCAGTGAAAGAGTTTGTAACGAAGAATTCTGCGTAAGGAAGGCAAGGAAAGCGTGTGTTACCGCAACTGAATACAGGTTAGGGACTGGATGTTTAGCCACCATCTAAAAATATGCTAACTCTTGAAGTATTCATTTGCTCCATTCATATTGAATTGCACCCTTTCTCGCTGCGGGAATCGCTTTGTCCACGAATATAGAAATCGTATCAAATCATATCGATCTCGAGGAATTAACTCGTTTCCGTTACGATATCTATGTACGTAGCATGCAGAAAGAGGTTGTAGGTGCAGATCATGAATCTGGCAGAATTACAGATGAACTGGATGCGATCTCAAAGAATCTTGTTATAAAGAAAAATAACGGCATTCTAGGTGCACTGCGCCTGACCTATGCTGATGAGCTTACCTCTTTGCCGGAAAGGTTCGCCGAATACCAAGAAATGTTCTGCTTTAAGCCTTTCTTGGAAAGTAAATCGGGCCGAATATGCTTCACCTCAAGATTGATGATTTCACCTGAGTTAAGAGGCTCAACAGTACTTTGGCGACTATTCTCGAAGGCCTTTCAGACAGCCATGTCTGACGGAGTCACTTTTGACTTCTGTGCAGCACCGCCACACATGGCACAGCTGTATTCCCAACTGGGATACCGCCGCTACAAGTCGAATATCCTTTATGAATCCTTTGGCTATGATATCCCCATGGTGCAGGTTCTTCGAGATGAACAGCATCTTGAAAAATGTGGCTCACCTTTCCTTAAGACATTAAAAGAATCGCTTTCCGGTAAAATCTGCCAAGAGGTTGCATGGTTTCTCGAAAACTTTACTGATGCCCTGCAAACATACGATCTGCAGTCACTGGATTACAGTCATGCACTGGACCAAACTTTCCAGCTTGCACTTGAGTGCACTGGAGAAACTATCTTTGCCGGACTTACAAAAGATGAAGTCGAAGAGTTAAGAATAAATACATACCCGCTGAAATTTGAATCCGGCGATCACATTATCCAAAAAGAAGATTACCGAGAGGAAATGTTTATCATTGAACAGGGTAGCGTCTCAGTCAGACAGGACAGGGAAGACACTGATGCCATTATTCTGGGGCGTGGACAAATATTCGGTGAAATCGGATTACTCACCGCCACAGGCAGGACGGCAGATGTAATTGCACTCGAAGATGGCCTAATCCACGTACTCTCAAGGCAAACGGCAATGCGGCTCATTAAAACAAAACCAAAGTTGATGGCCACCGTGTTGCTAAATATTGGGTGCATTCTGGCCGGACGCATGATCGGGACATACGACAATCTCAAACAATATAAAGCAAATGGGTAACAACCTAGGAACCTACAACTACGGAGAGTTTTCAAATAATACCGATGAACTGGAAAGGTTAAAACGACAGGCAAAGGTTGCTTGGTCCATCGAAGAAAGCTACCTCGCCGCCCACGGCCTAGAGGACGGCATGATCGTGGCGGACCTAGCATCTGGACCGGGGTTTATATCCGGACTAATTAAACGTGAACTCTGTCCCGCAGGCAAGGTCATCGGTGTTGAACTCAACGAGTCACTCCTCTCACTGGCCCGAAAAATGGCATCGGACACTGAAGGCCCACCAGAATTTCGCGCAGGTGATGTGTATCAGTTGGACTGCTTGGAGGATGCAAGTATTGATTTCGCCTACTGCCGTTTTCTGCTCCAGCACCTTGCAGAACCAGCTAAAGCTTTACAGACTATTTATCGCAAGCTGAAGCCTGGCGGGAGGCTGGCAATTCTGGAAACCGATGACAGCCTGTTTAGTTTTATGCCTACTATCGCTGATATGGACAGGTTCATCGAGACCGCCATTTCCTCCCAGGCACAACGTGGCGGCGATCGAAAAATCGGGCGCAAACTGTCGGGGTTACTATGGGAAAATCACTTCACTGATACCATGAACCAGATCGTGACCATCAACACTGAAATGATGGACGGGAATGACTTTCTGAATATCACAACCAGCTTCAAACTAGAACTCATCCCAGATGATGACCTTCCTTGGGCCAAGGCGTGCATCAGCAAGGCCCGAAAAGCAATAGAAGGCGGTTCCTATTTTGGACAGGCAGGGGTTTACATAGTGTCGGCAAGTCGTCCCTCCTACTCTCCAGAAATCAGGAGCAATGATTTTTCAAAACTATAAAAACGCCACAGCTGACTGTTGCGTTTTCTAGTTTGCCGCTGGGCGACATTCAGGTCGACCGAAAGGGAGTAAGATTATGATTACGAGAAGGAGTACTAGGTTTCTGGCTACCGCCACAACTTACTCAACCTACTCACCCGCATCCATCGCAGCCTTCACTTCGGCTTCGATCTCAGCGTAGAGCGCCTCATCATTTTTCAGTGCCTCTTTCGCGGCGTCACGACCTTGTGCCAACTGGGAGCCTTTGTAACTAATCCACGATCCGCGCTTTTGGAGGATCTCATTCTCGATTGCGAGATCAAGCAAGGAGCCTGCCGCGGAGATTCCCTCGTTGAACATGATATCGAACTCGGCTTCGCCGTAAGGTGGAGCCACCTTGTTCTTAACCACTTTCAATTTCGTTCGGTTACCGGCAACAGAGCCGTCGGAATTTTTAATGGCCCCAGTCCGGCGAATGTCACATCGAACGGAACTGTAAAACTTGAGGGCACGACCACCTGGCTGCGTCTCGGGATTACCAAACATAATTCCCACTTTCTCGCGGATCTGGTTAGTAAAGATGACCACGGTGCGAGCTTTGGAAATGATGGAAGTCAATTTTCGAAGGGCCGCACTCATAAGGCGTGCTTGGGCTCCTACCGTTGCATCACCAATCTCACCGTCGAGTTCTTGCTTCGTCACGAGGGCCGCCACCGAGTCGAGCACAATGACGTCGAGAGCATTGGAACGAACCAATGTTTCCACAATTCGGAGTGCTTCTTCACCAGAGCTTGGTTGGGAAAGTAACAGATTATCGAGGTCAACTCCGAGACGGCGTGCATACTGCGGGTCGAGCGCATGCTCAACATCAACAAATGCGGCAAGACCACCCGCTTTCTGAGCCTGAGCCACACTGGTCAGAGTCAGAGTTGTTTTTCCGGAAGATTCAGGGCCATAGACTTCGACGATCCGTCCGCGAGGAAAGCCACCCGCACCGAGAGCGCGGTCAATGATGAGGTTGCCGGTCGGAATGACTTCAACATCCATATGGTTGTCCGAACCCAGCCGCATAATGGCGGCCTCGCCGAAGTCCTTCTGGATCTGGGAAATAGCAAGGTCCAGGTTCTTGGATCGAGCTTCAGCTACACGGTTAGCATCTTTGTCTGTCTTTGGAGCGGCCATATCGGATTTCTTGGGAGAGGGGTTCGTTGAGGAGTTTGGCGTGGTCTTTCGAGTTCCCTTTGAAGGCTTAGCTGATTTAGCTGATTTAGCCGGATCGGAAGCGCCGGCAGCAGCAACTTTGGTATTTTCGTTGACCTTGTTGTTATTGGAATTGTCGTTATGAGGGGTGGACGAGGATCCAGCCTCTTTGTCGTTAGGAGATAGCAGTTCAACCATAATATGCCAAAGGATTTCAACTAGAATACCAGATACTGTTCAAGAGTCCAGTAAAAAAGTGAACAGTATTTTTTAAGGGCCATTTTCCGACCGGTATTTGATTTCGGTCGCGGGGTGATGAAATGTTCTCCCTGCCCGCTCCCTTAATAGGCTGGCATTCACCAGTTGCTATGCGAATTCTCTCCGGCATCCAACCTAGCGGTCGCCCCCACATCGGGAACTACTTCGGCATGATGAAGCCCGCCATCGCCCTTCAAGACGAAGGCGATGCCTTCTATTTTATAGCTGACTACCACGCTCTCACCTCCACCCACGACCCGGCTCAACTTCGGGGGAACGTCCGCGACCTCGCGATCGATTTCCTAGCCTGCGGTCTTGATCCCAAGAAATCTACTTTCTGGAGACAGTCCGATGTTCCTGAAGTCACCGAACTAGCTTGGATCCTTAGCTGTGTCACTCCGATGGGGATGCTGGAGCGTTGCGTTTCCTATAAGGACAAGATAGCTCATGGCATTTCGCCTTCTCACGGCCTCTTTGCCTACCCTCTTCTGCAGGCGGCTGATATCCTTATTTTTGACTCTAATGTTGTTCCGGTTGGTAGAGACCAGAAACAGCACCTTGAGTTGACCCGCGACGTGGCGCAGAAATTTAACGACCGCTACGGAGAGGATTTGCTCGTCATTCCAGAACCTCGGATTCGTGAGGCCACCTCAATGATCCCTGGCCTCGACGGCCAGAAGATGAGTAAGAGTTACGATAACACGATCGATATTTTCGAAGAGACTGAGAAAAAACTTCGCAAAAAAATCATGAAAATCGTGACCGATTCCACGCCGGTCGATGATCCGAAGGATCCAACCGATAGCTACATCGTCCAGCTCTACAAGCTCTTTGCCCCTGAAGGAGCAGTAAAAGAGATGGAAGATTCTTTCCGTGCCGGTGGTGAAGGCTACGGTCACTACAAGCAGATCCTCTTTGAAGCCATTCGTGATCACTTTGCCCCAATGCAGGAACGCCGCGAGGAACTGGTGAAAGACGCCGCTTACGTGGACGGTGTTCTAGAAGAGGGGGCAAAACGTGCCTCGGAAAAAGCTTGCGAAGTGACAGACCGAGTTCGCGCCGCCATAGGCATGTAGTTCCTCGAAGTTACTTAAAGTATTCCGAAGGGTCGACCGGTGGCCTTGGCTTCGACTTATCCTCCGGCTTTGCTTCGGGGGCAGGAGTCTTTGGCGGATCAGCTTTCGGTTTAATTTCCACTTTGGGTGTCCCTTGCTTAGGCGGAAATTCCTCGCCAGCTTCGAGGATGCGTATCTGATCCGGTGAGGTCAGTTTGAATTGTGGCTTCCCCTGATAGATTGACATCACTCCAGTGACGGCGAGACGCTTTCCATCGTAGAGGTCTGCCGGCTCCCCTTCTGGAAATAGATTCAGATCCGACTTGAAGGTGACTAGGTAAAACTCTCCACCTTTGAAGTTAACAAAGTTGGTTCCTGACGATGATTTACCAGCTCCCGCTGTCTCTCCATGCACCGTTACTTTTTGTCCGTCTTTCGCCATGAGCTCTTCCGTTTCCGTCGCTTCGAGATAGATCACACTATTGTCAGCGTGGGTAGCCGAGAAAGAGAAAGCGACGAGGGCAATGGTCAGTATGGAAGTTGTCTTCATTGGTAGTCAGGATTATGGATTAACTTTACCGTTCCATCAGCATAAACCACAGCAATTTATGACTCTGTTGCGGGGGCAATTTCCTGAATTACAATCAGGGATTCAGCGATTGCTGCGAGCACGGGACGGTCATGAGGCACAATTTCACATGCCCGTGGAGCACCACCTGTGTAGGGACTTCGCAATAAGTTTCTCAACTCATGTCCGGGAATGTAGCGTCCAGCGAGCTGATCCCACTCCGTTGGATAACGATTATTGTTCTCACGGGCGAAATCCTCGCAAGCGGCATAGAGGCTCTCCACCCGCGCCTTGCTAGCCTCTCGGGCGATCTCATTTCGGCCCTCCCCGTAAAACCTCAAGGTGGGGAATGTTCCGAAAGCAATCACTACCCACAAAGGGAACGAAAGCATCGCTAGGTAGCCGACCACTATTCCGGTTACCGCCACTCTGCCCCCGCGGAGATCATTTATTTCAGCATTGTGTCGAGCGACATGGCCACACACAGCGGCGATCGCGGCAAGGAATAAACCAACGACGATACCCACTGAAAAGAATCCAGCAATCGCAAGAGTGAGGCTGGCAATTGCCGCCTTAGACCAGTGCTTTGAACGATCTGATTCAGGGGAGGACATTGAACTGAAACTTTCAGGAAAACGATCTTCCTTTATCACGAAGAATCGACCGAGGAAACCGCATTTTCGTGAATCTCGCTGGGAGGCGGAATTCGATGAAAAAGAAGAGCGATAATAAGAAAAGAACAGAAAGAGAGGCCGGCTCCATAAAGCAATCCTCCCTGCAGGCCAAATCTCATCACGATCAAACCGGCGGCCACTCCTCCAACCACTCTCGCCACTCCTCCAATCACCATAGTAAAAACTCCGTGAATTGAGTTGCGGAACTCATCAGTCGCGAGACGGTCGAGGAACATCACCGGTCCCACAAAAAGCGCGAGGACTTCCAGACCATGGCACAACTGCACCACAACCGCCATCGCCGGCGTCGGAAAAAACGCAAGCAGGATCATCCTCAGTGCCATGCAAAACAGCCCCAAAACCATAATGCCCTTCAGGTCTATTTTTCGCTGCATCCACGGCATAATAAGAGTGAAACCCACCTCAATGACTACTCCAATGTTGATAACCAGACCGATATATTTTTTTGGAATACCCACTGATTCATCGAAGAAATTACCAATGAAGGCGTAGAAAGCTGACACAGCCATAAAGCCGAAAAATAGCCCAATCGAGAGCCAGCGAGCATTCGGAGCAAAGATCGCCTGCAAGGCTTCCTTGGTGGGCAGCCGATTGCTGGACCGTTTCAGTTTCTCCACCGCCGGCAAGGTGAAACTGTTCAACAAACTCAGTAGACAGAAGCACACCGCGCAGGGAAGAATTGCATTTGCCGTGGCACCCTTTGATAGCGGAAAATAGAGAATCAAACTTGGCAGGATAAATCCCAGGGTTCCCCAGACACGAATGAGCGGGTACTTGATTACTGATTCACCCCCACGTCGTTTCTGTTCCGCCAGCGAAAAATAATAACCATCCTGCAGCGGCAACATCGCAACAAAGGACAGACCATGAAAAACAAACAGCGTCAGTGTCAGGGTTATGTCATGCGAGAAATACATCGCCGAGAGCACCATCGCACTGCAGGTGTAAGCCACTGCAAGAATGCGGCGGGAATCGATATTCCGGTCGGCCAGCAGCGTGATCAACGCCGGTGAACACAGCATGGGGATGTTCATCAGCGACATTGCCAGGCCGATCTGGAGAAAGTTGAACCCCCCCTGCTCCCGCAGGAACACCGTCATCAACGGCATCACACTGCCAATGACGGCGTAGCTGAGAAAGAACTGTCGGCGCAGAGCGGTCATTGAGGGCGACCATTCGATAGCGCTCACACAAAAAAATGCGAGCGTTTGCTCGCATTATCGGGTGGATGAGGCTTCTATGAGATAGGTCCCGCAGCAGCCGAATCCAGCACGGGATGGTACTATTTACCCCCCCATTGCCCGGTAGATCCCCGGCTTACCCCTTGGCTTTCGCCTTACCTTTACCTTTCGGTTTTCTTGGAGGATTCACATCGGCAGCGCCCTCGGGAATCGGCGTTTCATCGGGAGAAACGAGATCAGCCTTGGGATGGCGCTTCAATGTAACGTTGCGAATCTCGATCTTCATGGCCGCACCTTTGTGAATCTGGAAAGCGATCAGCCCACTGAGAGCACGGCCTTTTTCATCATGGTCGACCATATCAATCGTTTGCACCCCGTTGATCTCGTGAACGATATGATTGCCTTTCGCGGTAATCTTATAGGTGTTCCACTCGCCAGTGTTGAACTCAGGCTCCATCGGCAGCTCGCCAACAATCTTGGGCTTACCTTCAGGCGTGATAACTACCTTCATACCACGCTTGCAGATGATGCCACGACCTTTTTCGTGGTAACCCATGCCATTAGCCCAAACGGCCGGGTGCATGTCGCACTGGTATCCGGAAACCACTTGCTCTCCCAGGTCCGGGCGAAGCTGAGAGCGGTATTGAATGCCCGAGTTGTTGCCGTTACTTGTCAGCTTCAAATCAGCGGTCAGTTCAAAATCCTCCACCTCGCCACCTTCCCAAATTAGGAATTGATTGTAGGGAAGAGGATCTTCATCCGTGGTGGTTCCTACGATGACACCGTCGACAACGGACCAGTTCGCTTCCTTGCCGCTCCAACCGGTTAGGTCTTTTCCATTAAAAAGCACTTCGACGCTATCTTCGCCGACCGTATTAAAAGTGAGAGCCGAAGCTACCATACCGGCTGCAAGAATTATAGGTGTGACATTCATCTCGCTACTTGTAGGCCAAAGAATACACGAAGACGAGTCCTTGTTTACGGCATTCTTTCGCCTCTACCGGAAAAGAAAATGCCCGATCAGGAAAACCTGATCGGGCAAAAGTTCGGGGGGTTAAACCCCTTAAAGTAAAGGCCGATTAATCGGGGAGCAGCACATTGTCCTGCTTGGTGTCAAGCCAACCACCCGAGGAGCGACCATCATCGCCAGAGGTTTGGCGCTCAGTAAAGATATCTTCCACAAGACCATCTTTACTCTTAACGGTGGCACCAGCTTGGCCGGATGTCAGCCTCTCTTCGGTCACGTGACCGCCGCAAAAACCAACGACAGCCTTCTTTGACTTCAGCCAAGGGTGATACTCGCCGTATGTGCCGGGACTTTGCATGAGGCCATCAGCCACCAAAGGTGATCGGCTGAAACTGGTGTCAGTCTGACCCTTAACGTAAGCATAAACGTTCTCGTCGTCGTCCAATTCACCGTCCTCACGCGGGGGACGAAGCTTGTCAGGGTGCTTGGTCTGCATCCAGAAAATGATCTCGGTATCGATGTAGTCCGGAATAAGAACGTTAAAGGCATCAGTTGAAGTAGTAAATTCAGCTCCCTCACCGTTCGCTTCATCAGGATCGTAAGATGGGTAGAGTCCTTCGTTATCCGCTGCAAAAGCACGAGCTCCTAGCAGGATCTGCTTGACGTTATTCACATCCTTGGTGCGCTTGGCTCGTTCCTGAATACCATTATAAGCGGGCATTGCTGCACTGGCCAAGATGCCGATGATAGCGATTACCACTAACAGTTCGATCAGGGTAAAGGCCCCTTCTCGTTTCCTTTGTAATTTCATGGGTTTTCCTTTCGTATGTAGTTATGATTTGCCCGAGGGCGCATTTAGTGCTGAAGAATACAATGTAAATACACTGATCCCCAGAATGAGAATGGCATCTTTTAGAAATCTGGACAAGAAAATTTCCAAACGGAGATGATTTTCTGCCGGAAACCTCGACAATCTTCCGACTTATGAGCCCCATCATCCCTATCGAAGATTTCTTTGAGGATATCATCGCCAAGTCCATGCGTGGCCGTCACATCTCGGAAGGCGATCTGGCCGAAGCCACAGGCGTCAACCCAGATGTCCTGCATCGACTATGCCGCGGAGAATTCTGTGACGAGCCCGCTCTAGTGAAAGTTGCCGAAGCCCTCAGCCTCGACCCTCGGGCACTTACTATGTCAGCCTCAAAGGTCTGGCGCCCACGTTCAGTCGAGCTTGAAGGTCTCGAGGTTCTGAACACACCCTACCGCGACATGCGAGTGAATGCTTTTCTAGTCTGGGATCCGGATTCCAAAGTCGGGGCAGCCTTCGACTCGGGGACCGACAGCACCAAACTCATCGACAAAGCAATCAGTGCAGGCATAACCATCGACAACATCTTTATCACTCACACCCATAATGATCACATCGCCGATCTAGATCGGCTCAAAGCTGCCTGCGAGGATGTGTGTGTCTATTCCAACGAAGCCGAACCCTGGCCTGGAACACAGAATTTTTCAGAAGGCGATTCATTCTCCATTGGAAACCTTTCCATCAAGGCCTTCACAACCAGCGGCCACTCTGTCGGCGGAACTACCTATTACATTGAAGGACTCGACAAACCCGTAGCTGTCGTAGGAGACGCCATGTTCGCCGGATCCATGGGCGGCGGCATGATCTCTTTCGCTGATGCCTGGAAAAATAACCGGGAAAAAATTCTTACGCTTCCTGACGAAACCGTTATCTGCCCCGGCCATGGACCTATGACATCGGTTGGAGAAGAGAAACGAAACAATCCCTTTTTTGCCACAGAATTTCGTTAACTAATGTGATGGCTGACGCTCCCAGACTCATTCTTGCATCCGGCTCACCGCGACGCAGCGACTTGCTAACGCAGGCTCATTTTGACTTCGAAGTGATCAAACCCGACGTGGAGGAAAACGAAGACGTTTCGATTCTCATTCGGACGCTGACCGAATTGAATGCCCGACTCAAAGCAGAAGCGGTGGCAACACAGCACCCCGAAGCCGTTGTCGTAGCCGCAGACACGCTCGTCCTACTCGGTGATCAAGTACTCACCAAGCCGATGGATCGAGCGGAGGCCCGTCAGATGCTGGAATCGCTCAACGGAAATTCCCATCAGGTCTTCACTGCCGTCGCGATTATGAAATACAACAGCGACAAAGAAAGTTGTTTTGATGTCGTCACCGACGTTCATTTCAAGCACCTTTCGTCCAGAGAGATGACTGCCTATCACGATAAAATCAACCCCATGGACAAGGCAGGAGCTTATGCCGCTCAGGAACACGGTGCTGACATTATCGAGCGCATCGAAGGATCCATGACCAATGTTATCGGGCTACCGATGGACGAGGTGACCTGCGCCCTCGCTGAGTTTGGTGTCATTCCTACAGAATGATCTAATCGCCGAGACCTAACCGCTCTCCGCGGTAACTTCCATCCTCAATCCCGCTGATCCAACTGTCGTTGGCCAAGTACCACTCTACTGTTTTCTTCAAGCCGGACTCAAAGGACTCTTTAGGCTCCCAATGCAATTCGCGAATGATCTTTGAACAATCGACCGCATAGCGCCAATCGTGGCCGGGCCGGTCAGTAACAAATTCAATCCACTCCTCCGGATTCTGTGCATCGACAGAATCGACCATCTCTGCCACTGCAGTGATCAGAGTTTTTACCATTGCCAAATTTGATAGCTCGCACTTACCGCCAACGTTATAGACTTCTCCGGGAGCTCCCTTGACCAGAGCTAAAGCCAGAGCGCGGCAATGATCTTCCACATAAAGCCAATCCCTCACATTGGAACCATCCCCATAGATCGGCAGCTTTTTTCCAAGACGTAACTTCTGTATCATCAAAGGGACAAGCTTCTCCGGGAACTGGCGTGGTCCATAGTTATTCGAACAGTTGGTGATGATGACAGGAAATCCATAGGTTTGAAACCAGGCCCGAGCAAGGTGATCACCTGCCGCTTTGGAAGCTGAATAGGGACTATTCGGCGCATAAGCACTTACCTCGGAAAAGGGAGGGTCATTCGCACCGAGGGAGCCATAGACCTCATCGGTCGAGACATGAAGAAATCGGAAGTCTACCTTTCCCACATTGGCCCGCTGCCTTGCAATATTGAGCAGCGTGTGAGTGCCAACCACGTTGGTCCGAATAAACTCCGATGAGGCATCGATTGAGCGATCCACGTGAGACTCGGCTGCCAGATGAATAACGGCGTTAATTTGCTCCTCATTTAATAAAGCACTGACGAGATTGGCATCACAAATATCTCCCTGCACCATTCGATGCCTTCCATCGCCGGCCAGTCCTTCGAGGTTATCAGGGTTTCCCGCGTAGGTCAGCTTGTCCAGTGTGACCACCCTCTCAATTAAAATACCCAGGTCAGCTTCGGCTGAACCAAGAAGATAATAAATGAGGTTGGATCCGATAAATCCCGCTCCTCCGGTAACTAAAATTCGATAGGCCATTAATTTCGATTCCACTGCACTCCTGTCGACTATGGTTGGGGGCCCTCCAAGAAAAGCACACCCTCTCGACGGCGCACATGAAAATCTCCAGGCAAACTCAATTTAGCGGGCCGGTCCATTGACATGGCAACTTCCGAAACACGGGATACCTCATCAAACCCGCAATTCGGAACTCCACTCTCCCTCAACCACCCCATGATACAGCGATCACGCAAGGCTTCAGGCAGTTCTCGAAGCCGCTTCACATCGAGACCTTTCGACATTTTTACAGAAAGGTTATCGAGGTTGGCCTGCATCCACGCTTCATCCCTTCTCGATAGTTCCGCCGCCCTCAAGACGGCCCCCCGAACGTTCCTGCCAAAAATCGATTCCACCTCGGGAAGCAAACGGTGCCGAACGCGGTTGCGCAGCGCAAAGGCCTCCGCGTTGCTTGAGTCTTCGCGAAAAGCTATCCCGTTAACCTCAACATATTTATCGATGCGCTCGCGCTCTACTGCTAGTAAAGGTCGGAAAAGCTCTAGTTCCACACCGTCCACATCGCGGTGCGAATGACACTTCATCCCTGAAATCCCACGACTACCCGATCCACGAAAAAAATTAATCAAGACTGTTTCTACCTGATCTTCAGAATGATGCGCAGTCACCACCCGGCAACATTTTTCCTTTCTCGCCACCTCCGCAAACCAAGAGTAACGCACCTCCCTCGCCGCGGTTTCAATCGATAACTTTCGCTTTTCTGCTATCGCCTTTACTCCGATGCGGGTGGAAAAGACCCGTAACCCCATCGCTTCTCCAGTTTCTTTGACCAACACCTCATCGCCGTCGGATTCTTCGCCGCGTAGGCAATGGTTCACATGACAAAGTACAAGATCACGGTAACCCGCCACGTTCAGAAAGTGCATCAACGCCATGGAATCGCGACCCCCTGATAGCGCCACAAGGTAGCGCTGCCCCACGGGCATCCACTCGCGCAGTTCCGTTGCCAGCCGCTCATTCAAATCAGTTCGCATCATTCGCGGACCCCGGTGGGACCTCTACTGTAACCGAACAGGATTGGGCCAAGCAGTCAACCCTCTTCGTTTTGCCTGATTTTCAGATTCGAAGCCGATTTCTCCGTTTCCCACTTCACTGCTTGCATTCTCGCATTTCGAGCGGTCATTCCCGCCGTTATGTCCGAGACACCTCTCACCCCGGATCGCATTCGAAACATTGCCATTATCGCTCACGTTGATCACGGCAAAACCACACTCGTGGACCAGATGCTTAAACAGGCCGGCTCTTTTCGCGAGAACCAGACGGTAGACGATCGGGCTATGGACTCGATGGATCAGGAGCGAGAGCGCGGAATTACAATTAAGGCAAAGAACACATCCATTCGCTGGGGCGATAACGTCATCAACATCGTAGACACCCCTGGACACGCTGACTTCGGCGGTGAAGTGGAACGCGTCATGAAGATGGTAGACGGGGTCATGCTTGTCGTCGACGCCTACGAGGGGCCACAGGCTCAAACTCGTTTCGTACTCAAGAAAGCCCTAGCTGCCGGCCTCACTCCCATCGTTTTCGTTAACAAAATCGATCGCGCCAATGCTGAGCCGCTCGAAGTTCACGACAAGGTGCTGGAGCTTTTTCTCGATCTCGAAGCTACCGAAGAACAGTTCGAAGCCCCCTTCCTTTACGGAAGCGCTAAAAATGGATTTGCCGACGTTGAGCCAAATGAAAACGCTTCCGATATGGTGCCATTGCTCGATACGATCATGGAAAAAATTCCAGCGCCCGAGGTCGATCCTGAAGCCGAATTCACCATGTTGGTTTCCAACATCGACTGGTCTGACTACGTCGGAAGAATCGCTATCGGCAAGATCCTCTCCGGCACTGTCTCCGTTGCCGACACAGTCTGGCGAATCCATGACGGCGAAAAGCCACAGCGCGCCAAAATTTCCAAAGTGTTCGAATATAATGCTCTCGCCACAAGCGAGGCAGAAATTGCGGTCGCCGGAAATATTGTTGGTCTGTCAGGTTTTGAGGACGTCGAGATTGGTGAAACGATTGCTGCCAATTCTGAGGCTGGTCATATTCCGTTCGTCGAGATCGATCCTCCCACGGTGATGATGTCTTTTGCCGTCAATGATGGCCCCTTTGCGGGAACAGAAGGTGATCGTGTTACCTCGCGGGAAATACGGGACCGCCTAATACGAGAAGGGCGCACTAATGTTTCCATTAAAGTGGAAGACACTGCCAGTGCCGGTGAATTTAAGGTCAGCGCCCGCGGTGCCATGCAAGTCGCTGTCGTGGTAGAACAAATGCGGCGAGAAGGTTATGAAGTGCTCGTTTCACGTCCCACCGTGATCAAGCGCGAAATCGATGGTAAAATGCACGAACCATTTGAGACTCTTTACCTCGAAGTTCCCGACGACGCTGTCGGTGGCTGCATGCAATCGCTCGCCAACCGCAAGGGCACAACTGAAGCGATGAACACTAAGAACGGCCGCACGAACCTCGAGGTCACCATTCCAACTCGAGGCCTCATCGGTTTTGAGTTCGAACTGCTCAACCTCACCAGCGGTGAAGGCATCATGTCCCACCTTTTTAAAGAGTATCGCCCCGACTCTGGCGACATCCGAACGCGTCATACCGGCACGCTGGTTTCCATGGAGAAAGGCGAAGCGATGAACTATTCTCTGCTCAACATTGAAACGCGCGGCAAGCTCTTCGTCAGCCCCGGTGAAAACGTCTATGAGGGTATGATCGTTGGAGAGAACCCGCGCACGGATGACCTCCCCGTCAACCCGACCAAGGCCAAGCATGTCACCAACCACCGTGCCGCCGGTAGCGACAAAACCGTCAATCTGACTCCAGCAATTAAATTCTCGCTTGAGCGCGCCATCGAATACATCGAGCCCGACGAACTCGTCGAAGCGACGCCTAACAATATCAGATTGCGCAAGCGCATCCTTGATGCAAACGAGCGAAAGCGGGCCAAGAAAAAAGCCGAGGCTGAATCTGGGGCGGGCTGATTACGGTCCGGTAGATCTCCCCTCCGGACAATCACTTGCTTCACCGAGCATGCAGGCCGAACTGCCCCTGTCAGAAAACATTTTAGGTAAAGCGGACTCGGTGGCTCAACAATTTGTGGTGAAAACGGCGCAGTCCGGCTTCACCTAAAAAGTCAAGCACCCTGCGCCAAACCCTCGCAGCTTTTGATATCAAGCTTTCCAGACGCAAGAATTGGAATAGCCTCAACCTCAACAATCTTCTTGGGAATCCAAAGGGCAGGAATCCCCTCCTCTGTCAGCTTAGCGCGAAGGTCTTGGAGATTGATATCCGGATCAGAACTTAAAAGGATTAAGGCCTCGCCCTTGGCTTCGTCCGGGACGCCAACCACGGCAACACGGCGCTCGTCGTCGGTAAGGCCTAAGGCTTTATTAATATGATCCTCAACCGTTTCGTGAGGCACCATCTCACCGCCAATTTTTGAGAATCGAGAAAGACGACCTTCAATGTAGAGAAATCCATCCTCATCGAGGCGCCCGATATCACCCGTCATGAACCAATGATTTTTCACGACCGCTGCTGTTTTTGCCGGCTGTCCAAGATACCCCTCAAAAATATTGGCACCTTTCACCCAGATCATACCAGCGGTATGTAACGGCAGTGGCTCATGCGTTTCTGGATCCGTGATCCGAACCGCCACACCTGGAATAAATTGCCCCACAGAACCAAAGCGATGATTGGGAATCACAGGGGCATCTTTTCCGCCTGAGAACTCTGAATCATCAGGGTCGGGCATGTTAACATTGGTCACGGGAGAAGTCTCTGTTAAGCCATATCCCTCCAACACCGGTTTTCCGAAACGATCTTCGAATGCCTCAGCCACTTTCTTGGGAAGTTTCTCAGCACCCGTAATTGCGAGCTTCACGCTCTCAAGTTGCTCCTTCTTAGCGCGGCGCAGATAACCTCGCAGGAAAGTCGGCGTTGCCAAAAGCAGGCTCACGGAATGTTTCTCTATCAGTTCAGCAAGTTTCGGCACCTCCAGTGGACTCGGATAGGTCACTACGCTGACCCCCTCGATCATCGGATACCACATCGTCACAGTACAACCAAAACTGTGGAACAGAGGAAGACATCCCAACACCTTCTCCGTAGACTTCAGATTAATGCGGGCACCAAATTGATTCACATTGGCTAGGAGATTGCGATGAGATAGCACAACGCCTTTCGGATCACCGGAGCTTCCGGAGGTAAAGAGAAGCACCGCTTCCTCATCTCCTCCTTTCTTCGGAACCTTCAGCAGACTCCTTAGTAGGCCTACCGGAAAAATCTTCGAAAGGATCAACCAGAGAATAATCTTTGGTTTCAGCTCACGGAGGACTCGTTCAACGAAGATGAGCTTCTTGTCGGGCGGCCATTTGAAAGAACTCATCTTTCTTACAAAAGGATCCGCTGTGATAAACTTATCCAACCCTGCTTGCTCGATACAGGAATCAATCGCTTTCTCGCCGGCAGTAAAATTGAGGTTAACCGGAACCTTTCCAGCCAGCAAGACCGCCGCATTGCAAAGAATACCGCCTTTTCCGGGAGGAAGAATAACCCCAATGCGAGGCATTTCAGTCGCTTCTCGAATGTATTTCGAAAGTACGATCGCAGCCGCAAGCAGCTTGTCAAAACGCAAGGACTGACCGTCTAAGCCATCAATAATTTCAGTTGTCTTACTGTGTTTCTTGAGGCCCTTAAGTATTTCCCAGGCCAAGTTACTTTTCAGGATTGGCCGCTGAGAAAAGGCAGTCTCCGCGGCTATCAAAAGGCTCTCCTGAAAATTGGCGAGATTGGCTGCCTCTCGGTGAAGCACTTCCCCAAAAGACAAAACAGTACGTTCGAGCGCTCCACGTTTTTCAACCGAAAGTGAAGTCTCTTCGGGATGATCCACAAAAAGTGGTAAAACCGGGGCACCGGCACTGATCAGAAATTTTAAGGTGCCCGACGGAACCGTGATTGTCTGCCCGCTTCGGGTTCGCGCCACCCCGGGAACGAAAATTACAAGGCAGTCATCTGCTAGAAACTGATGAAGTTCTTTCTTGAAATTGGCCTTGGAAGCCTCATCCAAAGAAAATTCGACCGCTTCAACTTCCGTCTTCTCAAAATGAGACTGAAGCAAGGGATCATAATCCAGCCCCCGCTCCGTCAGATAGACGATTTGACGCTCTCCGAACTGACTTTCCAAGTGCAACACGTCCCCAAACGAGAGTCGATTGGCAATCACGAGGACACCGTTTCGGGAAATCTGACTCTCTCCGTGAAGCTCTAGCTTATTGCGATTGCGGGCCATGTGATGAAATGTGGTCTGTTTTTACAGGATTTCGACCACTTTAGCCATTTTCCCCTTCAAAAAGGGGACGCTTTCCCGTTAAGTGAAAGATTTATCAATGTGCCTTTTGAGGCAACCGGAACCCTTTTTTATACCTCCATGTCTGAAAAACCCACTTCAAAATCCAATGGAGAATACTGGCGATCCAATTTGAACATCGTCGGAATTCTCATGGGCATCTGGTTTATCGTCAGTTATGGCTGCGGTATTCTCTTCGTCGACCAACTCAACAAGATCCAATTGGGAGGCTTTCAACTCGGCTTCTGGTTTGCTCAGCAAGGCAGTATTTATGTCTTTGTCATCCTAATTGCCGTCTACGTTCGCATGATGAGCAAACTGGATAAGAAATACGGTTCAACGCAGGATTAAAACCCTCCCTAACCAACCAGCCCCAGCTCTCTACTTACTGCATGGACGTTCAAACCTGGACCTACCTTATTGTCGGCCTCACCTTTGCCCTCTACATCGGCATTGCGATCTGGGCTCGTGCCGCATCAACAGGCGAATTTTACGTGGCAGGAGGCGGCGTCCCTGCCCTTGCCAATGGAATGGCCACCGCTGCTGACTGGATGTCGGCCGCGTCATTCATCTCGATGGCGGGAATCATTTCGTTCGACGGCTTCGATGGCTCTCGCTACTTAATGGGTTGGACCGGAGGCTACGTGCTCCTGGCGCTTCTTCTGGCACCTTACCTCAGAAAATTCGGACAATTTACGGTGCCGGATTTTGTCGGCGATCGCTACTACTCGAAAACGGCCCGATTGGTCGCACTCATCTGCGCGATCTTCATCTCCTTCACCTATGTCTGCGGGCAGATGCGCGGCGTGGGTGTGGTGTTTTCTCGCTTCCTTTTCTCAGAAGTTGAAGGCCCTATGCTTTTCGGGTTTGAGCCAATCACCTGGGGAGTGCTCATCGGAATGACAGTTGTCTTCTTCTACGCCGTACTCGGGGGGATGAAGGGCATCACCTACACTCAAGTCGCACAATACTGCGTTCTCATTTTTGCCTTCATGGTTCCCGCCATTTTTATCTCGGTAATGTTGACAGGGAACCCTGTTCCTCAGCTTGGATTGGGCTCCAACGTGATAGGTGAAGAAATCGCCCTCCTCGACAAGTTGGACGGGCTCAGCACTCAACTTGGTTTCGATGCTTACACACAAGGCACTAAATCGACAACGGACCTGTTTTTCATCACCATGGCCCTCATGGTCGGAACTGCCGGTCTGCCCCATGTTATCATTCGTTTCTACACCGTAAAAAAGGTGAGTGCAGCACGTGTCTCAGCTTTCTGGGCTCTCTTGTTCATCGCTATTCTCTACACGACCGCTCCTGCGGTTGCGGTATTCGCAAGAACCAATCTGCTCGAAACAGTCCCGAACAAACCATACGCAGAGGCTCCCCAGTGGCTTAAGTCTTGGGAGAACGCCGGGCTCATCGCATGGATGGACAAAAACGACGACGGTATCATTCAATACACCAAGGGTAACTCCCTAGTCGGAAAGCCCGTTTTTGATGGAGACAAACGAGGAAAAAATGAAGAACGCCTCCTAACCAACCAGCCGACCGAAGGAGCCAACGAGCTTTACGTCGATAAAGATATTATGGTTCTGGCAAATCCCGAAATCGCCAAGCTTCCGAACTGGGTTATTGCTCTAGTAGCTGCAGGTGGATTGGCTGCAGCACTTTCCACTGCAGCAGGACTGCTTCTCGTTATCTCGACCTCAGTATCTCACGATTTGGTCAAAAAGACGTTTGCCCCCGGAATAAGCGACAAACAAGAATTGCTCATTGCAAGGTGTGCCGCCGGTGTTGCCGTGGTCATAGCAGGCATCTTCGGGGTTTATCCTCCTGACTTCGTTGCCTCAGTAGTCGCCTTCGCCTTTGGCCTGGCCGCTGCCTCATTCTTTCCCGCCATCATCTTCGGCATCTTCAGTAAGCGCATGAATAAAGAGGGTGCGATATCCGGAATGATTGTTGGAATCGTCTTCACGGCGGCCTACATCATCTACTTCAAATTCATCAACCCGGATGCCAATAACGCTGAGAACTGGTGGTTCGGAATCTCTCCTGAAGGTATCGGAACGCTTGGCATGCTGATTAACTTTGCCGTCGCTCTTGCCGTCTGCTCCTTCAATAAAGCCCCGCCGCAAGATGTCATTGATATGGTTGAGAACATTCGTCAACCGGAGAAGGAGGGCGAAGAACTCGCCGTTTCGGATCACTGAACACCCCAAAGGCAGACAGTGATAAAACCGCGCAGACTTCTCTGATGACCCTTGTTGACCACCCCATCATCCGCGAGCGGCTCACTCATATTCGTTCCGTTGATTCCGCTACCGCTGAGTTCCGCTATGCCCTCCACGACGTCGCCCGGTTGATGACCTTCGAAGTCACCAAAGATCTCGAAACCACCATCATTGAAGTGGAAACTCCACTCAAGAAAACCGACGGATACGACCTCGAACGACCGATCGTGCTCGTTCCTATTCTACGAGCCGGCGTCGGTATGCTCAATGGTTTCGCCGAGATACTCACCGAAGCCTCAGTCGGCTACATTGGGCTCTACCGCAACGAAGAAACGCATCAACCACACAGCTACTACTGCAAACTGCCAGCCAACATCGCAGAGGCCGAGGTCATCCTCATTGACCCGATGCTCGCGACCGGCGGCAGTGCTGCCGACGCCGCTGATGAGCTCAAGAAGGCTGGGGCTGAGCGCCTGCGCTTCGCTTGCCTTATCGCTGCACCTGAAGGCGTCGCCGCCTTCGAGGAACGCCACCCTGATATTCCCGTTTTTGCCGCCGCGCTCGATGAGCGACTCGATGAAAATGCTTACATTATTCCCGGGCTCGGTGATGCGGGGGATCGTTACTTTGGGACCTAATTAAAGAGTCAGGCATAGTGTCGCCCCCAACGCCAGCAAAGCAGAAAAAGTGCGACTCCCAACCCAAAGGTTGCCATGGCCAACGCGATCAGAGGCCCATCGAAACTTATAATAAGCACCGCCCCGAGAAACTGGGCCACGATCACGACGAGCAAAAGCCTTACCACAAAGAGATGACCGCGATTTGAAATGAAGCGTGCTCCCAGCGGGGCTCCGATCGCTACAACAGGAATGCAAACCCACCAGTAATTCCAAATCTCGGGAGCTATTGCTTCACCCCCTCCACCACTGAGGCGCCAGAGAAATCCGACCACACTGTTGCTTGCCATCAGAATAACCGAAGTCGGAGTCGCCACCGTTTCGCAGACCCGGAAACCAAGGACAAGGGCAGCAAAGACGAAAATATCGAGACCGCTACCGAGCAGCCCGGAAACCGTACCGCCCACAAATCCTGCCAAGACCAGGCAAATCAACGTGCCTAGGTTTCGATCAGCCAATGACTCACGTTTTATCGATCCTTTGACCCGATTGATCGTCCAAAGAGCGACTCCGAAGGCGAGCCAGAGCGAAACGAAGAACACCTTGGTCGGTGTTGACTCAAACCAGAATTGAACCACTTCGAGGCCAAAGACAATCCCCACAGCGCCTGCAAGTCCAGCAACCAGCAGCGCTGTTTTCTCGATCGGTATTCTCCTCCACAAGATCGCCATCGTTGCCGAGGTCATGCCAATCGATTGAATCATCATCGAAAAATCGCGCGCGCCTCTTGGATCAATATCGAATCCAAGTGTCATCACCGGAAATGCGATCGCTCCGCCACCCTGACTCGTCGAGCCCGCCACGAAGGAACCAAAGGCCATAGTCACAGGCATGAACCAATCGTCGACAAACAATGCCCAACGGTCTGCGCCAGCAGTGATCACCAACCAAACGAACCAAACTAAAGCGATAAACGCTAGGTCAAGATGGGGCCGAGTATTGAGGGAAGATTTCAAAATCGACAATTATACGTCTGAAACTCTCTTGCGAAACCTTTGTGAGCATTGACCCAAAAAAGTCTCACGATCTGACATATTTCCTCCCAAACCCTCCCAATTACTGATTTTCTGGAGGCAGTAATTTGAAGTAATCGACAAGTTCACGCAAAATATCATTCAAATCGTATTAAGCTTTTCCTTGGAAATAGCCTCTCTCTGCCTACCTTCTTGAACACACATGGATTGCGGAAAGCAAAAAATAATCGATTCACTTGTATCGTCCTATCATGAGATCGGAGGTATCAACCGAATTGACAGTGCAAACCTCCCCTCAAAGCGCAAGGTGATCGCCACCTGCGAGTCATTGCTGCAGGTATTGTTCCCCGGTTATCACGACGAAGAACCAATTCCGACGGACGAACTGGAAATGATCACGGGCGAGGTTATTGCATCTCTTATGGAGACTCTCGAAATGGAAATCGCCAAAACCCTGCGTCTACGTGATGACGAAAGTGGCGAATCCCATGCAGGCCTTGCAACCCAGTCTCATGATCTCGTCTGCGAGTTTTTGAGTGATCTACCCGAGCTTCGCCGTTTGCTTCAGACCGACGTGGAAGCAGCCTACGAGGGAGATCCCGCCGCAAAGAACTTCGATGAAATCATTCTGGCCTACCCATGTATTGAGGCGATCGCAATTCAACGCTGCGCCCATTGTCTCTACAAACTCGACGTCCCGTTAATCCCAAGGATAATGACGGAGTATGCACATAGTCTGACCGGAATCGATATCCACCCGGGTGCCACCATCGGAACGCACTTCTTCATCGATCACGGCACCGGCGTGGTCATCGGGGAAACTTGCACCATTGGTAATCATGTGAAGCTCTACCACGGCGTTACTCTGGGAGCCCGCAACTTTCCAAAAGATGAAAACGGTCGCATTGTCAAAGGTAACAAGCGACATCCTGATGTTCAGGATCATGTTGTGATCTACCCCCACGCGACGGTGCTGGGGGGGAAAACGGTGATCGGAGAATCCTCCACCGTCGGAGCAAACGTCTTCCTTCGCGAAAGTGTGGATGAATTTTCCTTTGTGACAACTGTCGGTGAAGAAATAAATATCATCGACAAACGCACAGGTGAAACCGTACCTTACGCCAGCCCCAAGTAGGTTCCTTTCCCATCATGTCCGAGCAACTGGAACTGTTTGAAAGCAGTAGCCTGACTTCTGAAGACCACCACGCGGCACCACTTACGTCGGCGCCTGCTGTGAGACCATTACCCGAAGCATCCTTTAGGTTACCCACCAGAGTGCCAAAGGTGGTCCACCCAAGGTCCGGTCCTGATAGGTTCCTGATCCGCATCGCGGTCTTCTACGCGATGGAATTGGAACTTCCAAAACTCGCTGAGAGAGTCTCTGTTTCGTGGAACTCTCGCATGCGCACTGCCGCCGGCCGAGCCTTCTTTCAAACGGACCAGATCGAGCTTAACCCGAAGCTTCAGGATCTGCCTGAAGCAAGTCGAGATCGCGAAATATTCGGCACCTTTCTTCACGAGTTGGCTCACCTTGTATCCTACGCAAGAGCAGACGGACAACGTATTCTTCCCCACGGGCCAGAGTGGAAGCAAGCCTGCCGCGACCTCGGAATCCCTGATGAGGATCGTTGTCACAATCTCGACTTCCCGTCTCGCAAGATGAAGCGCTCTTACACCTACGAGTGTCCGGTCTGCGGCTCAGTGGTCGAACGCGTTCGCAAGATCAAACGAGCTGTTGCCTGCTACGACTGTTGCCGCACTTATAACGGCGGCGAATACGACAACCGATTTCGTCTTGTTGAGAAGGTGATCGCGTGACCATTCGCTTCCATTTTACCTTTGCATCACCTCACCATTCGTTACCGTGATGCCATGAAGTTCTCGATGCTCCTGGTCCTCGTTCTGGCCATCTCCTCGCCCAGTTTCGCCGCTGAATGGGTCAACCTTTTCAACGGTAAAAATACCGAGGGCTGGACCCCTCGGGAAGAGGTGGAAACATTTGAAGCCATCGACGGAGAGATTCACTTACTAGCGACCAAGAATGTCTGGGTGACTAGTCAACTTCAGATGGACAACTTTGAGGCCTCTGTCGAGGTCCTGTTACCGGAAGATGCCAAGGAAGCCGGGCTGAATACCGGATTCTCTTTCCGAATTTTAGGAGAAGAAGGTAAACCAAAGGGATACCAGATCGAAATCGAAGGAGATGTCCCCGGTGAGAACGGTGGCGTCTACGCCATTGGCATGGGAGGGTGGCTTTACCCGAAGAAAGAGGAACAAAAAGATTTCCTTGGAAAGATTGATGGAGTGATTCAGGAAGGTCAATGGAACACCTATCGCGTTGTTTGCGACGGCCCCTCTATCACCACTTTTGTCAATGACGTCAGGATCGCGCAAGTAACCGACGCTCAATCACTCAACGGCTACTTCGGCATCCAGCATCACGGCAAAGGAGGGACGATCCGCTTTCGCAACATCAAGGCTCGCGAGTTACCCGCCCCCTCTCCCGAGGCCAACGCTACTGAGGCATTTCCAAACATCCTCTGGCTCACTGCTGAGGACATGAGTCCTACCCTCGGTTGCTACGGCGACGAATACGCCACCACCCCTAATCTCGACCAATTCGCTAAAGAATCTGTCCGCTACACCAACGCCTTTGCTGCGTCACCAGTCTGCTCTCCCTCCCGATCTACGTTGATTACGGGGATCTGGGCTCCCAGTTCGGGGACCCACCAGATGCGTTCCGCTTTTCCACTGCCCGACAATGTCACAGGCTACTCAGCCTATCTCCGAAAAGCCGGCTACTATGCCACCAACAATGTGAAAACGGATTACAATACGGGCAGCATCGCCCGGCTAATCAAAGAATCCTGGAACGAAAACAGCGATGCCGCTCATTGGAATTCTAAGGAGCGA
>CEWH01017488.1_pt1 | contig 27768 bp, 53 predicted proteins | sample 531231 | NCBI WGS metagenome assembly CEWH01 (sample SAMEA2622316, study PRJEB7988) | marine metagenome | biome: marine biome (ENVO:00000447); feature: surface water layer (ENVO:00002042); material: "saline water (ENVO:00002010), including plankton (ENVO:xxxxxxxx)" | depth 5 m | reverse complement strand
GTCAACAGTTGCTTTGTATTCATATGTATTTGCAAAATTAAATAGGTTATCGTGTTCTGTAAGGATTTTACTGTTACCTACTGCTGGTGCACCTTCTGATACAGATCCATTACCAATGTAAAGTTCTCTAGTATCTACTGCCCAACCAAACTCACCACCTGCTAGTTGTGGTACTCCTGAACCTTGATTTTTTTGCCCTCTACGGACTTGAATACGTGATATTTGTACTATTGCCACAAGTTTATCTCCTTACAAGTGTATTTATACAAAATACTTGTCGTAATACAGATATACTCTATCCCACCATTTGCTTTCCCAGGATTTAAAGTCCTCTGGTAGTAGGTCAAATTGCTGATATAACCCGTCTCTACTGCACATAAACACATGGCCTTCGTTGATTGTAGTACCATATATTTCATTGTGTGCTAGAGCATAGGCTACTAGTTGAAGTTTATAATCATCTACCCATTCTTCTTTTTTAGGCTTATTAGTCTGCTTAAAGTCCATAATACAAGGTTTACCCTTGTAAACTCCTACAAGGTCTGTTGTACCTGCATATATTTTAGGATGATATAAATTTACTTCTGTACCCCATATTTCATCAACATAGTTCATAGCATTTGTTTTTATTTCTTCAGCCATTGAATGAGCCTGCTTTGAATAAGGATTACTACCAGGTGTAGGCCAATCACCTGTATTGATATAATCTTCTAAAAATTTGTGCATACGAGTACCTACACCCGCCGCTTCTGTTACTATTTCTTTTGCTTTTTGTTCACCAACTCTTGCCTTCCAAGCCAGTAAAGCAGTTTTGTCTTTGGTCTTATCAAGTATAGTTGTTACACTAGCAACACTATTACCATCAGGACAAGCATATAAACGTTTACCTTCTGTAGACACACGTTTGATTTCTTCATAGTTGTATTTTTGTTTTATTAAACTCATTTACTGACCTTTGCTATCTGTATAATTCTTTCTATTAAACTACCAAAGCCTACTTGTCTTTGCATTGTAAGTAATTCCTTAATTCCTAATCCATTAAAACTTTCTAATGTTAATTCTGCTACTTCGTCTTGCTTTGCACCATTAACTAAATCTACTAAAAGTTTTGCAGTTCCTTTTGTGATAAATGCATCTGCATCGTGTTTATAATACATAAGTCCATCTATACACTCTCCTACTACCCAAAGGTTACTTGCACAACCTCTTATTTTATTATCATCAATTTTCTCATTGTCAGATAAAGGTTCTACACCTTTGGCTATATCAATCAGATAGTGTAATCTATCATGACCTTCTAATGGTTCCATTAATTCTGCTTGTTGCTTAATTCTCTCTTTTATCACTTCCTTGGCCAATTAGGTGAAACGTCTGGATTTAATTGCATTTGCATTCCAGGAATAACTTCGTTAGGTTTATAATATTCAAAGTCAAAGTCTACTACAAAACTTCTTCTTGGAGCCTTACATGGATAAACACCATGCCATACTCTTCCGTCCATAATAATAGTTCTGCCTGGATAAGGACCAAATTGATTATAAAGCATTGTACCATCTGGATGTGGCATCAATGTATAAAGCATTCCGTTTTGTGCAGTCATTCCATTCTCACTGCCTGACACTTGTTGCTGGTCATCCATAAACATAACCATACTGATACAAAGTGGACCGTGATGATGTATTGCTTGGTATCCATAATCATAATAATCAACACACCAAGTCTTGCTTACTTTAATATTTTTAATAGGCAGTTGATAATGACGTATGCGACTCATAACCCATTCATATAATTCTTGCCAATCAATACCGTTAAATTTTTCTTTGTCAATAGGAGGAAACTTAGATGCTACACTAGGTTCAAATGTAGTTTCTTTCATTGTTTCGCTACTAGGAAAGCCTGCTACTTCAGGACTATCTGGATTCATCTTATCTGATCTTACAACACTACCTCCAAACTCGGGAAGTATTGCAGGAGTAATATCATATTGATAACCATTGAATGTAGTTTTTATTTCGCTTTCATCTATTCCTCTGTTTTCATGATCAAACAAAGGCAAAAACTTTTCATAAAAAGGACATTTGTTATCTATAATCCATTGATTGTTTGCACTATGAAAGTTTGGATCTTGACTAATATCTACTTGCGTTCTTCCGTCTTCTCTTTTATGCATTAATTTCCCTTCCTATAACCTAAACCAATTTCTATTTCTTGCTTCTATATTTAATGTAAACACAATTCTATCTTCATCACTATCACTTGCTTGGGTTTTATGTGTTAACCAACCAGGAAATAATAATACATCATTTGTTTTTACATTAATCTCACGCCAATAGTCGTGTATAGTGCTTTTTGGTTTTCTACTCTGTGCTACCCATTTGTCTCGAAGTAATTGTTCAAATTCAATATTGCCTCCGTCAATTGGATTCTTTACATAGGCACTGACAACAATACTTGTAGAGCCATGTTCATGTGGTAATGTATGAGCACCTTTTACGTGTATGTTTGTCCAACTGCCAGTACAAACTAAATCGGTATAATCTAAATCCCATTCCTTTGCGGCAACTTCTAATTTAGGATAAAGCCATTGCATAAAGTCTGCATTACATGGCCATTCATGTGGACCATTTTCGTGTCCAGCAGTAGACTTGCCACCGTCTCCTTCTGTTTGATGTAGTTCTGCTTCTTTGCTTAAATATTCTTTAAATTGGTTTACATCAAAACCAGAAGAGTAATTATACTTCCAAACTAGGTTGGGAACAATTTTTATTGTTTCTGACATTCAATACTCCTATGTGTTATAATATATAACAAAAAAAAGAAAATGTCAAGTGTTTTATGAAAGTGCTGAGGAAGTTGCTCTTTGAGCCATTTTGTCAACTGCACCTGTATCGTCTTGTGGTACAGTTGCATCGTCTCCTGATGCAGTAGATTTTGTACTTAATTCAACACCATCTTGATCAAAGTTTTTTACTAATGGTTGTAAATCTGGATTAGTATCATATAAAACTTTGAAGCCATCATAATCAAATTGTGGTGCTTTCATGTTTTTCATTATGTTGTTGAGTGCATCAAAAGAAAGATAGGCAGGCTGATCTTGGTTATCAGCACTACCTATCAAATTTCTAAATACTTTTATAAGGATTGACTTGGAGTCTTCGTCTTCAGTTACTGTGAGGCCTTTTTTTTTGAGTCAGTTAGTAACTGACCTAAGCGTCTTGATCTTAATATGCTTTCTCGTTTGCCCCTGTCGGCAGTTTCTTCTCCGCCTGTAGCAGGTTCACTAGCCGCAAATTCATCTTCTACTGGTGCTTCAGCATCGGCTTCTTGGTCAACTGTTGGTTCCATTGCTGGTTCCTCTGCTGGTGCTTCTGCTTCTGCGTCATCACCTGGCATCATTTCCGGTCCGCCTTCGCCTGTTACAATGGCTACGCCATTTGATAGTGCTTCTCTAGTAGTTTCGAATGTTGTGTAAAGTTGTTCTAATGCTGGTTTTACAGTTCCAATGAATTGCTCACTTTTCTCACTACCTAGTTCGTCCCTGATCTTGTCGCCTAGTTCTAGCATTGATTCAGTTTGCATTTCTGCTGTGTCTTCCATCCAGCCTGTAATTCTGTCTACCATGTCTTTAGCGGCCATTGTTAAAGTTGCTTGTTCTTCTGCACCCTCTTTAACATCTTCTTTATCGTCGGCTTTGCCGCCTTGTTTTTTAGCAATAGCCTTTTGTAAGCCTGCTGGTAATTTCTTTTGTTTTGCAGAAAGTTCTTCGTTTGCTTTCTTGTCTTTAACTGCTTTCTTCATTGGCTCTTTTTTATCGCCATCTTTGTCCATGTCTAAGAAGTCTGGTTTTGCTTTTTCACGTTCTGTCATTTCAGCATTGATAACATCTAGGAACAGTTTTGCTTTTTGGTATGTATCGCTTTTGTTAACAGTTTCAAACTTCTCACTCATTTCTACTTGAGAAAGTTGTGTTCTTAATTTGTTACGAGCATCTTCTAGTTGCTCTGTAGTAAATTTTTCTAATGCTATTTTTTTACCAAATGTTTTAGCCAACGTTTCATTCAACGCCTGTGCTGTTAATGGTGCTTTTAATTCGTTTAACTTCATAGTACTGTTCCCTTACATTAATATTATTTATCAATCTTAATCAAATATATACCTGTCAATCTGAGCGATCAAATCATAAGTTTTGTCTTTAGATATCTCAAAACGTATCTCTGTTGCTTCTCTACGCACAGAATCAGTGGTTTTTTCAATGGTATTCTTAAAAAATAATGAGTCCATATAGTGTTTACATAGCATATTGTCCAGGTTTGCTATATCAATACAGGCTACATTATTACTCTTTTCACGTGCTTTTGCATAAGCAATAGCACCACGTTTACTGAAAAACTCCCCAATTCGTTTATGTGTTTTAACATCAAACACTAAAAATCCTTGTTTAGTTTCACGTATGACTGTGTTACGTATTCTAACACTTTTACCTTTTGCATATGGCATATGGACCCTATTAAGGCCCTTTTCCATTATAGCATCTAGATCGTTACGAAGTTTTTGATTGTTCAGTTTCATTGGCGATTACCATTACCATCCCATTATTACGTACTTTAGTTACAAGTGCTTTACGTATTAGATTCTCAATTATGAATTGTTCTCTATCTGTAAACGATATTAAAGGTTTAATATCTGTTAATCTGTTTAGTACATCTGATTCCTCATTTGAAACTTGGGTGGTAATGCCATTATATATTTCTATAATTTTCATTACACTACCTTCTTCGCCTGAGGCGTATTAACGGCCTGGTCTGCTTTGGACTTGACTACTTGGTCTAAGTCTTTCTTAGAATAAACGAACGCATTTGGTTCACCAGGTTTTGGTTTTGGATTTTTTAAAACGACGCTATCGCCTGAAACATCGTCAATATCAAATTCTGCCTCTCCACTCCCTCCTTGCTGTGGTAAGGTTAAAGTATTTCCTTTTTTCAATATAGATTTAGCAATACTGCTCTGTGCCTTAGCAATACTACTGACTGCTTGTTTACCTATTCCTTTAGCAAGATTGGCTCCAGTCTTGGCTCCCATCTTCATTGCTTGAGTACCCATCTTAGCACCAGCCTTTGCGGCCGCACTACCCATTTGGGCACCTACTCTACCTACGGTAGCCGCGATAGCAGGGACTATTTCTACTATCTCTTTTTCTTCTAAAGGTTTTGTAAACTCTTTTGCTTTCATTATTTTCTAGTCCTTTTGCCTATTCTAAAGTTTTTACTTCTTGTAGGCTTTTTATATTTACGTTGAGTTGATGACTTGTTAGCAGTTGTTAAACGTTTTGTTAAACCTCCTGCTCTTTTAATACGTCCAGTCTTAACTTTCATAACACTACCACGTCTAGCCTTGGCTCTCTTTATATTTAACGCAGATCCAACTTTTTTCTGTGCGGCACAGGTACTTGGTTTAGCAACAATACGTCCTTTACGTTGCCCAGAAGTACAACGGTACTTACGAACAAGTTTACCTTTGTTTCTTCCCCATATCTGCACAACACCTTCTGTTAGTTCTGCTATCTTCATTTTGTTTTCACATTCTTTGCTTTGCCACGTCTATCAGCATCTGGATCTTTTCTACGTTTTCTACTTGCGGCTTTTTTACGACCCTTCTTACCTAATGAATGTGCTTTTGATCTTGGTAAGCATTTAGGTTTACCTTCTGAGTCGGAGCCTCTAGCACAATCACCACGTATCTTACCATCAGGGCCAAAACGCACCCATTTGTCTTTAAACCATTTCTTTAGGTTTTCATCAAGACCTTCTGCAAATAATAAGTTGCCACAATTTACACAAAAGTCTATATCTTCTCGCTTGACACAGTTAGGTACACGTTTACCGAACATGGTTTTCATGCCCTTCTTTTCGTAACCTTTCCAACAGCGAGTGCCTTCTATAAACTCTTTTGCTCTCATTACTTCTTACTCTTATTACCCCAGTTCTTTGCGCCTTTCTTACGGCACTGAACTAAGGCTCCACTTGCATAAGCACTAGGCCAAACTTTGTATCTACTTTTTACTTTATGGTAACAAGCATCTTTCTTTTCGCCTAGTTGTGATTCATGTGTTATAGCATCGCCGCAAGTAGGACAAGTGTCAAAAGGAATGTTAGTGAATTCTTCTTTTGCTAGTACTTCACCTAATTCAAATATTTTCATTATCTTCTCCTACTCGCTTTGTTTAATGCTTGTACTCTACGTGATGCGGGATTAGTACGTTTAGTTCTACGTGCTTTACGCATCATACGTCCACCAATACGTGCTCTGGTTCTTTTTAAAGTGATTCTGGCTTTGATATTCGGAGCGGCAAAACATTGTGCCATTTGTTTGACAATTCTGCCTTTACGTCTACCTGTCGTGCAACGAAACTTACGCACGACCTTTTTACCAGACCTTGCCCAGATTTGCTTCTCAGATAACGATTCTGTTATTTCACGTACTAGCATACGTGTATTTATGTTTAAAATGGATTAGTATTAATTGAAGTTGATTAGGATCACAACGATAGTTGAAAGCAATCCTGCTATTATAGTGCCTGTAGCACCAACAAGCACCTTGATCATTGCTTTGTTACCATGTGTTATGTCGCTATGGATATGCTCGACTTTCTTTTCAATCTTGTCAAGACGTCCTTCTAATACTTCATAACGTTGGGCACAAAGGTCAACGTGTGCTTCTAAATTTTCTTTTTCTAGTTCTGTGGCTTTTGCCATCTCTATCTCTCCGTTGCGTTTATCGTGCAAGGGGCCTATTAAAATCGCCTGGTGTTAGATGTAAAGTTGCCTAATCTTATTAACAGTAGTATTTATACTACCGGAGTCTGCTCATTATCTACTAGGATAAAGACTATATTGGTACTGTTTCCTGTAGTTCTAAAAGCAGTATTATTTACCGTGATTGATTCAGTAAGACCTGCAATAACTGGAATAAGATCAAAGTCTTCTTTAAGTGCGTCTACACTTGTAGCACCTTCTTGTTCAACACTAAAGTCAAACTCCCAAACGTTTTGTTCACCCTTGAAACTTTCGCCAAATCCAAAGCCTTCAATTTCCATTTTAGTCATCTTTGGAGCGAACTCAAAGTATGGATTGGCTCTCATACCTAGTACCTGTAAGAAAGTATTCCAATTTGCTTGTTGATTGATTGCTTCACGGTCTTCGCTTTTAAACTTGTTCTGACCGGTCTGCGTTATATCAATAAGTGTTAATACCTTGAAGTTCATAGTATTACTTATAGCCATAAAAAAAGGCCCCGAATAAATCCGAGGCCTTTTCGTTAACTTTAAAGCAAGTTAATCGTTAAGTGTTATTATGCACTTACGATGAACTGTCCGCCTGCTGTTACAGTTGCACTTGTAAAGTCATAGTCACCTGAACCTGCAGTTGAACCTAATGCTCTTACAGCCGCTTGTAAGCCTGCCGCGTCCCACTGAGAGTCGTCAACTACTACGTTAACTAAACCTGCAGTACCTTCTGAATTGAAAGCGATTGGGTTGATTGCTTGTGCCATAAGTTCTAATGCTTTACCGATACCACCTTCAGCCGCCAAAGAAGCGCCTCCGTCGATTACATAAAAACCTAAGTTTGCTGTTGTGTATAGGACTTCGTGTGCGTGTCCTAATCCTGTTGTTCTTGCTACGCCTGCCATTTTATTTCTCCTTTAAGTTTCTCTAATGGCAACTAACATTTCTCTGTTAGTTGGTTAATAATATTTATAAGATTAAGAAGATTTTGGTTATTTACGGCTTGATTTGGCACGTTTTTCTAGTGATCTTAGCATTTGTATGAATCCTGGACCACCTTTTACTATATTATCTAGCATTTTAATTGCTGGTAGGTATGCTTGTACAAAAGGTGCTGGAACTGTTTTACCTGCACCTGCCGTATCTAAAAATTTCTTTGTGCCTACTAAACCTTTAGCACCTACAATATATCTATAGTATTGTAAGTCAGTGCCACTAGGTGCAGTAACGTCTGGCATACTAACTGTTGGTTCATTATCTTTTACTCTATAATCTTCTAAGTCATTTACTGCAACAAGTTTTTCAACATACTCAATTATATCACTGTTTCTTAACTTGGCTCTGACAGCAAGTATAAGTTTTGTTACAGTTTCTTTTTTTGCTTTAGAAGATAGTCCTGGATAAGAAAATATGTTTCTTCTAATACTTTTATAATCAGAATTTATTATGTTTATTGCATTTTCTAATCTAACAAAGAATTCACTTTGATTAACTGCACTATTGTTTGCGACAGCATACAAATATCTATTCATTGCCATAATAGGCGGTCTAGTTCTTGCTCTTTGCATCTTAGCACTAGCAGGATCTTTTAACTTGTCTAATGCTTTTTCGTCACCATCTACAAAGTATATAAAATTGTATAGGTCAGTTGCTGTCATTCTAAAATAGTTAAAAGGACCATATGAAGTAGTTCTTCTTGCATAGCCTCTGGCTGTGGGCAACGATCCTGGAAAGCGTCTTAGCAATTCTAAACTTAACATACTCAAGTAGAGTCTCTCGCAACAATCCGTATAAGTCAACTTTGCTTGGTCCGAACTGTTGCGAGTCATTCTCGCTTCATGTAATTCGTTTAGAAATTCTAATTCCATTATCTTACTTCTTCATATATTTGTCAACAAAAGCCTGGATGTATTCTTTAGGTTCTTTTTCTAAGAAGTAACCTAAGCCATCGGCTCTTTGTAGGTCTTTAGTTAAGTCATTACGTAGGTTAGGCTTAATTTTATCTGTTGTCATAAGCATTCTTAAAGTCTTTGCTTTAGCAACATCAATATCAAACTCTTTACCATCGTCTGTCTTAACTTTTGTAACTGGATTTGGATTACCTGCACTATCTAGAACTTTGCCTAGTTGTACAAACATTGGCTCACCTTTAAATCCTTCTCCACCATCATCGTCGATATCAGCCGGGTCAATACCCTTTTTAAGCATTTCTAAATCATCGATGAAGTCATTTGCTTTTACCATTGTCTTCTCCTATCGTTGTACTGCTCTGTTGGCTTTACTGAACCCTGAGCGGTTTACTAATTTAATATCACCGCCTGGGTTTTGAAGTACATATCCTTCACCGCCTGGGGTGTTCCCAATACTTGCCTTAATGTCTGTAGACTGTTGTTCTAGTTGATCAATAATATTATCTTTGACTTTCATAATACCATTCACTGTTTGCCAGATAGCCTGAAATGCCTGTATGTTTTCTTTTACGTATTCTATTAATTTTGCTTGTTTAGGTTTACTTACTTTGCTTGTAGTAAGCCATTGTACAAAATCTTTACCTAAGTTATCTAATCCTTTATCTACTTTACTGTTTAGGTATGTGTAAAGTATTTGCGAAAAGTCTGAAACTTTCATTGCCGCCAGTTTAGATCTATCTAAGAAACTATCAATTGCAGGCCCGTTTGATTGTACTAAACTTGACAACGACTTTATCTGTGCCATGTCAACTTCAGGTGCCGCCTGAGCCTGCACGGGAGGAAGAACTAGTAAACTAGTTCCTTCAAACATATCAAAGTTTTTGATGGGTGCTTCAGTGCCACCTTCGTCCATCTCTCTATGAATTACTACGCCAGTCTGTGACTTGGCAATCTTTTTTCCTACTTCACTGTTTACGTCTACACTATAAGTTACAGTATTAGGTTTAAAAATAAAACGTCCATTCTTTTCTTGTGGTGTGCTAAAATATAAAAGGTCACCTTTAAAGTAGCCTTGATGACTAGATGGAACTGCTGACTCAAACACTTTAAAAACATTTTTCATACGTCCTGCAAATGCTCTGTAGTTTGGATTGTCTTTGTTCTTTCCGCCACTTCTATTAAGTAACATACCTTCTAAGTCCTCACCGTTGGTAGGTTTGCCATCATAACCTTTTGCTCCAAAGCCTGACTTGTCTGTTAAAATAAAATCGCCGTTTAGGTCACGTCCAAATATTACTGCTGGTGAACCATCCCATTTGATTGTTGCGGCCTTGTGTCCATCTCCTTTAGCCATGTTGGCTAAACTGTTGACGGCTCTCATAGCACCTTTACTACCTTCCCAGAATACTAAATCTTCTGCGTGTTGGATACGTGCTTCTGCTTCTACAATAAATTCTTCACTACGCATTACGGTAACTTCAACCCTTCTTTTTCAAAGAAGTCCTTTGCGTCTTGTACTAATGCTTCGTAGTTAGGATCGTTTTTAATTTTAGCATTAATAGTTTCTACACTTCTAAGATCATCTGCTTTAGCACCATCACCTAAAAGTATTTTTGCTATTTCGTTTGGATCTTTAGATACTTCTTTGTTTGTAAGTCTGTCAACTAATCCGTTTGTAGGCGACCATTTGTAACCTAATGCTTTAGAAATACTTGCTAACAATATCATTCTGTGTTGTCCTTTGAACTCACTGTCAGCGGCACCACGTAAAGCAAACTTCATAAACTGTGGCTCACCAAACATTAAATCTGTTTGGACAAATCCTAATTTTTCATTTCCGTTGATTGGTGTTTTGAAATGTACACTAATACCACTCTTTACAATCCATTGTTTAATTTCATCTCCAGGGTGATTTTTGTTTACCCAAGCAGTAAGGGTGTTAACTAAATTACCTTTGTCAACTTTTGTTTTATCCACTGCAACATCTAAGTCGCCACTGGTTGGCTTGATGCCTGTGCTACCTAGCATATTATCTACATGGTTAAGTCCTGTAATCTTTTCTAACCATTTAAGTGTAGGTTCAACATCTGCTTGATTAATTCGCTGGGTTGCTGGTTGTCCTTCAGCATTTTTGAAAATATTGCCACCCTCATTTAAGATCATTTACTTGTCCTTATTCTTGCTTTCAACGATCTTATCTATACCTCTTTTAAACTTACGAGGATCACCACTCCTGATACTGTTAATAAACCTACGTTCTAGTTCACTGGCAGTTTCAGGATCATAAGACTCTGCAATTAGATTCAATAGGTTAATACAACTTTCAATAAGATTATTGCCTGTGCTTTGTACTAGGTGATCGTTATTGTTAGTTTGTCTAAAACTACTGAGTTCTTCTAATATAGATCGTGTGCGTTTTCTCATCAATTATATCCCTTATGTTGTATTTAGTGTTATTAAATGCCTTTGTACCAATAAAAGAGGTTGACCATAAGTTAAATATGATGCTAGTATATAAAACATTACAAGAAGCGGCGGTCGTATAATGGCTATTATAACAGGTTTCCACCCTGTGGACAAGAGTTCGATTCTCTTTCGCCGCTCCATTGCGGGAATGGTGTAGTGGTAACACGACAGTCTCCAAAACTGTAAACTGAGGTTCGATTCCTTGTTCCCGTGCCAACCTTTTCATACGCATATTATTTTGGTAAATAGTTTTGTATGAAGGGGAACAATTATGGGACAGTTTAACGCCAAAATTATGGCAGAATTTAATCCTCCACGTAAGTGGGTTTTGGGTCGAGACTTATCATATACAACCAAAGATCTTACTGTAGAAGAAATCAAAGCATTAAAAGGTGTTGGTGTAAAAGTTAAAAGAGAAACCAACAAGACAGAAACTATCACAGTACCAAAAGGCTTTGTAACAGATTTAGCATCTGTGCCAAGAGCGATGTGGTGGGCGATAGCACCGTTTGATGTTGCCAGAGCGGCAATTATACATGACTTATTATATAAGTGTATAAGACAGTATCGTTGGAAAATGAAAGATAAGGAAGACGCAGATCTAATCAAAGCGGCCAAGGTAGCATCTGACAAGGTATTCTTGTTAGCAATGAATGATGCAGATCCTAAGGTAGCAAGGTGGAAGATTTACGCATCTTGGAAGGCAGTTGATCTATTTGGTAATGGATCTATTGTGCCTAACAAAAACAATATCTAGTGTGAGCGGGTAATCAACCCGCCACATTATTTTCTATAGGAAAGTCGGTTGCGCCTTCTATAATATTTACTGCTGGTGAATTTTCCATAGCAGGAGGTGCCTGAAGTTCTTCTTCCGGTTCAAACCAACTTACTATTTCAATAGCAATATTATAAGCCAACCAGCCAAATAATACAAATTCTAATGCGTATGTTTTCATTGATAGTCCTTTCATAAAAAAAGGAGCCTTCCCTAGGGTTGACTCCGAATAAAATTATAATATACTAAAAATATTTATACTTGTCAACCTAAAAGTTTATCTTACCTTGTTATTATATTCTAATGCTTCTTTGATTAAACTTAATTCAATGCCTTGTTCTTCAGCAGTCTTCAACAAAGCCTGTACATCTTTAGGAAAACAATGTCCACCGAACCCACGTTCGTCTGTTATGTAAGTATGACTATCACCTATGCGACTATCTTGTGCAATATATCTTCTAACCAGATCGTAATCTAATTTAAGTGCATCACAAAGATCATAAACTTGATTAAAGAAGTTTACTTTAGTTGCAAGGAAGGCATTTCTAAAATACTTTGCAATTACTAATGCTCTTGGGTCTGTAACAATAATGTCACAATCAAATACTTTTGCCCAGAAGTCTGTGCCTTGCCCGCCTATTAACATTTCTTTTGTGTATAATAAATCTTCAATGTGAGTCTTGGCTCTTAAAAACTCTGGACTAAAACAAATAGGCCTTTCTGGCATCTCACTTACTAGATGGTCCCAACCTTTGATACTAATTGTGCTTTTAATAAGTATAGGAGTGTTTGGAGGAGTAAGTCTAATAACGTTTTGCACATTACTCATATCGCACTCGTTGTCTTTTGTAGGTGTGCTAACACATATAATAACACAGTCAGGCATACCAAACTCGTGATATCCTTTTGCAGGATCATATATTGTAATTTTATTTTCAGTGCCTAGTAATACTTCGTGGGCCTCTCCTACAAACCCATAACCTGCTATTGTAATATTCATTTCTTTCCTAGTGCTTTTAATAATTGTTGTTGTTCTCTACGTTTAACAAACTCATCTTCGTCTGCATAAGAACTACATTTATCTAAACTATCTTCTACGTGCCAAAGTATTTTATACAAATCTTTTTTACAACCCCAAGTGTTGAATCCGTCCATCTTTGGATCAGTGGCCGCTATAACAATCTTGTTGATTTGTCGCTTGATTTTTTTGATATCCCAATCTATAATCATGCAAATATTTAAGAAAAGAAAAGGCCCCTAAGGGCCTATTCTGGTTTACTTATTACCAACCGTTTGGAACGATTACGTAATGGATCGCAAGTACTACTCCAACTGATGCGCCTAAGCCAATCATCATTTTAAAGAAGTCTTTACCAATCAATGGAAATACAGTTTTGAACTTTTCTTTGCCTGTGATAGTTGCCATAGCAAGTTCACGACCGCATAGTAATCCAACGAACACCCAAGTTGTTGACATTGGAATATCATTTAGTTCCTTGAAGAACCAAAGGATTAACCAATAGACAGCATCAATAATAGTTGCTGACCTTACGTATCGAGTGTTGTGTTTTTCTAATACAATCTTCTGTATTTTTCCGCCACCTTCACGGAACATAAATCCAAGTCCAGCAATAAACACAATGCTGATCATGATCATTAAGTCCCAAGGTATCTGTCTTGGTAGGAACACAGCGATGTTTGCCATATCATGACTTAACCAAGTGAACCACAGGAAGCCTGTTGTTACCCATTGTCCAATACGCCAATAACGTTTGTGTTCTTCTTTGACAGGTTTTGCTTCGTCAAGTATTTTAGATACTACGATCCAAATAGCATACGCCGCCACTGCCGCGACTGCATATCCCATCATAGACTTCATAAGCATTTTTTCTAAAACAAATGTAGAAGCAAAGGCACTTAAAACTAAAAAAGAAGTACTAACTGGTACTCCTATTCTCGTCAACACTAATAGTAGTGCAGGTGCCATGGCGTGGTACCATTGTATCTCTTGAAACGGAATCTTGTTAAGTCTACCATAACTGATGTCTCCACCATTCACAGTCCACCCGTACCACAGAGTGTATAGTAGAACCACTGACGCGGCTCCCCACATAACTTTCCAATTGAAACGTTCATTGTTTGATGCGATCCAAGTACCGAGAGTTTGTACAGAATCGTTTGCGATGACGGCATATCCGGCAAACAAAAAGCCAAGTGCCATCCACAAAGTGATTGCATCCATTTTTTATCTCCTTCTGTGTGTCCGCTTTTACCACGTAACACGTTAAAGTGAGAGCAGGCTCGATCGCCTTGCCTGCCCGGTATTATAATTAATACACTCTTATTTACAGAATGTCAAGAAAAGTTTTGTTACAGTTTGATTACAATGTGGATTATTTTTTATACCTTAGGTTGTCCTTGGCAATACCATACCAGTATGCTCCGCTTTCTCTTAGGGCATCATTCTTATCACGTAACTGTTCTAAAGTTTTAACAACTTGTTTATGTTGGAAGTCTGTGTACTTGCGTCTACCAGATTGAAATGCCTCCAACTTACTGAGCAAAGCATCAATTTGAGGACAGGTTATATCAGGTACTTTGGGTGCTTTCTTTTTCCAAAGTGACCATTGGGAAGGTTTACGTTTTTTCTTTTTGAACAGCATTAACTTATTTAGAGTTCACTATCCAAAAGCAAAACACCATGTTAATGATTGTCAACTTTTTTGCAAGACACCCATGCAAAAAGAACACTGGGAATCACGCTCATTTAGGACAGTGATTCTGTACTACTTTTATAAATACGAATGTCGACGCAGACTTGTTCAACTGAGTCTCCGATGACACACACATACACTGGGATAGACCAGGGAGTAAGAGAGCACTCCTTAAACTGCAATTGACGATGCCCAAAGTGGCATTGACGGTGGAAAAGACCACTGACGCCCTGAAAAGACAGGGGGTATTGCTTTCCTTAAGCATCCATACATCAAAGGAGAAAAAAATGACACACTTTTATAGTGGTCTGATGTCATGGATGAAGGGCGAGACCGTTGGTAACGACAGGTATCGCACAGAATTGATGACTTGGGCCAAAACCGAATACAAGAACGATTGGCGTTATGCTTATGACTTCATGTTATCGCACAATGGTAGAGCACCAACTTATGCTGAGTTGAATGCGCCTATCAGAAATCACTTTAAAATTAAGAAGGAGGCGGCCTAAATGCAACTTCTTAATAAAATCAAAAAGATTCTTAAACGTTCCACGCTTTCCGCTGAAGAACGTTGGTTGTCTCAGTCTACTGATCTTGTTGAGTTGGAACGTCGTCAGCGACAACTCCAATTTGGCACGGTCAAGCATATTGGCGGCGGACTCTTCCAAAAGAAACAAACTTTATACAGATAGACACATAGAAGGGAAATAAAATGTTATTATTAGCACGTATAAAAAACTTTTGTTTAATGGCCGGATATGCAAGAGCGGCATCAGTACTTGCAACTCAAGGACATTATGCAGAAGCACAGAAACTTATGTTAGAAAAGAACAAACTTCTAAACTATAAAGAGAAAGCGATTGTAAGACTTGAAAGAGTTAAATCAATTAAATCTCATTATGAGCCTGGCGATCATTATATGCGAGGCAAGAAGGTAGCATTCTGGAAAGGAAAAGCGGCATGAAAAGTTTACTTCACGCAATTATTCCATTAACAATAATGATGAGTATCTTAGTAGCAGTCGTATTATTAAATGCGGCACACTACATTTACTAGGGAGAAGTTTATGTGGCCATATACAGAAGAAGAAGCCGATTTCTTAAGCGGACGATCTAAATAGTTTATAGGGCAGTGAAATACTGCCCTATTTTTTTAATCAAATTATTTTGCTTCAATTGGTGCAGGTTGTCCTGTGTACCACCAATAACCGATAGCAATGATAGCCACTGCTATCGCTATCCATACTTTTTTATTTTTCATAAGTTTTTTCATAGGATGTCTCCTTTCATAGTCTGGCATTAAACCAGTGTAATATTTAGAGAGTGTTTTGAACTAATTAAACTACCATAAATGGTTTAAACAGTCTTAATTGCATATCTTATATGTTGACAATGCTAAATACTTTTGTTATAGTAACATATAACACTAACACAGATACACACAAAAGGAGAATAACATGAATAAAACGTTCAAAGAAGGTATCGAAAAAGGTGCTGAACAACTAGCACAATCAGTCAGAGAAACATTACCAAAAGTCCAATTCAATAAGAATGGTTACGAGATTCGTACCCAGGTCTTGGACATGGCCAAACAATTCACGGAGTTTGAGTATTCATCAAAGTGGATGGGTTGGGAACAAACTGTTTCAAGAGATAAGGAAACAGGACATATCGTTAATAAAATTGATATGCCAAATGTTCCAGGCGTAAGTCAAGTCCTAGAAACTGCTGAGAAGTTCTATGACTTTATTAACAAAAAGTAATTTTACACCAGCAATAACAAAATCCGAGGCATAGCCTTTATAAAGATATAGGAGAAGCGGGTCCCCAGTCGTTTTATATGGCTGGGGACTAATCTTTTGTTAAGTACTTTTATGAGTGATTTGACTAGTAAAGAGAAAGAAAAGATATTCCAAGATCTATTAGATAATAATAGTCTATCTAAACAGAATCTCAGAGACAGTCAAATGGCCAATATAGATCCTAAATTTAATTTTAGTGATACAGACTTCTATCTCAAATATGTAAAAGACGAACCGTGGTTGCCTTTGCTTAATCATGGTGTAGAACTTTTTACCTTGCCTTTCACTTACACACCAGAGGACGCACTACATCTATATCAAGTTAATATGTACTGCGATCTAATACAAGATCAAGATCTAAAAGACAATAAGATAATTGACATAGGGTGTGCATATGGTAAGGGAGTTGACGTACTCAATAGATATTACAATTATAAAGTTGATGGATATGATATCAATAAGGCATTCATTCACATAGCAAAAGAAACGTATCCACATCTGACATTTACAGATACACTTAATATAGATGACTACGATGTTTTATTATTTGTAAACAGTCTTCATGCAGTTTGGAACAGTGGACTTATACATAGGCTCAAGGACAAACAACTTTACATCAATGATTTCTTTTCAGCAGATGCATTAAACGATTTTAAAACATTACTTGCTCTAAATAAATGGGAAGTAAAACTAGAAGAAGATGTATCGCAGAAGTGGATGTACGGTATGCGTAAAGATATAGATACCTTAGATAAAAGGTTTCCTAATGTTACTAGTGTGTCTAAGAACGCATATAAGCATATACAAGCAAATAGATTAAGACAGTTTGAAGTTGGCAGTAATAGAGCATATAAATACATTATACAATGCTAAAATGGTTTAAACAACTCTGTAAGGATTATGACAATGTATTGGAATATCTTGCCACTCACGGAGTCTATCCTCCATTATCATCACATAGCGAACCTATAATTATTCCAAAAAAATACAAAAAGAAGAAGACCAATAAAGTACGTAGATAAATACGTACACTATGTTGGACAATAAACCCTTTGAAAATCTATTACAACGCCTTAAAGACGAAGGTAAGTATCGTGTGTTTAACGATATACTGCGTGAGAGGGGCGAGTATCCGAACGCCATATGGTACGGCAAATACAATATAAAAAATATTGTTAACTGGTGTTCAAATGATTATCTAGGAATGAGCCAACATAAGGTTGTTCTTGATGCCATGCATACCGCTCTTGATCAAACCGGAGCAGGTTCGGGTGGGACTCGGAACATCGCAGGAACAAGCCACTACCATGTGGCTCTTGAGCATGAACTCGCTACTTTGCATAGCAAAGAAAGTGCGTTATTGTTCACATCGGCCTATGTTGCTAATGAATGGACTTTGGTTGCTCTTAAACGCATCATTCCCGACATTGTGTACGTAAGTGATAGCAAGAATCACGCATCTCTCATACAAGGGATAAGACACAGTGGTGCCGAAAAGAAAATTTTTAGGCACAATGATCTTGAGCATCTCGAAGAATTACTGCGAGACGTCAAAGGCACTCCTTGCATAGTCTTTGAGTCCGTGTATAGCATGGATGGATACGTCAGTAAAATTCCAGAAATAGTTGCATTGGCTGAGAAATATAATGCCATTACATATATTGATGAAGTCCACGCCGTTGGCCTGTATGGTGAAACAGGTGCAGGATATTCTGCGAAGCAAAGATCACAGGATAAAATTGATATAATAAATGGCACTTTAGGTAAAGCCTTTGGCACTCAGGGCGGTTACATCGCAGGGAACAGCATAGTCATCGATGCAATACGTTCTATTGCCTCAGGCTTTATCTTTACTACATCTGCAAGTCCAGTCATCTGTGCGGGTGCTTTAGCAAGTATAAAGTATCTAAAAGATCACAACGAACTTCGTGTCAAACATCAAGAACGTGCCAAGAGATTAAAGACACTTATGCGTAACAGGAATCTACCTTTAATGGAAAATGAAACACATATTGTTCCTGTAAAGATAGGTGATGCTAAAAGATGTAAAGCAATCAGTGACAGACTAATAGATGAATTCAATATATACTGCCAACCAATTAACTATCCAACAGTAGATGTAGGCACAGAACGACTACGATTTGCTCCTACACCAAATCATAATAATGCAATGATGCATGAACTCGTAGATGCACTCCAGGTTGTACTAGCAGAATAAATACACTTATGCATAAGTTTGTAATAAGAGAAGGATCGGAACTTATTACATATTCAAACTTTGAGGATATTCCAAATGAGTTTGATCATATAATAAGTTTTGAACCAAAAGTGCCTGAGCCACCGCACACAGAAGAACAACATAAAGAAATAGCAAAGTGGCAGGGTAGATTACAAGAACTTATACAAAGGGAGAGAAGAAATGCCAGCAGTAACTAGAATAGGAGATGCCGATGTTGCTCACTGTTCAGGAATGACAAGAGCAGAAGGGTCACCTAATGTTTTTGCAAATAGTATTCCTGTTTCAAGACAGAGCGATAATAATACATCACATCTACTACCTGGAGTTCCATGCCCCTCTCATGCGGCACCTATTGCCGTAGGCTCACCAACTGTGTTCACAAATAATCTTGGGACTGGTCGTATTGGAGATGCAATAAGTGGATGTACCTCAGTAGCGGCAGGTTCGCCCAATGTATTTGCAGGACCATAAACGAAAGAATAAAAAAATGAATCCAATTAAAAGATATTTCTATATGGGAATAGGTTTTCTCTGTGTAGGAATGGCATACATCGGAATTATTACTCCGGGTATTCCTTTTTCAATATTCCTTGTAATTGCCGCTTGGGCATTTGCAAAGAGTTCACCTAAGATGGAAGCATGGTTGTACAATCATCCATGGTTCGGAAAGTTTTTAACTAACTGGAACAAGAAAAGAGTATTTCCTACCAAAGGGAAATATGCAATGGTAATTGTCATGGCATCAACTCTTGTGTTCACTTGGTATACCACAGGTAATCTAAATGCAGTACTATGGAGCGGAGCATTCATGCTTGGCGTTGCCATATGGGCATGGCGTTACCCAGGCTCTGTAGAGGAGTGGCAAAGACGTATAGATGCTGGTGAAAAAGTTGCTTGGTTAAAGTAACTCGTACTTTTTCAACTTTTTAATAAGATTAGTCCGGCCAATTCCCAGTGAGTTGGCCGCTTTTGTCCTATTACCAGCATATCTTTCTAATGCTTCTGTAATATGTTCTATTTCAATATTTTCTAATATTTCTGGTAGATTAGCATTAGGTTTATTATTATATTGTATTTCAAAAAAGTCATCTATCTCTTGGAAAAAGTGCTTTTGTTCTTTTTGATTATCAGCAACAGATTTATCAGATATAAAATCACCCATAAAAAAGCCTCCTATAATATACCCTTATTTATAAGGCACTAAAATAAACACATTTATAGTGACGTGGTGTAACTATTTTTACACCTATCAGATAAATACAATTATTATGAGGGGCAGTTTAAATATGAAGATTAAAATATTCCTAGCAACACTATTAATGGTATTCTGCGTTACGGCATTTAGCCATAACTCTTATGCAGAAACCAACACGGTAACTTCTACAGTTACAGGAACTACTACGGTAGATAAAACACCACCAACAGCATCTGCTCCAAATGTAATGATTAACAATCAAGACGTTTGTTCAACTGGTGCCAGTGCCGCAGTACAAACACAGATATTTGGTATTGCAGGTGGAACTACAATAAGAGACTTAAACTGTGAGCGATTGAAACTATCTAGATCATTATATGGTATGGGTATGAAGGTTGCCGCGGTCAGTTTATTATGTCAAGATGCAAGAGTATTTGAAGCCATGGAGATGGCAGGAACTCCTTGTCCTTACAAAGGCAAGATAGGGATTGAGGCGGCTAAAGCCTGGGCAGAAAATCCAGAGAAACGTCCTGATTACGAGAAATGGTTGAAAGAAAATGATCTTGAAGCATATGAAAGAGAGTGGAAGAATAAAGCAACTACTTGGGGCGTTGGTCTTGGTGCTTTATTGTTGTTCTTACTCTAATACATCTTTAGCATATACACAACAGTATAACGTAGGCGATACAGGACCCAACGGTGGACAAGTCACTGCGGTTGATGTAACTTCTACTGTCACAGGTACTGAGGTTGCTCTCAATGGTGGCTTTGAAGAAACAACCACAACAACTCTATACACAGAAACTGTCACGGAACAGATTTCAACAACAGAAACAGTAACAAATACAACAACAACCACAGTGGAAACAACCACTGCTAACCAATTGAACGATATAAACCTTAGCAATGGTGACTGGCAGGCGGCAGGAGACTATGGTGCAGGACAAGGCGGTGATTGTAATTACAGTGGAACCTTACAAGCAGACGAGTTCTGTACAGGTGCTATGCTTAACGTACCTAATTCAAATGTGGCCAACACAAACAGTTGGAACACCACACAATTAGGTGGTGGATACCTTCGGCCAGGTCCTAATGGTGGTTATGTTGAACTTACCCAGACCTTAACAGAAGCAGAGATACAAGCAGGATTTGATGTAAACTACGGTGTAACAGTTGAGTCACATACATCAAACAAGAGTGTGCCTTTGTGTTCTGCTACCACCGGTGACTGTAAGGATATCTTTAGTGTTAAGTTAACCTTGAAAGGGCATAGGCCTAATAATTTATTACCAGAATACCTGTATCCAGCAGGCCAGTATGAAACACTGACCTATTCAGGTACACAAACATTCAACTACACATACTCATTAGGCAGTAACAGTTACACAAGAGTTGATGGATTGATGGAACTATGGGGAGTAGACGCAGGATATCATTCAAGGAACTTTGGACCTATATTTTCAGATCCTTACATTAAACTTACTTATGATGCTGTAACATTGATCACTGAACAGATTACAAACATAGTGTTAAGCAATCAGGAAACTGTTTATACCACTTCAGAAACAACAATGACCAGTGTGTTCATAGGTGACCCAACAACAGATACTACTCCAATTGAAGTTGACTACACAGATGTAGATTCATTTGAAATAGAAATAGTAGACGCAGATGGTGGCGGAATAGAATTAGAATTTACAGTAGAAGTAGACGAAACTTCTAATACTGCAAACGTTGAGATGAGTTCAACAAACTTAGACACAGGTGTTGTACAGGTAGAAAGTATTGCAGAAATTAGTTTAGACTTTGAAATGGACACAGGTGCAACTGATATGCCTGAGATAACTGTTGCAGAAATAGAAGCAGACATTGGATCACAGATAGATAGTGCTGTTGCTGATGCTGTTGCTGAAATAGATGCCGGACCAACAGAGAACATAGAAGTTGCAAGTGTAAATACAAGTGAAGGAAATACTGATGGCCCAGAATCGACGCAGGAAGTTTCCGAAACCGAAAGTTCAAGCACCTCCGAATCAACAGTGGAGACGGAGAACGTACAAGAGTCCAGTGAAAATGCTGAACAGCCAGTGGAGGAAAGTGGAAGTGAATCAGAAGGATCGGATAGTGGAGACTCTGATCCTGGAGAGGATACCAGTGGGTCAGAAGCCGAATCCGAAGCCGGAGATCAAGAATCCAGTGGATCCGATAGTGACAGCAAAGAATCTTCTTCCGGGGGAAAAAAGTCTGACGGAAAAAAAGGAAATGATAAATCAACAAAAGAGCAAAAAAGAGAGTACGTTGAGAAGAAGATCGCAGAGGCCAAGCAGAAGATCGCAACAAGAATCCTCGCCGCAATGGCAGACTCGTATAGTGCGATAAACGAAGCAACTAAAATTGCACTGATTTCAAGTTTAGCAGACCAAGAGAATTTTAACAAATACCTAGCACAAAAGAACGCAGACCTACCTAGTTGGTATTCAGATGTACAAGTTTATGCTGATATGCCACAGTTATTAGACCCTGCGGCTGTGCTTTATAATATGGCTCAAGACAAGATCATGGAAGAAATGATAATGATGCAATATGAGGATTAACTGCATTTTAGTTAATATGTTAATAAATACAAAAGGAGAAAACAATGGCAGAAATAGAATATAAGGGCATTAAAATCGGGGGCAGTAAATTGCTACTTGTTTTGCCTTTAGTAGGAACAATCATAGGTGGACTTTGGGGAGGCTTTGAACTCTTTAACAGATACCAAATGATGGAACAGAAAATAGACTCTTATGTAGCACCAGACCTAAGTGGGTTCGATAAGAAGTTAGCAACTGTACAAGCAGAACTAGACATGGTACTTGAAGAAGTAACACTAGTGGCTGACGTGGCTAAAGAACTTAAGAACGACTTGCGTGGTGATGTAAGACGTATCGAAAAGATCGTAGAAGATGTTGAAAGTAGAGTTAAGAACGACAGTAGAGAACTTAACACTGACATCAGCGATGCAATTAAAGATATTAAACAGGAAATGGCTGACCTTGAAGCGAAGATCGAAAAGCAAATTAAAACTGCTTTAGAAAATCCTTTGAGTAGTATGGCAACTTCTAAATAATTTAAATTTCGCCACGTTCAGATAAAATTTTAGCATTCTTAAGATGTTCGGCTTCGATGTCGTCTTTTGATTGTCCGTGATATGCGACTGCATAATTGTTTTCTATTAGGTGTTGATTGATATCTTTACCTTGTAATGTAAACAACTTACCAAGTATTCTTCCAAACTTACCTTTTTCGTTGCCAACTTCAGTACGCAATAATATTGTACCTCCTGTTGGACACATTTCTTTTAGTTTGGCTTTAGAAAGTAATCCTCTTACTTTTTCTTCTTTATTTCTTGTTCTTGATTCCGGAGTGTCAATACCGTAAAGTCTAACACGTTGTTTACGCATCCATACAGAAAACCCTAGATCTAAATCTACATCTATGGTATCTCCGTCCACAACTCTTAATACTTTTGCTTGATATACAAATGCTTCCATGCAAGTATTTATATATTATGTTGTAGTTTTATTATACTCTGCTGATGGTCCGAACCCGTCACCTGTACTTACGATACAGGCTCTATTAGATTCAGCAAATGTAACCACAATAGAAAATGTTCCAGTCTCTGCATTTACAAACATTATCCCTGGCGCTAGTATAGGTTGTGGTACTCCTGGTATTGCCAAATATACTCTCATCTTTGCAAACGGTTGTTCTTTGTACTTGCCCACAACTGTTTCAAAGATTCTTTCACTTAGATCACATTCCGCTAATAACGGCGGACGTGAGTAGTTATTCGGTACTTGAAGTTCCGGTGTTGGGTTTACTTCTTGATTATTCTCTTTGCTTTCGTGTTCGGCGTAAGTAGGTGTGCCAAAGATCAAAACTAAAAAACAAACAAGAGCAAATGTTTTAATCGCTCTCATATGCATTCCTCTCATACATATATATTTAGTAATTGGTCAGGTGGGGTATTATGTGGCTATTTAACTATAGAAACTTGGCAAATGTTTGAGAACCTGCGTATTCAATTGCTTTTACGTATTGTTCTTCTTCATTGAAGTCAAATATTAAATGAATGTTAGTATCCATTACGTGCCATGCACCTTCTTTGACTTCTCTGTCTAACTGTGATTCAGTCCACACTGACATTCCTGCAAACATACGCCAACCTTTTGGAAAGTTACCTGTGCCAAGTTTTTCAACCATTAGATTATCACTTGTCATTGCTAGTTGGCCTGTTGTGTGTAAAGTGTTTGTGCTTGTCCATTCAGAGGTATGCAATAAGAGTATACTAGTATCGCTTACAGGTCCGCCCTTATGAACAACGGTAGTGTCTAAATGATGTGATTCTATTTTAATATCTTTAAGGGCACCTAAACTAGATACTCTAAACTGACTTGGCTTATTAAGTATAACGCCAAACACATCTCCTGAATCTCTGTGTTCGTAACAATAGACAACTGAATGACTAAAAACAGGATTTGTATCAAGGATAGGTCTAGCGACTAGAATCTTGTCTCGGTATATCATTTGGCTTCTAACTCCAGTCTGGTAACGGTCCGCCATATTTTTTTCCTTTAATTCTTTTGCCCCCTACTGTTACCCTCTTCTTGCCTACTTTGTGACTTTTGTCTCCTGATCTACTTCTGTATCCTTGACTCTTACAAGACGCTAATTGACTAGCACCTAACGAACTGTCAGGTCTACTTGACTTGCAGAGTTTAGCACTCGCTTTGGCTTCTTCAATAGCCTTAGGATCTAGATCAATAACTTTCATACTATCTATATTTATCTGCGGGATTACCACTAGAGGCGTTCGCGGACTCACATAGACTAAAGGTCAATGCCTTTCTAGATCCGTGATCTGTTCCTAAGACCACGTCACCTGATTTAGGGAAATATTCTATCTTTGTTATTGTTGCAGTATCTCTCTTGTTGCCAATACGAATCTTTTGCCCAACTTCTAAGTTGAGTTGTATATTTCTATGCTTTGTCATGGGATAACCTCCTTGGTGTACTATGAACACAGTACTAATAATATTTACCTATAGGCCCCGCTGTACCGTTTTAAACATACCAATTTTTTACCATTTCAGTATTCTATTTTGCACAGGATTTGTGCATAAATATTATCATATGAACGTGTTTACTCAGTTAAACAAACCCTCTGATCTAGAGGACTCAGACATATGGTTACCCTGTTTAGTTACTGAAACAGTAGACCACTTTAGTGCGTGGAAACAACCATTAATAGTAACACATAGAGCCGCATTGGATCATTATCAACACGACCTTAAACCTTTACTAAACCAACACGTACATTGTATTGGTCCTAAGACTTACGATCAAATTGTAGATATGGGTTTCACTAACGTGCATCTACACGGGTTTTATGCTGATGATATAAAGATGAACCAAGCACCTATTACACCTTGCACTTGGTTGCATGGTGATAGATATAGAAAAGACTTTTCAAAGTTCACTGGTGTCACTGCAATACAAACCTATAAGACATCACTGCAAGAGTCGTCACTAGACACGGTCACTAGGATGATCACTGCTAATGAACTAGAGCATCTTTGGGTGTACTCTGACATGGTGGTTCAAGCCTTAGAGTCCAACAAGAAATTGGACAGGTCAAAAGTAAAATTGTTTCATACAGAGTCCTGCAAACCAGATAATAATTGGAAAATGGTAAAAGACTTTTACCCAGGACAAGAGGAAAAACCAAAGGCCCCGCTGTAATATCCACAGGTTTTTCCTTATTTTTCAAAGACTTATTTGGTTTTTGTTCATTCACTTATCCATCTTCCTGTGCCTGTCAAAAAAATACTTGACTTTTAGATTTGGTGACTATATTATATAGACATAATAAGGCAACAAGAAAAGAGGTAAAAACTATTATGAAAACTTTGGCAACAATCGTGGCAGTAATTTTTATAGGCTTGTCTACTCAGGCATTATCCGAAGAGAATACTACCATTGACACTAAGGTTAAAAACTTTCTCACAAGCGAATGGAATAGCATTGTAGAGTTTCAAAAAACAAGTTGGGCAGATAGTAAAGATCAACTTGCAAGAAACAAATTGCAGATCCAGTCACTTTGGAATAAGATAGTATCTTCCACTAAGACAGAGAACAATTAAATTATAAAGGAGCAACCGGTCAATGACATCAATAACTAGACTTTCACTAATTGGAATCTTACTGGTAGTCACTACCGGTTGTTCTTCACTGTCTACAAATCCAAGATATGAATGGCTCACTGGTGGTAATGTCGCCTATGGTGATAGACCAGGAGACGTCTGTATCTCGTGTGGAGAGAACTTTACCTTTATTCCAAACAGACCATTCAATGCTCTGAAAACTCAAGAAGAGCAAGGCGAAAAATTCACATATTAATCTATCCAAAATACAAAATCTTTGGTTGACTTTTGGACCCCCAGAATATATTATAATAGTATAACTTAAAAGAAAGGGGCAGTCAATGGGATTAGAGACTCATTCAATTGTAGAAATCAAAGAAAGATTCCATAAGGAAGGTAGAGACCTACCTTACATGAAATGGGAGTATGGCACTCTTTGGATTGATACCAACGACAAAGAAGATATCGACACTATTAAAGATGTCATGGAAACTGAGGTCCTATGCAAGGATTTCAAGACCAGTTTTAATTGCTTAAAGGCAACCAAAACAGAACCATGGGATCAATGGGCCATGGATATTGTGGAAATTAGGGGTTGACTTTTAGATCCCCAGAATATATTATAATAGTATAAGTTAGGCAAACAAGGCAACAAAGAGAGGCAAAGATGGAAAATAAGATGGTAGAAAAAGTAATAACTCCGGAGATGGTTCCGGCACTTCACGAACAAGCGAAGCAGGCGGCGAAAACGGCTGTATTCGATTTCATTCAAGACTGGACAGAAAAGACAGGTGGCAACGAGTATGGTGAACCTATGTATTGTGGTTTTGCCTGGGTTGAATTACCTGAGATGAAATTGTCAACCAAGATAGGTAAGGCTTGGGAGAAAGTAGGATTTAAGAAGTCTTGGAGCAGAGGATTAACTCTGTGGGATCCAGCAGAACATAGAGGCCAGTCAATGGATTGTAAAGAGATTGGTGCTCAGGCCTATGCAGATGTTTTAAGAGCATATGGCATCAAGGCTTATATGGGTTCAAGAGCAGACTAATAAAAAAATGGATCTTAGGGGTTGACTTATGTCGCCCCTGAGGTTATAATAAAAGAATAATTAGGCAAACAGAAAGAGGCGCAGATGACAAAAATGTTTTTAGAAATTCCAATGGAGGGCAATATGGAAAATCAAGTTCAAGAAGATCAGTTTATTAAAGAGATGGACTATCATGATACCTATGGTGGATCATGTGGTTTCGTCACTCGTTGGTCAATTTATTCAGAAGACCAGGCTCCAATCTTTGGAGTGAAATATAACGGCAAGATGGGCGAGAAGAGTCCATTTGTTCCTGGTACGGTTATCACTAATAAATGTTCTGTTTGGGGTTATGATACTTCAGCGGTAGTTGGTGGTAAAGGTTTATGGTGTGATGTATGGTTGGCCTGTGATAGTGTGATTAGAAATGCTGTCGACTCAGATGGCAATCCAGATCATCATATTTTTATTGAAGGCTTCGAAAGGAACGAAGATGGAACCTTTCAAGTGGTCACAGGGAGTTAATTATGATTAGAGAAAAAACTCAAAAAGAATTAGTGATTGACCTTACAGGGCCAGATGGTAATGCCTTTGCATTGATGGCCTATGCTAAAAGGTTGGCCACTCAATTAGGTATGAACTACCATGTGATTATAGATGAAATGAAACAGGGTG
>CEWH01048613.1_pt1 | contig 28013 bp, 24 predicted proteins | sample 531231 | NCBI WGS metagenome assembly CEWH01 (sample SAMEA2622316, study PRJEB7988) | marine metagenome | biome: marine biome (ENVO:00000447); feature: surface water layer (ENVO:00002042); material: "saline water (ENVO:00002010), including plankton (ENVO:xxxxxxxx)" | depth 5 m | reverse complement strand
AAAGGATCGACAACCACGTGTTTCACCTTTTGACGATTCCACGTGTAAGTCATATGAATGAGCCCGTCGCTGGTCTGTATCATGGCCGGATAGGAAAATTCGCCAGTGTCTTCTTTCTCGATCGTGGCGACCTCCTTCCATTCTGCCCCGTCTTCGCTGATGGCAAGGTTGAGAACGTTGCGTCTTCCCCAACCGTCACTCCGATCAGGGCGCCCGCCAGTATGGTTGTAGAGCAAGAGGTGTCGACCGTCTTTTAGGGTGACTGCTTCAATGCCGGAATTATTGTTCGGTAGTTCGATTAGTTTGAGCTCGCTCCAAGTGCGTCCACCATCCTTTGAAATACTCTCTGCGATCTGTTCGTGTTTCGAGCGCATGAGGGCCCGAAGCGAACCATCACTCTGAGTCAAAAGGGTTGGTTGGATGACCTGATAGGGTTGATTCTTGGGTTCGATGCGCTTCCACGAGGTTCCGAGTTCCGGTCGTGAATGATCCGTCAGGATCTCGAAGTGGAAACGCCAGTCGTGATCATGCTCGGTAGACGAGGGGCACAGCAAGTCTCCGTTTCCAAGAAAGAGAGGTTTGCAGCGAACTGGTCCATCAATGGTGGAAGGAAGTCTTCTGCGATCACGGAAAGAACGACCGTAGTCATAGCTGAGTATAACCTCACCCCACCACGTGCGGGGAGTCGGTCCCACTTTGAAGAAAAGCATCGTCGGAGCATCTCCGGGCGGCTGAACGAGAACCGGATTCCAACAAGGGTGACGGAGATCCTCGTGCTGAATCCCGTTGGCCCATTCTTTGGGAGACGACCAACCTGAGCCGTCGTTGTAGCTGGACCAAATACCGACGTCAGGATGTTTCTCTTTGGTGCCCCCAAACCAGGCCGAAACGAGTCCGCGTGGCGTTTCGACAATGGTCGACGCGTGGCATTGTGGGAAGGAAGCTTCTTCGTAAATAAAGCTTTCACTGACCAAGCCTGAAAATCGAGGCTCAGCAGCATCAGTAGGCTTTCGCGCCTTGATCTGATCTGGCGAGTATTTGATGCAGTCATCGTGTTTGATGTAGTAAATGCGGCCGTTCTCTGCGCCAACGACAAGGTCAGGTTTGCCATCCTGATCAAAATCGCACGCTGTTGGGCTCGAGGTGTGTCCGGCAACGTTTCGCCTCGCGAGGTTGCCGACTTCCTTCAGTACGACTTTGCCGTTACGCTCTTCACAGTTTCGATACCAAGATGCATTCTCAGAGTTCACAAGGATATCGAGCCGTCCATCACTATCCCAGTCGACGACATCAAGCTTGTAGCGTCCGCTGCGTCCGGCGGATCTTGGGTTCAAACGGATGGGCTGATTGTCCTCATCAATAAAGATTCGGACGTCGTCAGATGCTCGACTTTGGCAGGTCAGGTAGCCTTCCTGATCAAGAATTACCAGATCGAGCTGCCCGTCGCCGTCGAAGTCGGTTGCAAGCGGGGTCGTTCGCCATTGGGTCTGAAGGTTTTCGGCCTTGGCCTCCCACCAATACCACTTCGGGGGCGATTCCTCTGTCCAAAAGGTCAGGGGCTCCTCGATCAAACCATTTTTGGTGTTTCGCAGTAACTGGATGCGTGGCCAGATGGAGTTGTAGAGGATGTCATCACGCCCATCGCCGTCCCAGTCTGCAACGGAAAGAGTGGTGTAGCCCCACTTTGCTTCGGCCGGTCCCTGGATTGAGCCGCTGGGGCCGGCGAGGACACGGAATACTTTTCCATCGGCCTCGATCAACTCAGGAGCGCTCCACTTGGTGCCGTTTCCATCGAGATTGCTGAAAACAGCGATATTGCCCGCGGTATTGCCAACAACGAGGTCTTCGTCTCCGTCCCTGTCCCAGTCGTGAGCGTAAGGGGTGGCAAGAGCACCAAATTTTAGGGTTTCAGCCTCTTGTTGGAAGTATGCTGGCTGCTTGAAAACCGGAGCTCCGTTGCTGATCTTGCCGGTATGTTCCACCAATGCCACTCGCCCGTCTTCGTCTCCGACGATGAGATCCTGATCCCCGTCACCATCCCAGTCAATCGCGGTCGGAACGATCATTTGCAGGTGCATCACGAGGGGTGAGTTGTCTTCTCCATTCAGCTTAAATCCGGTGGCATAGGAGGGCTTTTCACGCGAGCCGATATTTTCGAAGTAGGTGAACCCATCAAGAAACTCCCCGCAGAGAAGGTCAAGATCCCCATCACCATCAAAGTCGGCGAAGTTCGGGCTTGGCCAACCGTAAACGTCGACTGGTGATCCTCCTGCTAAAACTTTCGTGGGTTCGTCGGAGTAGGTTCCGTCGACATTCTCAATCAGGTAAACCCAGCCGTGCAGCGGGCCGTTTCGCCAACGCCCTTCGGAATCATAGGCCTGATCCCAGACGTAGTCAGACCAGTCGCCGATGCCAACAATAAGATCCTGATCGCCGTCGCCCTCCCAATCGACGTAGCGCCACATGCGAGCGCGAGTGTTACCGGGATGAAAACGGGCATTATTGTAGATTTTCTTACCTTCCTTACCGGCGCCGGTCTCACGGAAGTTGGGATATTCGTAGTTCTCTCTTAGCAAGCGCGGCCGTCCATCAACGAAACTGACCTGCACGTTGTGTCCGGTTGGGCCTAGATAGACTGCAGGCTTGAAGACGGGCATTTTCTCGCCGGGATCCTGTGAGGGATTCTCGAAGTAGTAGAGGCCGTTCGTCGGTTTGTCAGGGCCTGAGACGACGAGGTCAATGTCGCCATCGCCGTCAAAGTCCATCGGCAGTGGCCAGGCCCATAGACCAACGCCCAGATCAACAACGAGTCCCGGATTGTTGTATTCAAGAGGTTGGAGTTTCCAGTCATCGGCGGCACCAGCCCGGGGAATCAGCCCGGTGGCAGTCAGGGCCAGGAAGTAAATAAAGCGGTTCATGGTTCGGGGGATCAGGAAAAAAGATTACTCAGTCCACCAGCGGTCATCGATATCAACGTCTGATTCGTTGAGGGTAAGGTTAAGGCTGTTGCGAATGTGACTGCGCATGGCGTCGTGTGTACCTTCGCGATCACCTGCCTCAATCGCCTTTGCGATGGCTTCGTGTTCGGCGACGGTTGCCTCGAGGATCGTCAGGCTGAATTCATGGCGATCCGCCTGGAAGATTCGGGTCAGGATATGAGAATCCCCGACGACCTTCAGCATGCGGCGGTTCCGGGTTGCTTCGATCAGGATCATGTGAAACGCGAGATCGAGGTTGCGAAACTTCTGGGCGAGTCGGCAATTGGCCTGCTCACGACCGGAGTTTCTGACCTCCTTGATCAATGCGAGGCACTCGGAAAGGTTGTCCCGGATTTCAGCTTTCTGCCGTGTGCTAATCCGCTCGGCAGCTTGTCCAGCAGCGCAGGCTTCAAGCGCCTCGCGCAATTCGTAAAGCTCGGTAGCCTCTTCACGATTCAACTCGCGGACTACAGCGCCGAGTTGAGGAACCAGCTCAACAAAGCCCTCACTGGCGAGTTGTCCCACGGCCTCGCGCACCGGGGTGGCACTGACTCCGATTTCCTTTCTAATGCTGCCGTAGGATAGGCGGGAGCCGGGGGCAACGGAGCCGTTGAGTAGCTCGCGGCGGATGTGCTGGTAGGCCCGCTGGGAGTGATTCGAGGACATGAGGTTGAAAGAATATAGAGCTCTATGGAATAATATGGAGATGGAATATTTTGTGAATAAATTGAAATTACGCGTTCGCGTGGAGCGTAGCTTTCCGATATGAAACGATGGATTCTTGTCTCGATGGTAGGTCTGGCGCTGGGAGCGGTGGCCGAAGAGGAGTCGACACCGACGTTTTTTGCGGGTGGTGACACAGAGATCGATGGGCAGGCGAGGGATCGAGTAGAGCAGGCCATTGGAAAGTGGACTTCTCTGGAAGCATGGGGTGATGAAGATCCTACAGGTGAACCCTATTTTTGGGACTTCGACGCGGTAGGAAAGGAGGTCTTTATTCGAATCATCAAAGGAGGAGGCGGCAATCAGGATGGACTCTTGCAGGTCTGGTTGCGGAGGGAAGGGGAGAAACGGTTTGAACTCTACAAATCATACCGCGTTGCCAGGTTCAGCGGACGATTGGGCCCCAAGAAGGCACAGGGCGACTTTCAGGCTCCGGAAGGGTTTTATTATGTTTCTCGTAACCGCATGAATCCGAGGAGCAATTTTCATTTGTCGATGAATTTGGGGTATCCGAATGAGTTTGATCGCTATCACGGCTATACTGGCGATTACCTCATGATTCATGGGAGCAGCGTGTCTATTGGTTGTTATGCCATGACTGATGCTTCGATCGAACAGATTTATACACTTGTGGATGCCGCCTTAGCTAACGGACAACGTATCGTTAGAGTGCATTGTTTTCCTTTTGAAATGACGAAGGAGAATCTTGAGGCTTGGGAGGGTAGTGAGCATGAGTCCTTCTGGAAGAATTTGAAAGAGGGATGGGACTGGTTTGAAGAGCGAAGGATCCCACCTAATGTCGGCGTTAGCGAGGGGGAGTATAGTTTTTCAGAGCTTTGACTGAGTAAATAGCAATAACGCTAGTTGATGCGTTGAGGCGGTAATCTCGTCCGCTGCTCCTTGAGGTGAAGGAAACTTAAGTGGTTGCCCCGTTGACCCACTGGTGCCAGACGAAAGAATGGCCCTCCAAATCTGGGAGAGGGTTGGATAAAGGACAGAGTTCGAAGCCTTCCGCGCTGTAGTAGCAGATTACAGGGCACCCACGTCCCAAAGCCCGTCTTCACCGCTGTCAGAGGGATCGTAGGTTGATCCGCCTAGTTCTAAGACTGGAGGCATGAGAGAAATATTAATGGTGAGATCCTCATCATCGAGTGACTTCGCCGATGGTAACGAACCCGGGTTACCAGGCAGATAGGGAATGATGTCACTGGAAGAAAGTGAGGATGGGGAGGCTGTAGGATGGTCCGCCATGAAGGACTTCTGGGCGATATAAACTGCCTTGAGTTGCTCGGCTGCGGTTCGCGCTTTTCGCCAATTAGTGATCGAAGAGGCGGAATAGGTGACTATCGAAGCGAGCACCAGCATTATCGCGATTACGAGTGTAACTTCAATGAGTGAAAGGCCGCGCCTTTGGGAGTGCTTAGCAACTGTGTGAAACGCTTTCAAAGTGAGTATGTCTAACGAACGACTTTACGGCAGCTTGCTTTTGTCGATTATCTTCGGCCTCTCCCGCTTTTCGATCGGATCAGGATCGACCGAAAGTGTTTTCCAGAGGTAGACTGGAAGACCAGACACGGCAATGGAAATTAATGCTATCAACAGGATGAGCCACGCAACCTGCATGGTAAAGCTCTTATTAGGGTTATTGAAGAGCTTGTTTGGGATGCCTTGTTTGTCGGTGATTCGCGAAGTGAAAGTAATGTTCTCCGCTTCAAGGTTCGTCGTTAATTCGTTGAGTGCCTTTTCGTTTGAAGGTGTCACCCGGTAGAGGTAGCGAGCGCCACTGCCTTCGGGACTTTCTTCTACTGAGATACCTCGAGGAAGGTTCTTGGGAAGAGTGTTACAATAGACATGGGAAACATGTAAAAACTTACGGGCAAGATAGCGATCGAAAGAGGTCTGTTGCATTGGTTGGAAAGTCTAAAATTCCATTCCGGGTCAGCTAGTTAGAGGCCTTGTCCGTTCATCATCTTTGGTCCCATTAGGAAAATTGGAAGGAAAGCACCGATAAAGACCATCGTGATGAGTAAAGCAGCAGAGAAGAGGACGATGATGTTAACCACCTGGGAAAACTCGAAGACGACCTGTTCGACCTCTTCCTCATACATGGTCGTGAGCAGACTGAGTTGTTCACTTAGCGAAGAGGAGCGTTCACCAATCGAGATAAGGTGAGACACTTGAGGGTCACATGAGGTAAATTTGCGGATCGCTTCGGAAAAGGGAAGACCAGTCTCAAGGTAGCGTTTACCTGCCGTGATAAGTTCATCGTGCATTGGGGTCCCCTTGAGCGACTTTGCAGAGATTTCAACGGCTTTTGAAAGGTTGATTCCGTTGGAGTGCAGCATGTCCATGGAACCTAAGAAAAGGAGTTGGCGCATTCCCATGATAAGCTTTCTGAGAAGTCTCCAGCGCGCCATCATAAAAAAGACGACACTGGTGCGAACCTTTTCGACAAAGAGGAACGAGAACACACCTCCCAAAAGTGAACCAACGACAAGCACCCATATTTTCTTGGTGACGTGACTGAGTTTGAAGAGTATCCCAGAAAGAGTATCGGGTTCCTGCCCTACCTCTTTGATCATTTTTTCAATCTGGGGGATAATGTTCAACTGGGCTGCGATAAACAGCATAATGAGAGCGAAGATAACAATCGAGGGTAGCAGCGTGGCCTTTCGCATCTTGGCCTTAAATTCGGCTTCTTTTTTTAGGCGCTTGGCAATTGAATCAAATGCCTTGTCTAGGTGACCTGCGTCTGTTCCTGCTCGGATCAATGAAACAAACTTGTCGTCGAAACGATTAGTTTTATCAAAAGCTGCATAGGCAGTCATCCCGTTCTCGATATGGTCCCTTACCTCGCCGAGGGTGGAGCAGACGAGAGGTGATGGATGACCGCTGGAGTAATACCGAAGAGCATCAGCGGTATTAATGTTAGCCTTCAACATCGAGGCCATACCTCGGCACAGCTTGATGAGTTCCTTCAGCGGAAATTTTTTATTCTTCCCATCTTTACTGAAGAGAGGCGACTTGCCGGAACCATGATGCCCATTTTTGACCGGCGCTTTCTGTTCGGCGACGCGCGCCGCAAGCGCTGCCTGAGCAGCCGAATGTGGTGCGGCGTTTTCAGAGTCTTTCATAGGAAGAGGTGATTATTCCGTAGCGGACATGTCGATAATCTTGCGAAGCGCTTCGAGGTCCGAGCGGCCTTCCTTAACAATTTGGAGTCCGCTTTTTCTTAACGATGGAAGGATGCCTTCCTTGCGAACAGCAATCTCAAGTTCGTAGGGGCTGATAGCCCCTTTGGATAACTGATCGGACCACTCCGGAGTAATTGGGATTATTTCGAGGAGTGCGGAACGCCCTAGATAACCCCGTCCGCCGCATTCGCCGCAACCATCATTATTTCGCTGGTAAATAGGAGTTTCGCGCCAGTCGTCATCAAGGTTAAACTTTCGGATTTCACGTTCGGTAAGGCCTGTTTTTTTAATTTTGCAGTAGGGACAAAGCAGTTTAATTAGACGTTGCGCACAGGCGGCCTTTAGGGTCTGGGCAACCTTCCAGCGCTCGATTCCCAATTGTTCGAACCGCTCGATGATTTGGGAAGCGCGTGGGCAGTGAATCGTCGTGAGCACCTTGTGACCGGTGATAGCCGCCTCGATCGCTAGTTCTGCTGAATCTAAGTCCCGTACCTCACCCATCAAAATGATATCCGGGTCACTACGCATAAAGCTGGCGATCATCGGATTGAACTCATTTGGCTTGATGTCGCAGTGAAGGACCCCTTGAATCTCGTCTTCCACAGGATTTTCCAGCGTCAGGATATTGTCCTCGGGCCGGTTTAACTCGCGGAGCATGGCATTCAGGGTGGTCGATTTTCCTGAACCGGTAGGACCTGACATAACAATAATGCCAGCAGGGATCGCCATTACCTTTTCGAGTTCGAATAGGGTTGCTGAATCAAAGGCAAGTGAACCGACCCCAAGCTTCGCTTCGAAATGGCTCTTATCGAGAATACGCATGGTAACATGGTATCCTCGGTAGGTTCGGTGCCGTTCGAATCGCATGTCGATTGAACGACGGAGATAATTCACGGTGAATCGTCCCGAGATGCCTGGGCGCTTGGCGCGCTCTTCTGGGGGAAGCCCCATTAAATTAAGTAGGAATGCATCAATGCGGTCTTTCAACTTAATGGGAATTTCATATTTTTCGCCCATGTCACCGTCAATTCGGTAGCTGTAGTGAACGCGTTCTTTGTCACATTTTATGTGAATATCAGAAGCGCGGTCCTTAACTCCGTCTGAGACGATTTTAGCTACGAGTTGGGCAAGCGGCTCATCGTGTTTCTCGGTAACGTTAAAATCGGCGATTTCATCATCACTGTCCTCAACTTCTATGGCGTCGAGTTCAGACTGAGAAGGGCCTGTGGTTCTGGAAACGGTCTCGATTACCTGACTGATTTCCGCTACTGGCGCGAGGATCTTGGTGACCTCAAGATCCGGAAACTGTTGAGAAAAAGTATCTTCGCCGGTTGGATCCCACGGGTTGGCAACCGCTATGTAAATCTGTTCGGTGTCTCTATAAAGAGGGACAAACATTCCGCGGTTCAGCAGAGATGGATCGCTATCTTCAAGCAGATTGCGATCAACGAAGTCCTTAATTTTAAGAAAGACGGGTAGGGAGGTGATTGTGCCAATGGCCGCGAGGATGCGATTGGCTGTGCAAGTTCGTGGGATGTCCTCTCGTGATCTTTCTGCGAGAGAAGGGTCACATTCGATTAACTGGTCGACAACTGCGTCAGTAATCGTCTCATTGAGAGTGATGCCGATGTTTAGATTCATGCGCCGAAGTGCCTTTCGCACGTGTATTTCCAGGCGTTTAGGTCGGTTGTAGTGATGAAGCTAAACGGTTTACGGCCGTTTTCGGTTTCAATCTCGTTGGTGATGAGTTGCGCGGCTGCTTCTGCTGTGAAGGGATTTATCGAGGTGACGGTAATGAAGTCCCTGCCGCTGACTTGAATGATGGGGCAACTGAGAAGCCGGCATATCTCGGAGACGGCAGGGAATTCGTTGTAGAATTCAATCGGTGTTTCGTTCTGGTGGGCGAAGGCAAGATGAGAGATCTTAGTCTTTGAGTAGAGGAGTAACGCTCGAGTCAGTTCGAGCGCGGTATCCCGGGACTCGATAGTGCTCTTATTCCATTCATCAACGACGAGAAAGGCGAGGGCATCCTGAAATGGTTCTCCATTTTCTGTCTGCTTGATTTTTTCCAGGTAATTCTCCGAAATACTTGAGGCCTCCTCAGAGGCCAACTTTCCTATCTTACTGAGCGCCTGAAAAGTGTATTCGCCGCATTGGGTCATCTGCGTTCGAAGTAAGTCTTGAGCTGGCATGGGACTGGGGCCTCGATTTGATGAAATGCGGTTCTCCAAATTCTCCGCTAAAGGTTCAGCTTTATCTGGTGACCCTGTTCCTGCAGTGCTCGTGGCGGCGAAAGCTTGGCTCATCTTTCAGCGGTTCCTATTTTTGCGGAAAATGCCGAAGATCCCGGTTCTCTTTTCCTCCGTGTCGACGGAGCGAACCGAGACACTAGGTTTGCCGTGAAAGCGCGGTTCCGCAACCTGCTCGTTTGTTTTCCCATGGTTAGCAACCGCTTCTGGTCTGTTGAAAGGGTGTTCGGGATGAAGGAGATTAGACGGTGGGTCGGGGTGAGTGCGCTTAAAAAGATTATTCTTCGTATTTTGATAATCACTCCGGTGATTGCTTCCAGGGTTGAGGCGGTCCGGATAGTCGTGGTTGATCGGAAGAACATGCGAGTCATGAGCCTCATAAGACATTGAGTCGTTCTGAGTTCCGATATTTGGCTGGTAGAGCTTAGGAGTCACGATAAACACGAGGCTGGTGTGCTCCTTAGCTCGGTCAGAGGATTTAAAGAGAATATTCACCGCTGGGATGTCGCCAAGAAGAGGAACTTTGTTCGAGTCGTCGCGTTCTATTTCTTCATAAAAACCGCCAATCAAGAGAGAGTGCCCATTTGGGACGCGAGCTGTAGTTGTGACGGTCGACTCATTGACGCGAGGGTATGAATTCCCATTGGCTCCCTGAATAAAATCGACGATCTGGGCCGAGCGGGGTCGCAGGGACATGCGAATTGTTCCGTCGGGAAGAATTGTCGGAGTGACAGCAACCGAGACTCCTACTTCTCGGGTAGTGGAGGGGTCTCCGACAGGGTCGCTCGTGTCGATGGTATATCGCACTTCTTCGGTGATGTTCTGACCTGCTGTTGTTTCACTAACGGTTGCCGTGATAATCGGGATTCGGTCAATGATAGAGATTAGGCCCTGCTCGTTATCTTCGGTGATGAGTGTGGGGCTTGACTCCTGCTGGGCGAGGTCTCCCGCGTTGAGGGCGCGCACTACGGCTTGAAGTTGAGCAGGTGTTAGGACAAGGCCGCCATCCCCGGCGGAACCCCCACCAGTAGAGGTGGCACCCGTAGTATTAGAAACAATGTCGAGTGACTGTCCAGCTGCCCCGGTGGTAAGAACACTCGAAGCTTCATAGAGTTCCGGCAGATTAAACAGAGAGTTGAGGCTCGCTGAAGCGCCAAAACTGAGGCCCGTCCCACCGAGGACTGCAGACCAGTCAACCCCGATCTGGTTTCGAGAGCCGCTGGTGACGCGAAGAATGCGGGTCTCGATAGCAACTTGTTGCCTTGGTTGATCAATCTCATCAATGAAGAGGGCCAGAGCGTCGAGACGGCGCGAGTTGTCCATAACAATGAGCGTATTAGTCTTGCTCTCATACTCGATGATCCCAGCTCCAGGAGTGAGGAAAGGCTGGAGAATCATCTTGATCTGTTCGATGTCAGAAGGGCGCAGATACTTAAGTTGGTAGCGAAAAGGCTCGGTAGGTAACTGCGTGAGCTGAGCGGAATTAAAAGCGTAAACCGTGTTTCCCTTGGTGTGAATTGTCACACCATACATCAGGGCGAGCTCTTCCATCTGTTTGATGGGATCGTCATCCATGAGTTGGCCCGTTACGATGAAGGAAGGCCCCTCTAGTTCTGAATTGTGGAAATATTGGTAATTGCCAAGCTGGCTCAGGTGCTGAAATACATCATTGAGCTTGGCTTCGCGAAGCCAAAATCCAGTAGACGTTTCTTCGATGACAGAAGCTAGCATTTCCCCTTCAATAGCCGCCTCATTCGGCGCAGTCGCTGATTCAGTCTCCGAATTACCAGTCGCTGCGCCAATTGCTTCGCTGATCCTACTTGGTAGGTTGACGTCGTTTTCGGTCATATTCCCATTACTAGAGGCGGCTTCGGCGGGGGAAATAGGGGAATCATCAACGGGAGTTGATTCCGGAATTTCAGCTAACTCGCTGCGCTCGGGAACAGGATCGCCCTCTGGAACTGCTTTGAGGTCTGGGACACGAGTTGAGGAGCTTGTTCCGGCGCGGTTAAGGGGAATCTGGGCTTGGTCAGTTTCGTCGACAGGCCCTTCGCTGGTCGGGGGCTCTGCTGTTGGCGCTGGAACAGAAAGCTCGGTGACCCCTGGGTATTGGTGTGTGTCGGATTGTGCCTTGTTGGCTTCGGTCAACTCCAGTAAGACGGGCGACGCATTCTGACTCTGTAGAATTGCCAGTGCAGCAAGGGAGATCAAACCCGCGGCGGTTACGGTTCCAATTTCTTTGATTCTCATATGTCTTAGGGCTGAGGTGATAACGCTTGATTAACCGCCAAACTAAAAATTATGGTAATTTTAACATTCTACCCATCAGAAATCCAGTGATTTCTAATCAACGATAAACAGTTCATTCATAGGGACGATGCCCCTACCTGGCGCTGGTTTAGGGCTGTCTGTGATACGTTCGAACTCTTTCGGACGTGCATTGAAGTCGATCGAAGTTACTTCCTGGGTGTCTATATCTCTGAAATAAAGGGATTCCCCTCTGATCGCTTCGAATCGCAAGCGAATCGTCAGTTCGTCTAGCTTCATCCCAAACTGCCCCCCAAGTTGGAGGGTGCGCGCGCCGATCACTAGCATACGTTTTTGAGGGTAAAACCCAGTAATAGGAAGGGATTCAAGGGCTTTTTTAAGAGATGACTCGGTTAACGCTTGGGTTTGTTCCTCTGGCTCGCTGTACTGATCTACCAGCATCGCTGAGGACTCTGAATTAGCGGGGTCCATGAACATGCCGAAGGGATCAACGGCTCGGACGTTATTGCGAATTTTGGAGAGAACGAATTTCGAGCGACGGATTGCTTCGATTTCCTGAGTTTTCTCCGATGCGAGGCGTTCCTCTGTGGACATGTCATCCGGAACTGTAGGAGGAACGAGATTTTCCTCTGGAGTCGGAGGCGGCTCCTGGGAAGTCGCTGGGAACGCCATTACTAGGAATGCAGCGAAAATAAAGAGGGATGGATGTTTCATCGGGACTTTTTAGTTCGCGGAGTCCTCCCAGCAGAGATAGACGACCTGGAAATTAAGCTTTCCTTTAGCTCCTTCGCTTGCCGCTGGCATTGGAGTGATATCCAAAGACTCTAGCATCAAGTGTGGCATCTCTGTTTCGAGCTCGGCCAAGAGCATCTGCATGGGTTTGAAACCGCCTTCAAAACTCAGTTGGATTCTCGAGTAGGGGTTGTCAGATGCGGCACCAAAAGCCGCCGCTCCCGGTGCCTGCCCCATAGCTGTGCGGCGCAAGACTGAGGGCTCATATCGATCCAGAATTTTTTCCAGATTCTCAGTAATCGACTGAATGAAATCGGTTTCAATCTTACTGCGCCAGTAGGCAATTTCTTCGCGCTTCTGGCCCGTAGCAAGAGTCGCTTCAATACCGTCGGCGTGGATGCGCGCCATTTTGAAGCGTTCGAGATTAGATACTTTATCTGCGTGTGTTTGACTCAGCTTTCCGCGCCCGTAGAGAGTGGCGCCAATCAGAGCGCTGATGAAGACGAAGGGGATAACGACTCCAAAGATAGTGATAGCGGTTTTGTGGTGAGAGGATTTCATAGATCAGGGGCCTAAAGAGAGGGCTTTTGTGCTCATAGCCAATTCGTCATCCTCGTCGAGTGACTGGGTCAGGCTAAGATCGAAAGTGGTTCGGAAATTCCGGGCTACTCTGGCAGGATACTGATTTGAAGGTGGCATGGAGCTCTGTCGCTGGGTTAATACGACTTCAAGGTCTCGAGTGGCTGTTCCAACCGCTAGGTAAGGCGCCTCGTTATCCTCAGCAATTTGATTGAGAATACCGGCCACTCGTGTTTTGGAGCCGAGAGTAGGAAGTTGTCGAGCAACCTCGGGATTGGCCCAACCTCGAGCTTTCCAGATGCGCTTAATCCCGACGGTTTTCCTGTCCTTGCTGTTGCCGTTGACGTCTGTCCGGTAAGAAGCAGTGGTTAGAATAACACCACCGTTTTCGGGGAAGAGATTGAGGAGCGCTTCCATGGCTAACCAACCTTCGGAACGCTTGGTGAGGAGTTTATCCCAGTGCTCCCATTCTTTGCGTTCTTTTGAAAGTTCAACGAGCCGAAATTCCATCTCGGTCGCAGCCGTGGGAGCTACTTTCCATGCCTCGGATCGCATTTTCGTAAAAAAATCGGTCCCTGTCCATCCGACAAAAGCAACAAAGGCTACTAGGGCTGCCATTTGCACAAGGCCAGCCCATTTGAGTAACTTCAGATCACCTCGCGTCGGCATTTGGCTCGCTTCTGTCTGAGAGGGGCTATAGAAGTCTTGTATAGCCCACTTGGAGGCTAGCGACGAAACGAAAGAATCCTCGACTTCTCCAGTTTTTCCTGTTGCCACGGCGAACTCGAAACGTTGTTGAGGTATGCCGGTCGCTAATTCTAGGGCGCTAGTGTCGATGCATTGGTATGCCGCATCAGGGTGCGACTCAAGGTAGTAGGAGAGAAGGCCTCTCAGTTCGTCTTCAGAAACTCCATCCGCAGAAAGAAAAAGCAGTTTGGGAGACTTGAGATTGAGAAGGGCAGCTGTGTTAGTAATAAACTCAGCGATTTCCGGAGGGGGGAGCAGTTTTCCCGAGCGGTGCATCAAAGCTCGGATCACCCTTACCTCACCGCCTGAACCAGTTCCTCCTAGAAGAGTGAAACCTTCATACTGGATTAGTGTGAGCGTATCGTTTAGCGCCGTCGCTTCGGGAAGAATTGAAGGAACTCCGGCAAAGGCCTCTAAGGCTGCAGAGCGAGTCTCGACAATCACCGGGATGTTGCGGGATTCGCCGTATTCCTGCAGGGCCTTGGCGACCTTGTCATATTGACCTGACACTTGCACGGCCAGGGAGAGTCTATCACCGTGCTTTATTCCCATGAATGGGAGTAGCCGCCACTTGCCTCCCTGTGATCCTATGGAGTCATCACCTAAAGCAATGTCAGGGGCAGTGACAACAAGTTCGTTCAGGCTATCGAAATCACTGTCGGAGGCAAATTCTGGATCCAGATCACGCGTGCGCAGGCCATCTGCCAAGTGAATAGTGATACCTAGAGACTTTGGCTTGAAGCCGAATTCGCGAGAGGCAAGAAGTTGACGGAGGATTTCGTGAAGATCGCTTAAGGTCTGCTCGTCGAGCGCAATAGAATCGCTTGAATCCTCGCTACCTAACGATAATTCGGGGAGCTCAGGACCCTCCCACCATTCACCTGAAATACTGTTGTGGATCGCACTGGTGATTGACTGAATACCGATCGAAATGTGCCACTGAAGAGCAAGCTCTGTCGAGCGACGATACCAGTCAGGGTTCTTTGCTCGGCTCGTGCTCTTTAGAATACGTTTGGCCTGCTTGTATACCTTGAGGGGTGATGCGGTTGTGTCGAGGAGTTCCATTCGTTCTTTGAATTGAGAGGGAATCTTCGCTGGCCGACAAGTGAATCAGCAAGGTGCCGATCTCGTTAGAGGGGAGCGTTGATGAGAATTCAAGCGTTTTTGAATTCCACAGTTTTATGATCTCTTCTGATTTTTGGTGTTTGTTTTTGTTCTTCGACTTGCCGTCAGGTGATGTGTATTGATGGATGCTAGAATCCCGCTTTTTCGGGGATAAATAATAGTTCCTCTCCCTCTTCCTCGTTCATGCGATTCATCTGATAGGCCTGGTGCGATATCTTGCCGTTTTTGAGCAAGTTCTTCAGATTAGAATCCCACTCGATATTGCCGCTGTGCCGTATCGCGTCTTCAAGTGACTTGGCGGCGCCGTCATACGAACTGATGCCGGAACGCACTGCAGAACTGTTGTTTTGCAGAAATTCATAGTTAAGGACCCGCCCGTTCTCCGTTGGAATAAGTCCCTGAGAGAGGATGAACATCAGAATCTCCGATAGGCGGCCAAGTAACGATCGGTGTTGTTCCTGCGGAAAGAATTCGAGAATACGACTTAGAGTCTTAACAGCCCCGTTGGTATGTAGGGTAGAGATCACAATGTGACCGGTCTGGGCCGCCTCAATAGCGATTTCCATTGTCTCCATATCACGGATCTCTCCAATCAAGATAATGTGGGGAGCTTTGCGGAGTGCGTCTTTAAGACCCTGTTTGTAACTTTCAACGTGTTTTCCGACTTCCTGTTGTGTTACGAAACCTGGAGATGGGAGCGGTGGTGCATCCTGCGCTGCAGTGGTAACGAAGCGCGAATAGCGGTATTCGATTGGATCCTCGACTGTGACGATATGGCGAGGGTGATTCTGGCGAAGCCAGTCAAGAATGGCGGCAAGAGTGGTTGATTTACCCGAGTTGGTCTGTCCGGTGACGAGGCCAAATCCCTGGCGGCGCTTCATAAATTCCTGAAGTGCACGAATGGTATCTGGTGCGATTCCAAGAGTTCCCAAGTCGGCAATTTCGTCGCTAAGAATTCGGCAAGTGATGCCGGGGCCGTTCGTGCTCAGGTGAGTCTGAATCCGCATACGTCCGGAAACGCGTCCGTCGGGCAAGGTGAATCCATCGCAGCTGAAGTCGGCAACCTTGTGATTGACGAGGCGAGCTTCGATATCGTCCTGATTTTGGAGGTTGGAAATAGTGCCAGAATTGTCGTTCTCTTGGCGTGTGTAGAGAAACTTTACCAAATTCATCACCTCCAGCGGGGGCATCTCGCCCAATTGGGTGATGATCTCAAGGCCATTTCGAGTGTGGCAGTAAACATATGAACCGCTCCGGATCTGAATATCCGAAATATCGTTATCGCCAGCTGCTGAAAAAATCGCCGACATGACCTGCTCGGCCTGACTATGTGTTTCCTGCGAATCCATGTATCAACTTACCGACCATCCTTTAATCTACTCACCAATCGTTAAACTACCAACCATCTATTATCACACGACGCTCTTATAAAATATATTAAAGCAATAAAAACCATAAAAAAAGGATTTTTTTCAGTAGTCTTGAGAACTATCTCAATTTTCAAGATACGAAAACTCAATTATGACTGATATCTAAGATTATTAAAAGGCCTCTTATGAGGAGATCGAGACGCTTCCCGAGAGGGCATCTAAGCGAGCTCTCTGACGACCAAACCGATGAATTTTGCTTCTCTGACGCTCTAAGATAGACGCTTTGTTAGACCCCTAGTGTTGCTAAGAGAAGGATCGAGAAGTTTACGACTGGGGCCTCCGAAATTTACCCCGCCATGATCAAGTTGTCATAAGCAGTTCACTCGGCGCTTCTGAAATACAAGAAGCCGCTGCGGTTTGATCCCTAATTTGCGAACTTGATCGTGCAATTACCTCTGTAAAATGGCCTCCCGCATGATCGGCAGCGCCGTTTCGCAAAAACACGAGAGTCGATAGTATCATTTCCCTTCCTGGTAGAGCGGGTAGGAAATACCAAGAGTGAGCAGGGCCAGCCCCCCCAAGTAGGAGGCGATCTGGGCAAGTTCGCCGGCCGGAACCGCTCCGAGCTTGAATACCAGTCTAGAGGTTAGATCAGAGAGATGGTAATGCGGAGAAACCACATAAAGAAGGTTCAGAACAGGGTTGTTGTTGTCTGCTATAAACACTTCAAGGTGGCCAATTCCGAACATTCCGTAGAGGGCGAGGCTGATCGTAACTGCGTAGGCGGCAGCTCCATTAATTCGAGTTCCGAGGGCGATTGCAAGAACAAGAAGGGGAGCTACTACCAAGAGAAATAGGAAAAGATATTGAATATTCGTTATCACCCAGTGCTCTGCCTCGATGGGATTGCCAGGCAAAGCAGTGAACGTACTGATCACAAAGGTAATGAGTGCGAAGCCGGAAAAAATGGTGAAGCAGCTGAGCCATATTTGCGCAATTTGCTTGTGCTTTGTGACACCGATAGTTTTGAAGTATTCAAGGATCCCATTTGAGGACCAGCGATCTCCAACAGTTGCACCCTGAAAGATTAACCAGCCAAAAGCGGCGATCCAAAGGAGGACCCATGCGGTCTGGGCTCGTGCCGGTTCTAGAAGGGAAGGCTTTGTTTCCCATGGTGTCATGATCGGAAGTACGAACGGGAACACAATCAGAATGAAAGCAAATATGGCAAAAGTCTTGCGGGTCAGAAGAGAGGCAAGAGTGAGCTTGTAGAGTTCCATCAGGGCGACAAATTGAGAAGGGTAACTCAGTTGAGAGAGTAGCGGGTTTCCATCCAGTCAAGAGTACTATCAACCGGGAGCTGTTTAAGTTCGTCGTCGCAGATGATAATTGCGCTATCGGTCGCGAGGGTGGGCTCGTCCGGATGAATACAGACAAGCCGGACAACATGGGCCTGATTCTCCCGCCACACTGCATCGACACTTTCTCTGGCCGCGAAGTCGAGACCAGAGAAGGGTTCATCAAGGAGGAGTATCTGAGGGCCATTTCTATAAGCTCGTGCCTCAGCCACGATTAGACTAACCTTCTGACGATTACCCTTGGAGAGCTTCCCATAGGGTTTTTCAACATCGAGCTCGATTCTATCAGCCATCGCGATCGCGAACTGGCGTTGCTCCTTTTTAAGGAGGGCAGTGAAGATCTGGCGCGTTTTCAACTCCGAATCAAAGCGAAGGTCTTCGTCGATAAATTGAACGCAGCCTTCGCATTGGATTTCACCATCGAGAGCGGGAATAATCTTGGCGATTGTCTTCAATAAGGTCGTTTTGCCCCTTCCGTTTCTCGCCAGAAGAAGATGTCGGCCAGTTCCCAAGTGAATGTCTTCTTTTGCAGTAGCTAACGTGGTTTCTTTCGAGCCAGATAGCTTCCGGCCACGATAGCCGATGGTTAGTCCCCGGAGGAGGGAGACAGCAGGTTTACTCTCTGTCGATTTCATGACTGATATTTGAGCCGACGTTAGATGGACCTACCAAAATAATAAAAGTATTAGTTCAATCATTTCAACAAACTCAAATCAAATAATCGAATTCTAGATGCCCTCTGCTTGCAGAGGAGGCTTGTGTATAGATGCTTAGTAAGTCAGCAAGGGGGTAAATTACCTCGCTAGTGAAACGGCGATCAGTGAATTTCTTCGATAGTGATCAGCCAATTCATTAGGTGAATCGGAGGGAGTTCTGCGGGTGAGTGCAGATCTACAAGTTCAGCTTCCATGAGGTCGGATTCGACTCTGTTGTCGTCAGCTCCAATGAGTTCTAATGGATTAAAAGTGTCTGAGGCGCTGTTCTTGAGACTACTGATTTGGCCTCTCAGATTCACCGGAGTGCTAATCGCTCCAGTTTCTCCGAAACGTTTTTCAGGAGCAAAAATGGACAGAGGAGGAAAGAATTCCGAACCGGCAGGGAGGTTCGAATTCAAAGGGGGAGTTGTAGCTACGTCGTTCAGAGACTCAGCAATGTAGAGCCGCATGTCGGTTACAACCGAAAATCCAGTGGTGAAAGCCGTGAGGTCCTTCCCTCCGCGAAGCGTGACAGCGAGGTCCGTTTCGACTGAGGGAACGCTGGGCTCGATAATCGTGGCCTCATCTGAATTTGGATACAAGTAAAGTGAGTTGTTCACACTCGATCCGGCAGCGTCGGGAATGGTATCGAGAAAGTCGGCCAGTCGGTCCAAATTAACGACGAGGACATTGCGACCGTTTTCGAGTGTATCGGTCTGAAAAGGGAAAAAATTTCCTCCCGCTTCGATTTCAGATGGCCAGTTGACCCCGCGAGTGTAGTCGATGTATTCACGCGAATTATTGTTCGTAAAGTAGTGAAAGCGAAATGAAACCGGAATTTGATCATCGACATCAAACATTTCGCGAATCTCAACCCGCATACGGGCTTGCTCCGCTCCTCGAGAATACGCGTTCCAACCGGTAGGGGAGATTCGCTCATTGTCGAGGCCATCGCCAGCGAGTTTCAGAAAATCAGCACCGGGATTAATAGGTATAAACGCTACTCTACCGACATTTCCAGCCACTGAAGCGTCGTAAAAATCGCTTTCAGATAGAAGCGCGCGCGCCTCACGATCACCTAGAGCGTCAAATGATGCATTTAGAGTGTTGCCACTGACGGAGGTCGAATCACTTAGAGAGACTAACTTGCGCGCCGAGATAGAGCCATCAACAAGGCTGACGGCACCCTGAGTTTGGAGGGAATCAGCGTAAATGCCACCGTTAAGAGTCACGTTTTCCCAAGAGCTACCATCCGAAAATTGCCCTACCGCCATGGTCGTCGATGCGGAAAGAGGAAGCTGTGACGGGACCTCATAGATGGAAAGGACATAGTTCTTTGTCGTAGGGGGCACACCAGTTGCATCGCTGTTGTGATCGCCAAAGGTGAGAGCGAATGTCCACCAGTTACGCTTTGCCACAAAGTTATCGCCGGGGCGCTTATAGCCAAACTTTACGTCAGGATATTCGTAGAGATTGTAGAGAGGAAAACTGTCTGTATTAGCGTTCAATCCCTTATAGTATCGTGAGTGAAAGCTGTTGTAATTGTAGACGTGGAGCTTCTCAAAAGTTATGAGTGGGTATTCCTTGTCGAGCAGATAATTGTCGTAATCACATCGAAGCGGGGCTGGGATACCGTCTTTAAGATCGTCATTGATCAGCATCCGATACTCATACCAGTTACCTCCGTTAACTAGGTTGCCAGTTGAGTTATCCCAAGTGAGACTCTCGGCGGCGCCGACAAAGTCATTCATGGATTCGAAGCTGGTATCACCAGTGTTGGCGGTGATGGCATCCCCGAGTGACAGACTGGAGATGACGATAGCATCTGCAGCTTGCTCTGCATTGGCGAGATTGATGGCCTCTTCGAATATTTTTTCCCAAGTGTAGTTTCCAGGATTTGCGGCTGACCCTTGTTGCATAGCTCCGATCGCTTTGTTAGGAACGACATGGAGAAGAGCGCTGAGAAGTGCGTCCTCTTTCTGGGAATAGTCCTGCTTTATCTGAGCTCCAACCTGTGATTCGAGGCTTGTGAGGTTGCCTACGAGTGAGTAGGTCATCATCGAAATCAGAATCATGGCGACAGCAGCCACGATAGCTACGGTTGCGTAACCTTGATTCCGTCTGCGACCGAAGAGGCGAGTTTGCGTTTTCATCAGTCTGGATTCCCCGCGTAGGTTATTTCATCTCCCTTGCTACCTGCGAATGTCATGAGGAGAATGCCCGTTGTGTTGTCGAAATCAACGCCATCAGGTTTAGAAGAAATAGTCCAGCTTGGGTCGGCTGGCCATGAGGTCGAGTTTCTGTTTTTGAAATAAAAATTTAGCTGTTTTTTGCCGTTTAGAACTTCAAAGGAAACGATTGCCTGATCGGAGGTTCCGTCAGGATTTCGGAATCGGAGCTTCATGGCCCTTCCATCACTGCGGACGGCGCCAGTTTGATTCTTGGCGTCTGAGAGATTGTTGTAGATTCGGTAGCTGTCTGCCTTGTTGATGATGTTGACCAGCAGCGTGTTGAGTTGAGGGGCTTCGTCTCGAAGGAAACGAAAATCGGCAAGTGCCTGGTTGAAAGAAATTTGTTGCTGGAGCATTGCCAGAATGGCGAAGACTATTCCCATGGCCATGCCGAGAGCCATCGTCATCTCGATAAGAGTGAAGGCGCTTCGACGCGATTTATTTCTGCGAGGCCTCATCGGATTCTGAGGGCTGTTCGAGTTTTTACGTATTCTCTTTCGGCTATGGTGTAAACTAGTAGCGACTGCAACTTCCAAGCTTCAGTCCTGCCCGGGTTGGTAGCTGTCGTGCCGGTTCCGCCTGCTGTGCTCAGATTATTCGCATCCGGAATTCTTGTACGATGAATCGTCGCTAAAACAGGTGATCCCCCGGGGAGCTTACCGATCTCTACTGTTGAAGTGGTCACGCTAGGATGAAGGGCCCACAGCGATCCGTCGGAGGTAACTTCGTCGAACGGGATACGAGAAGCGAGAGCCGTCTCCCGTGTCAAGTAGGCGTCGGTCATCGACTGTTTCACAGTCCAAGCTTGTCCCGAAGTGGTGTTAACTGCGGCTTTCAGTGTCAACACGGCCACGGTTACCAACGTTCCGTAGGCGACGGCAATTTCGATAAGAACGGACCCACGCTGGCGCACGTTTTTGTGCTGTGCCCGGATCTTCATGCCCTTTGAGTTCGGAGGACGTTCTCGTTATTCAGTGCTGGTCACAGCTCCATTGAGGTGGATCGTGCGCTCGACTTCAAAAGAGCGGTAGGAGAGTCGGTCGGCACCGAATGGGGTGATAGTGATGACTTCAAGCGTGTAGGAACCGTCTTCTTTGATAACGCTGTCCCAGTCGGCCACTACGACAGTTTCATCTCTAGGGATAGTTCCGTCGATCATGATAGACGAACCGGGAACGATTGTTCCCTCGGTTCCTAAAACAGGTTCTCCGGGATAAACTTGGGCGTAGGTCCAAGAGTCTGGGTAGAGATCGACTAGATCAATTTTCACTTCGGGGGCAATGCCTTTGATTATCGAGCCATTGGATAGTCCGGAGATGGAAGTTTCGGCTATAGGCCAGACCTGAATAAATGCTGAGTCCAGTTGTGACTCAGGAGCCTGGTAGTCGGCTAGTGAAAAAACTGAGAAACGTTCTTCTCCGCGAATTTTTGTTCGGTCGCCTCCGGGAACGGACGAGAGGGCGTAGTCGAATTCGTGAGTGCCATTGTCTTCAAGAGAGCCTTGAGTTAGGAGGGTTGCCAAACTACGGTCGATGTTACTACCGGTCCCGCCAGGGCCATATGACTGAACGTGACGAATCAGCTTAACGGATGTTGCCGCTTCGTTGGCATTCGGGTCGTCGCTCATTCCTGAAGTCAGGATGCTAACAGAAAAGGGACGGTCTGCTCTAGTCCTCGGGATAACTGTGTAGGGATCTTCGGAGGTTATGGTGACTTCAGCTACGGGGATGTAAGAATTAACGTAGGTGGTGTCGATTAGGTAATCGGCGAGGGGATCTGATTTGATAGCCCAGAGCTCAAAGCGAGCTCCATAAGGATTGATGGCAAGAGGTGATTGCTGAGACCCTTCTTGAGGAACTGAAATATCCCAATCAAGGTCGTTGGCAGCATCTCCATCCCCATCCATCTGGATTTGGTGGACAAAAAAGGTGTAATCGTTAGCGACCGCCGGGGTGATGAGTCCGAGGACCGCGATGATTGCGAGGGTGAACCGAATAGCGATTTTCATTTGAGTGGTGGAGTTGATGTTTCACTTTTATCAGAAGACGCAGCTTCCTCAGCAGGATCGACGTAGGGACGAACTGCGATGGGACCGTTTTTGAAGGTGGCGACAACAACAGTTGTGCTCTCTTTGATGGCCTCAAGCTTTGCTTCACTTAGCGGCTTGAAACCGAAAGCCTCATCCCGAGTCACCTCGAGTGGACGGATCCAACCACGGTTGGCGGCATAGAAGTCCTGCCAGCTTTTAACCTCGACCTTTCCATTGACTCCAAAACGATTCTCAAGGTGTTCGGGCACATGTAGAACTGCTCGCTTGGGGACAAGTGTGAGTTTCCCGCGGAAGCAGAGAATGGCTGATGAGTCTAGAAGGCTCCTTCTGTGCTGAGCGGATGCTGGATCCTTTTCGATTTCGCCGATGGCCGGCCCGGAATCTTTGATGGGGTCGGACTGCTGAGCCATCCGAAGTTTGCTGCTCAATTCGTCATGGCTCGCGGCGTCCCGCATCTCCCCGTCAAAGCCGGGGGCAGCTTTCGACGGGATCACGACGATCATGAGGATCGATGTGACAAAAAAGCTAAGCGCCTTCATGGGGTGCTAGGTCGAAATCCGAGACTGCGGTTGCGTTATTTTCTCCGGCGACCGCGCTTCTTTCTCTTCTTGCGCTTCTGGGCGTTATTGTTGCTGCCAGAAGATGCCTGTGATGCTGAAGAGTCCGATGTTCCCGAGCTATTTTGTGCAGAATCGCCCGGCCCTGACTCAGCCACCTGATCATAGAATGTTACCAGTATTGCCATATCCTGCAGGTCGAAACCTGAGTGGTTGGGGTTGGTATGAGTAAGCTCCATCAGGTAGAGCACATCACGTGGGCCAATCTTAATTTTTCCGTCTTCGGAAAGGTAGGGACGGATAAACGATTCGATCGTTGGCGCGTAATGCATCGGGGTCGTTGTTGGTGGGGTATCACCATTTCTCAGAGCAACGACATTACCATTGCTGTTTGTAGTGCTAAACCAAGGTCCCCACGAATAATTATAGTAATAGCGGGAGCCAAAGTTGACTTCCTCGCCTTCTTCAACCGTTTTTGTGTAAACGATTTCATTGGGGTTGACGTCGTTGTTGGTTCCGTAAAAAATCGGGCTGTAACCACCACCATCGACCTTGATCTGGCACTCGGTGGGGACAAAGGTGAAGCTTGAGTTGTAAGACGAGCCTGCGGTTACACCGGCTCCAAGGATTCTTACATCCATGATGACATCGCGTTTAGGAACTATCGTCCCGGGCCCTTCAATATCGACGATGTCCTCAACTGATTCAGGAATAGTAACGCTCCAAGTCAAAGTCGGGTGGGTACCTGTTTGGACGATGGTGGGGAAGGCACTTAAGGAACCGACGGGAATGGGGGGAGATTGTTCTTGGGCGCTTAGATGGCTTGTCGAAACCAATAAGGCCAGTCCGGTGGCGACTAGTGAGTGGGTGAATTTCATGGTTCTCTGCGATGGTTAGGTTTTAGATCAGTAGTGGTGACAGGTTGAGGGGAAATAGTAGCAAGCGAAATTAAAACCACTGAAGAATGGACGTGTGAGGATTTGAGCTTATTAGGCTTGTTGGTTGTGGTGTTTGAATAAATCCTCCGCTTAAATTTATGTTGTCCGTTACTATGGGACCACACTTCTACAGTGTTAAAAAGCAAAAAACACGTATAAAAACAATAAATACCATAAAAAAGCAAGCATTTTTTTATTTAAAAGGAAAAACTGTCATGCTGGCGGCCTCCCGACTTACGACTTTAGCTTGCGGTCAATCTAATTTGCTCGGCTAACTTGGGATGGCCGGTTAACTGCATTAGTTGCGTTGAGGCGACCGTTTTTTGTGCGAAGGGAGGGTCATTACATTAAAGCCTAGCCCTGTCCTGCTGCTAAGAAGTTTAGGCTGCGATGGGAGCGACAACTTCAGATGTTATGAGACTCCATACTATGCCCTGGAGACTTCTTTAAGAAAACCTGTGTGAGTAAACGCGATAGCCATTCATCATGGCTCGAATATTTTCTTTGTGAAACCAGAGATTAGTTAACATTAGTGAAGACGGCCTGAACGTCTTCGTCGTCCTCGAGTTTATCGAGGAGTTCTTCGATTTCGGTCATCTGATCTTCGCTAAAATCCTGAGGATTGTTGGAGATGCGCTGGGGACTCGCTTTCTTGATCTCGATTCCCATTTCTTCGACCGATGAAGAAAGCCTGCCAAAATCGGAGAAGTCAGCGTAGGCATGGGCAGATTCCTCGGTAACCTCGAGTTCTTCGAGGCCGGCGTCCATGAGGTTGAGCTCAACTTCTTCCATGTCGATTTCTTCAGAGATCCCGAACTCGACCACTGCTTTGCGATCAAACATGAACTCAAGTGCTCCGCTTGCAAGCAACTGGCCGCCGGTTTTGTTGAAGTATGTCTTAATATTGGCGACCGTCCGGTTGGTGTTGTCGGTAGCGCATTCCACAAATATCATCACTCCGTGGGGACCTTTGCCCTCATAGTTAACTTCCTTGATGTCAGCCGCATCTTTTCCCTCGGCTCTTTTAATCGCCGAAGCGATGTTGTCCTTGGGCATGTTCTCCGACTTCGCATTCTGGATCGCGAGGCGAAGCTTGGGGTTGTTCTCCGGGTCGGGACCACCATCTTTTGCAGCCATCGTAATGGCTTTGGCAATTTTCGGGAACACCTTGGACATCTTGTCCCAGCGTTTTTCTTTTGCGGCCCGTCGATATTCGAATGCTCTTCCCATGAATTGGGGTGATTTTCGTCACAAGAACTCTGTTTGGCAACCCGGATTTCAGTAGACTTTATAATCGGGAGGGGGCAGGGCAATCCATTTAAGGCCTTGCTAGTTGCTAGACTTCTTCAGGGCTGAGTTGCCGGTTGAAGATCATAATCTCGTCGAAGTTTTGCTCCGAAGCCTTTGATACTGTCGCATCGACCACCCAGAGAGTGTTGCTGATGAGTTAGCATCATGAGAAAAGGTTAGAAATTCTTAGATCTCGCGGTCAAGGCTGCTTTCGGCGGTTTCGCACTCCTACATGGCCTCTGCGCAACGGATACCGTCGAGAGCAGCACTTACAATTCCACCAGCGAAACCGGCGCCTTCACCGCACGGAAACAGTCGGGCAATTTCCGGATGCTGAAGCGTGTCAGGGTCGCGGGGAATGCGAACAGGTGAACTCGTGCGGGTCTCAAATCCGATAAGATTGGCTTCTTCGGTGAGATATCCTTTCATTCGCTTGCCGAAGAGTGAGAGTCCCTCTCTCATCCGATCACTGATAAATGCCGGCATGAGTTCATCGAGCGGGGCGCTATTGAGGCCCGGTTTATAACTCGTGTCGGGTAACTGGCCGGAGCTACGTTGCTTTAGGAAGTCGACGACTCGCTGGGCGGGCGCTGCTTGACCACCGCCTCCGGCGTTCTTGGCTGTCTGCTCGAGATGCTTTTGGAAAGCGATCCCGGCGAGAACGCCGTGTTCACGGTGAAATTCCTTAACATCTTCGGGCTCAACGGTTACGACCATCCCGCTGTTGGCAAAGGGAGAGTCGCGCTTGGAAAGGCTCATGCCGTTGACGACGACTTCATCATTTTCTGTTGCGGCAGGGACAATGAAGCCGCCCGGGCACATGCAAAAAGAGTGCACTCCGCGTTCGCGAACTTTGGTGGCGAGGTTGTAACTGGCTGCTGGAAGTAGTCGAGGGCGATCGCGCCCACGCTCGTAGTGATACTGGAGGCTGTCGATAAGTGGTTGCGGATGTTCAATGCGAACCCCGACAGCGAAAGTCTTTTGTTCGAGGAGAATATCGTGCTTGTGGAGGAGTTGATAGATATCACGAGCGGAGTGACCGGTGGCGAGAATGACAGCATCTCCGCAAAGTTCCTCCCCATCATTGATTGCGACTCCCTTGATCTTCCCGCCTCCATGGATAAGGTTCGTAACCTTTGAGTCGAAACGAACTTCGCCTCCCGCTCCATTGATAGACGCCCGCATGGCCTTGACCACGTTGGGTAAAAGGTTCGAGCCAATGTGAGGATGAGAGTCAATCAGAATTCGGGGTGGTGCTCCGTGCGCCACCAGAGTTTCATAGACCGTTCTTACAGGGCCACGTTTGGTTGCCCGGGTGTAGAGTTTGCCATCGGAGAAAGTGCCGGCACCTCCTTCACCAAAGCAGTAATTAGAATTCTCGATCACGGTTCCGTGCCTGAGAATAGGAGCTAGGTCGTAGCGGCGTGCTGAAGCATCTTTTCCTCTTTCAAGGACGATAGGTTTCCAACCTTTCTGAATTGCGGTAAGTGCTGCAAAGAGGCCGGCAGGGCCGCTGCCGACGATTATCACCGTTTTGGAAGAGGAAGTCACGGAGGGCAGATTGACTTCGCAGGGGACATCGGCGGGAAGTTCATTGCCGATGCCAACTTCGAAACGCAGCTGGATCTTAATCTCTGGCTTGCGAGCGTCTATGGAATGCTTGCGGAGTCGCAGTTCCTTGATCTTTGCTGGAGGGATCTTAAGTTTTTTTGCGACAGCTCTTTTTTGTGCCTCTTCGTCTTCCGAACGAGCCAGCGGCAAGATAACATCGACCGTAGGGAGGTCGGATTCCGCTAGTTTCTTCATGTTTTGGCTTAGCTGTTCTGGCCGTCGAAGAGAAAACCAGTCAGGGGGCTGGTTGCGTTAGCTTCAGTCGAAATTTCGTGTATGCCTCCAGCTTCGAAAGCGATGCGACCGGCGGTGACCGCCATCTTGAACGCTTTGGCGATCGCGACAGGATCTGACGCAATGGCAATAGCAGTATTCACGAGAACGGCATCCGCTCCTATTTCTATCGCTTCTGCCGCATGACTGGGTCGTCCGATGCCGGCATCAACGATGACAGGAACTTCCGCCTGGGCGATGATGATCTCAATCTGCCGGCGGGTTTCGATTCCTTGATTAGAGCCGATAGGGGATCCAAGCGGCATGACGGTGGCGGTCCCCACGTCTTGAAGACGTTTTGCCAGAACAGGATCTGCATTAATGTAGGGAAGGACGGTGAAACCTTCTTTTACGAGAACCTCCGCGGCCTTGAGGGTTTCGATAGGGTCGGGAAGCAGGTAGGTTGGGTCTGGATGGATTTCCAGCTTTACCCACTTGGGCAGGCCTGCAGAAGCAGCCAGTCGAGCGAGGCGAACAGCTTCTTCAGCGTTCATCGCGCCGGATGTGTTCGGCAGGAGGAGATATTTCTTTGAGTCAATGAAATCAAGAATGTTCGCGTAGGGGTCGTTTTCTCCAGTCAAGTCGGCACGACGCAGGGCAACGGTGACGATCTCTGTTCCGGAAGCTTCGAGAGCATCTCGCATCACCTCATTGGATGAGAATTTGCCGGTCCCGGTCAAGAGACGAGACTGAAAGCTGCGGTCAGCGATTTTAAGAGGGTCTGGCACGTTGCGGAAAAGGGGGTTGGATGACGCAGCACCTTACGAAAGCGAGCCAAGTACTCCACAAAAAATCTTTCCAAAAATTGGGAGAGACTCTTTTGGCTGTGATCAAAGTGACGACAGGTATCAACAATAAACGCTCGACAAGGGAACTCCTGTCTCCTCAGCCCCAAAATAGACTAAGGCAATTGATTCTAAAGATCGTGAAAAAATCCATCATGAAGTTGCTACGCGGTGACTTTGATAAAAAAACTGTCTTGCGGCTTCCTAAGGAAAGGGAATTAAAGGGAGTTCAGGAGATAAGAAATTTTTGAACTGCGGTC
>CEWH01026769.1_pt1 | contig 28376 bp, 15 predicted proteins | sample 531231 | NCBI WGS metagenome assembly CEWH01 (sample SAMEA2622316, study PRJEB7988) | marine metagenome | biome: marine biome (ENVO:00000447); feature: surface water layer (ENVO:00002042); material: "saline water (ENVO:00002010), including plankton (ENVO:xxxxxxxx)" | depth 5 m | reverse complement strand
AGCGAGATTGAGGGAGCTGAACTCGGGATTGGTTGGGAACTTCAGAAGCCGATCTGCCCGGGCAATCGCTTTATTGGTGAGGCCGGAGGCTTCTGGTCCAAATAGAAATGCAACTTGCTGCCCTTTGCCGATACCTTTTTTCGCATCAACGACTGCATCGCCCACCGGCATAAAAGGTATGTTCAAAGAACGGTCTCTAGCTGTCGTAGCAAAAACGCAGTGACAGTCATTCAATGCTTGGTCAAGCGTTTCGAAGACCTCTAGGTCCCGCAACACCAAGTCCGCATCGGCAGCTGTCGCCTTAGCGGCCTCATTAGGCCAACTCTGCCGAGGATTAACGAGGCGCAGCCGCTGCAAACCACAATTCAACATAGCACGAGCACACATCCCGATGTTCTCTCCCATCTGAGGTTCTACTAGGATGATCACGGGCTGAGGTTTGATTGTCATGGAGCTGTGTGCAAGGGTTGCCGAGGATGGATGTTCCCAAAAAAATCACATGCGTGGACTGCGGGCAACCAGCCTATCGGCTCACCTATCCTCCTGAGGATGGATGGGCCATCGGGGACTATGTCGCCTATCGCTGCTCAGGATGCAACGATCGTTGGGACTTGATCGTAAATGAAGAGGACGCTTCCGAACAACCACCTTCTTCGCTTTCCATCGCCGACGAGGCGCGAGCCATATTACAGTCACGCATTGATCAGCAGCGACAGAAAGACTCCGACTGAAAATTCCTTCCATGAAACGCGAAAAACATGTTCTCCTTTTTGACAGCGATTGTCCCATGTGCACCTTCCAAAGCCGAACTCTTGGATGGCTCGACTGGTTCCATTGCGTTGAGATGATCCCTCTCAAAGATCCCCGAACCGGGGAAATCGCTCCCGACATCACTCGGGAAGATTTACTCGAGGCAATTCACTGCATTACCCCCGAAGACAAAATCCATCGCGGCGCGCGCGCCATCAGGTTCCTGTCCACTCGGATTCCTCTGCTCACACCGGTTGGGTTTTTCCTCTGGTTGCCAGGTGTCATCTGGATTGCCGAAAAATTATATGCCTTTGTTTCACGCAATAGGCATTTCTTCAGCAAAATTTTCGGGTGCAAAGGTGCCTGCGCCATCATGCCAGAAAAGGGGGACCGCTAATTTTGGGGTTCAAAGGTCTCTTCCAGAGTTTGCGCGTCTTCGTTCGCTGGCTCCGCCGCTTCTAACTCAGTGTGGGAAGTGGCAATGGTTTCAGGGCTATCATCGAGAGAAGCCGCTGTTCCTGGTGGCTTGATCGACGCCTTAACTGCGATCGCAGCAAGCCCAAGACCATCTGGATCCTTCGCTCCCAGAAAATGACGGTTAAACTCATCGCTTGCTCCGGTAAATCCATAAACCCGGGCCACTTCACCATTGGGGACCTCCACGACGGTGCGAAATTCGCGCATATCGATCTCGACGGGCTTCCTCGGTGACTGCCCACCCGGATCAGGATTCTCAATCGTAAATCTTGGCATCATATTCAGGTGGACCACACCAAGGCTCACCGATGGCTTAATGACAACCGACGTAGAAATCCGCGTTGTCGAAATGATCGGCACGAGAATATCGCCTGAATTAATGAATGGCCCAAAAAATCCCGGATCGCTCACCGAATCGCCGATAGGAACAGTCCCAACTGTTCCAGCCGGGAGAATAGCTGAACCATAGTTGATGAATCTTTCAAACTCGGTCGTCTCGGTATTGACTTCGAGATTGATCGATCCATCGGGATTAATCGAAGAAACTGTTTCACTGGTCACTCCAATGTTGCGGGTTTCAAAGCGCGTCGGAGTCGAAGGTATGACAGTGACGGCACCATTCGGCCCAACGAAAATAGTCGGCGCATTGTATGCAACCGGGAAAGGAACCTCCTTCCCCACCACTATCTTGGAATAACGTGGCGGTAGACCTGTCACAAATTCAAAATTCAGAGCCACATCGACCTTTGTAAACTCAGCCTGTGCCAGAGCGGTCTCGGCAGCGAGGATGCCCTCCGGTATATCGATCACCATGATACTGCCCTTCCCGGGGAGCATCACAAACCTACCGTCAGGAGAAAGCGCCTGCTTGAGGACAGGCTTGATTAGCCCCATCGGGGCAAAGCCAACGTCGATTTCTTTTTTGATCGTCTCCTCGGAAAAACTCCCTACCGGAGCGATTAGCCAGAAGACGAACAGGATCGATAATCGAACGATTTTCATTGTGGAGAAGTTATCCAAATCAACCGGCCTAATAATGATCGGCTTTCAACCAACCGACACCCTGAATTCGAGCCACGATCAGTATGCCAACCATTGCCCGGATTGAGAAGCCTCAAATAGCAGGGCCGCCATTCACAAAAAAGGCATCCTGTTTCCAGGATGCCTTCGTTTGAAAACTTCGAGAAATAGAACCTCGATCAAGCGTCCTCGATCTTCACTGGACGATAGCCACCCTTCGCCTTGAAGTAGAGAAGGAGGAGGAGATAAATCACCGCCATGGCCGCCGGGATGAACGCATCCGCTCGAAGGGTCTTACGATCACCCTCAATACTAGCTTCCGATGCCGCGGTTTCGGCTTCGGTCAAGTCTTCACCAGCGTCCTGTTTCGTTTTGATCTCGCCCATCTTCTTTCCATCAAGAGCACCACTCTCAAGGAAGAGGAAGGAGCTGCGCACATCGTTCCCCTCTTCGTCGACGGCCTTATACTCAGCATAAGCTGCCGGATCTTTAGCCTCGAGGCCTTCAGAAGAAAACTTGTCCTTTGCGAATCCAAGACCAACGGAACCAATTAAACCGGCAGACATCATTCCAATACCACCCATCAGCGACATCGCCACCGCACCCGATTTCGGAAAACGGTCGCCAACCACAGCCAACATGGTCGGCCAGAAGAAAGTCTTACCAATTGCATAGACCGCCAGTGCTAGGAAGGCGATTCCGAAGCTGGTGATATTGCTCGCAAGGAACAATCCAACCACGGCAAAGATAGAACAGACAAAAAGCAAACCAATCGGGGAAAGCCCAAGCTTGTTCTCAATAAAGTCGGCGCAAAAACGCAGACCAAACATAATTAACGAAGTGAACACAAACAGGATCTTGCCTTGTTCGGCAGTGAGAATGTTGCCGGTAATATTCTGAATCCAACCATCCGTTCCCAACTCCACCGCGCCAATAAGAGCGTGCGTGATAAAGAGAACAAACAGCAACAGTGCGCCGATGGAAAATTTCGTTATGTAGGCGATACCAGCGACGGAGGCGATACAAATCGCCCAACCGATCCAGCTTGGAAAGTCCGGGGTAAAAACGCCACCTGCGAAGTTTACGAACATTCCGATAAGAAGGCAGACAACAAGTCCACCGAGGATGCCAACGTCTTTCATCATTTCACCGAAGCTGAGACCTTTTTCGGAAGCCTCAGATTTAGGCATCTTCTGGCCCATGAACATGACGCCGTAGACAACAGTCGGGATAAGGAAAAGAGCGAGTTGAATCTTCCAGTTGAGGTCTCCCATCGTCCAACCAATCAGACCACCGAAGACGAGTCCGAGCGGCCAACTGGCGTGAAGGATGTTGAGATAATGAGTCCGGTTATTCGGAAAGAGTGTCGCCACAAGCGGGTTCGAGACCGCCTCGAGCACACCATTCGCAATTGCGAAAGTGAAAGTACCCCAAAAGAGGAACTGGAAAGCGGTGTCCTGAGGCTGTCCGCTAACAGCACCAAACGTGATGAATGCAGAAAGAACGTGGAAGAGGAAAGCAGCAAATACCAGCTTCCCGTATCCGAGTTTGTCGACAACCAAACCACCGAGAATAATTCCGGGGCAAAAACCAAGCAGTCCAGCTGCACCAATGGAACCCAGTTGGGCACCGGTAAAGCCAAATTCAGAGGCCCAGTTTGCGAAGATCCCACCTCGGACACCGAATCCTACACCAGCAGCAAGAATCGCTGTAAAACCAGCCCAAAGCAGTCGACCGGCATTCGGAGCGATTCCATCTTGTTTAATGTTCATAGAGTAATTTTTAAGTATTAGATTTCTGGTGCCACAAGGCCCAGGCAAGGTGCGTTTCTTAACAAACGGGCCGACATCCTCAAGAACAAATCTAGACAAAATTGCGCCTAAGACTAAATGTGTGCGGCTTATCGCTGGCTGTGCATGGGAAGCAGGCGGAAATCGTCAATCTTCTCGTATTTATAAAAACTTGCGTATTTAAGTGTTTTATCTGAGAATTTGACTAGATACCGTATTTTGCTGGGAGGCGGGCCCTCTCCTTCCCCAACATTCATGGATCCGGGCGTAATCAATCCTTTTTCCGACGACCTCTTCGTCGATCACTCCGATAATCTGCCCGGAGTTTCGCAGATCCACGCTCAAACCTTCAATCGAGTTATTGAAGCGTTTGAAAGTCTGGGTATTTGCGCGGAGAACAAAACTCCTGACGATAAACTGGGACGAACCATCCTCGTTACGGCTCCGGAAGCTGGATTCGGCAAGTCCCATCTCGCAGCCCGCCTTCGCGACCACCTCAAGACCGCCTCTACCTCCGTCTCACTTCCACTCGATCCCTCGCGTGCGGTAGCCTGGCCAGTCGTGCTTGGCGCCATCATCCGCCAGTTTTCCAACGTCACTTGCTCCCGATTCGAGCACACCTCACTCCTTGCGGAAACTGGTCGTCATCTCCTCGCCCAGTTGGCCATCCAGCACCTCGAAGCGGGCAATTCACTAAACTGCCCGGAAACGGAGGCAAACTTGAAGGAGAATTTTGTCAGCCTTTTCTGCAGTGATTCCTCCTCCTCCATTCTAGGTTGGACCGACTCGCACTCACGCAGCCTGAGCCATGAGGTCTCTGCCAAATTTCTGGAAACGCTTGGACTAACGCCCAGCGAACTCGGTTTCTGGGCCCGCCTCATCATTGATTTCCACTGGCGCGGAGAAGCCGCGCTCGAACCACTGCGTGGCCTCACTAACGGAGAAGCCCGTGAACGCCTCCTCCAATGGTTGCGACTTGCCTCATTCTATCGCCCCGTGCTGATCATCGCCGATGGCCTCGACGGCTTTTTTCAGTCGGAATCTGCCGGTATGGAGATAGCCGGCATCATCACCGGAATCCGCGAAACCGTGCCACGCTCTGTCACGTTTCTGTCGATCAATGAGGATATATGGGAATCAGTTTTTGAAAACCGCCTACCCTCTGCCTGGAAAGACCGACTTACCGGCGAGCCACAAAAACTTTACCCTATCACTCCCGAGGCGGCTTCCGAATTGATAATGCTGCGCCTCAACCGTACACCCATGATTCAGTCCGCGGCTGATCAATTTATCGAAAAACTGAAAAATGATCATCTCTGGATCGACTCAGAGACGACGCTTTCACCCCGAATCGTCCTGCGACAAGCTAACCAGCTTTGGGAAAGTGACGCCACAAGATACCTATCTCACGAGAGGGAAGGAACCGGCAAGGGCGAAGAAAAATCAATATCTGAACTTATCGATAAGGCCGACTTTTTCGAAATACCGCAGAAAGGCCTGCCTGTCTCTCGGCCATCAGTTCTGGAAAAAGATGAAGCATCGGAAGGAGGCAGAACCCAGCCGGCAGACCCTCTACCAAAGTCTCTTCTCCCGGGGCTGGAAGCGATTCTAAATCCCTCCTTCCGGCCAACGATATTAGCGGAAAAAGAGGCAGCCCCCTTGCTGTCTGAGAACTCGTTCTTCGCTCCCACGACGCCAAAGGAAACTAGCGAACCTCTTACTGGAATTGATTCCGTCATTAATGACATTCGCAATTCGGGGAAAACAGTCTTCAGCGAATCAGCAGAACGGCCGAAAATTGAATTACCGGAGCGGGAAGACCTACCGGAACCCTCCACCTCTTTTCAGGTGGGAGATCTCAATATCACACCGACCAAGGGAGGCAAATCAAGATCGCCAGCGGCAGAAACAGGGGCCTCCTCTGACGTCGTGAATATGCTACCTTCCTTAGCTTGGGAACCGAACAAATCGCTCCTTTACAGTGAGGCAGCGAAAGCCAAAGACATCCCTATTAGCAAGGCCGAAATTGAAGCGCGTATTAAGGAAAAAGAACGCGAAATTCTTAGCCAACAGCCAATCAAACTTGAACTCTCTAAAGTCGAAGGTTTGCTTCAAAAAATGGGAGACGGACACCTTGGTCTCAGCCAGACTGAGGAGCGCTACCCTAGCAGCCGAACTACCTGCCTGCGCTGGAAGGTTAACGGGCAATCCGTTCTCATTGGCTTTGAGTCGCCCCGGAATGTTTACTTCTGGAATAACTTGCTACAGCAGTCGCTCTCTTCAAACAGGCAGGAGAAGATCACCTCTTTCTCTCACCCATCTGATTCATTTGACCCTAGCCTGTTCTCCAGTTTTGGATTCAGCCCCTCAGTCATTCGCGGGCGCATCGATGCGATCGAAATGTCGGACGAGGAGTTGGTTGCACTTTACGCAGCAGCAGACGTCTTAACCGAGTTCGAAGAGACTGCCAACCTAGACGTGGCAGCTCAATATATCGCACTCACTCTCGACCCGCTTTGGCGGCGAATTAGCAGACCACTGCAGTCACAATAACTTACCGCTTCTTCCCGCGTTTCTTGGCGGCACTCGCAAACGCTTTCTTGATAGCCTCAGCTTCCACTTCGGCATCAAAAGCAGGATTGCCTTCATCCGGAACCGGGGCTCCGATTGCTTCGCGCCAATTCTCGAGATCCCTCTTGAGCTCCTCGACCTTTTCAGGATTTGATTCACTGAGGTCTTCGAGCTCACCGATGTCCTCGGCCAAATTGTAAAGCTCCAAATCACCGCTCTCAAAAAATTGCATCAACTTCCAATCGCCGCGACGGACTACCGAACAGGGACGTGATCGAAACAGCGGATCACGCTGCTCAAAGTGATGGGTTCCGTAACTCTGCAAGTAAGCGGGGAAGTGCCAATAGATTGAACGTGGTTCCGCCTTCGCGCCCTTCAACATCGGAACGAGGCTTATCCCGTCGAGTTCCTGATTAGGTAAATCAGTGCCTAACATATCACAAAAGGTTGGGTAGAGATCAACCCCAATGATCGGGGTATCATTTACTTGGCCACCCTTCACAACACCGGGCCAGTTCACAAAAAATGGAACACGAATCCCTCCTTCGTAGTAAGTCCCCTTGTAGCCCTTCAACGGAGCCATATCAGTAGCCGGACCATAACCTCCGTTATCAGAGAAAAATACGATAATGGTCTTGTCCCGAATACCCGACTCTTTAAGAGATTTGACAATACGTCCCACGCCCTGGTCGACAGATTCGATCATCGTGGCCATGGCGACATCGTTATGAAGTTTGCCCGGCTCTTTAGCTTCGTATTTGGCCTTATATTCCTTATTGGCATCGAGCGGTGTATGAACCGCGAAAAGACTTAAATAAAGCAACCACGGATTTTCGGCGTTCTCTTCAATAAAATCGACTGCCCGCAGGCTGATCGTCTTCGTCAAATACTCGTCATCAGGCACTTCCCCAAGACCCGGTGCTATAGGATGAGGAGCATAATAACCTTTCGGTGGGCTTCCTGAGTGAGTTCCGCCCACATTAACATCAAAACCATAAGGAATCGGATCATCACTAAGGTGCCATTTTCCCATCGTCGCCGTGCGGTATCCAGCCGATTGCAATGCCTCTGCCCACGTCGTGATTTCAGGGTCGAGAGTCTCCACACCCCGAATGTGGTTGAGCCGCCGGTGCTTCGCATTACCGCGCGGCCCCGTGCCGACGTTGTAGACTTCATGTCGAGGTGTGTATTGCCCGCTCAAGAGACAGGCACGAGCCGGCGCGCAGTTTGCCGATGCAGAGTAAGCATTGGTAAAGATCATCCCACCTTCAGCGAGAGCATCAATGTTTGGCGTTTCGTAGAAGTCCGACCCCATGAAGGAGGTGTCTTTCCATCCATAGTCATCCAGAAAAATGAAGAGAAGATTAGGCCGTTCCTCTGCCTGAGAGGTGGCCATCAAGACGATCGAGAAGAGGGCAAGCCAAGGACGCATACAGTCTCCAAACCGGTATTAGCTGGTATTAGCAAGTAAAAAACTATGTCATACCGGTAATCCGTAATTTTTGAAGATTCGCTATTTTACCCCAGAGCTCCCATGAAATTTAACGTTTCCCTTTCTGTTTTACTGATCCTGTTCATCGCTCTAATCAGCTCCGTTAGTGTTCATTCGGCCCCGAAATTAGATCCGGCTGCCAAGGCCCTAGCCCGCTGCCTTGTTCCATCTCGCCCGACCGACAAATTTAATCCAGCGGACACGGAGAAACTCTCCCTGCGCATGATCACCGCCATCGAAATGGCTCATTCCTCCTACCGCGGCAACGGTCCTGGCCCCGAGAGCCTCCTCGACAAAGCATTTGAATTTCGGCCAGACGTTGGTCCTTGGGAAAGACTCATGGTTTCACGGGCCGTCATCAATGCCTGGAGTGAAGCTTCAGCCATGGGTTTATTCGATAAGGACGGAAAATTTGGAGAACGAATTTACAAAGGACGCCATGAGGGCAGTCGCGTCGTTTTTGAATTGATCATCCCCGGCGAGGCCTACCCACCGGGATCCAATCAACTCGCCAACCTTCGCCTCATCCCTGATTCCAAGAAACGAACCAAGGTCAAAGAACCCGATCATCGTGAGGTCGCCTTTCAGGAACAACTCGCCAAACTAGTGAATGAGCGGCAGGATTATGCCCTTGCCGCCAACAAGGCAATGCAGGCGAAAAAGGAGGAAGCAAAACGCGGAGCCCCTGCTGCCAATACCTTGGGGCAGTCTCAAAAAGAGCAGGATAAAATCTGGGAAGAAGCCGTCGCCTTAGCCGGCGACAGTGCCAAAATGCCGCCCAACATTCGCGTTCAGGGCACCAAGGAAGCGAGCCCCTCAAAAATGAATCGAAATCGCTGGCGCGTGGGAGCGCGAGTCCACAACTCATCTTCCCATCCCACTGAGGTTAAAGCGGAGATCTGGCTCCTAGGCATCACGGACCGCAAGCGCGACTATTACGTGATGTCCCGCTCCGAACACACTCTGAAATTGCGACAGGGTGAAGCGAGAGACTTGGATATTTTCACTCGCGCCGAAAACTCATACAAAAACAAAGCGGATGATCACGACGGCGTGCCCAAGAAGGAACGGAAGCGCACCAAAGTAAATTACCACGGCTTCGCTATCCGGGTGTTTTTTGACGGCGATCTAGTTGCCTCAACAGCGAGTAACGCGCGCCTCGCTTCCTGGGTGAGCCCGGGAGGTGATGCCTCAGAATTAACCCAACTGCCGAAGTTCTGAATCCGGATTCTATCGCCGATTGAATCGCCGGCGATTCCCTTCACACTTCGCCCCCTATGCCACTTGCTTCACACCTCAAACCCATCATCGCCATTCTCGGGTTGAATTTATTTCAGTTTTCCTAAATACTGGAGGAACCCTTACCTTTCCACTCCATGGCCGCTGAATACACTGAAGAACACATTCGCTCGCTAGAACCGCGCGAACACATCCGTCTTCGACCGGGCATGTACATCGGAAAGCTCGGTGATGGCAGCGCTCAGGACGACGGAATTTACATCTTGCTCAAGGAGGTCATCGATAACTGCATCGATGAATTCGTGATGGGCAACGGCAAGCAAATCGATATCGAAATCGACGACCGTTTCGTCCGGGTTCGCGACTACGGCCGCGGCATTCCGCTGGGCAAGCTAAAGGACTGCGCCTCCATCATCAACACCGGCGCCAAATACGACAGCGAGGCTTTCAAGAAGTCAGTTGGCCTCAATGGGGTCGGTATCAAGGCAGTCAACTTTCTTTCTGACTTCTTTGAAATTGCCGCCTTCCGCGACAAGCAAACCAAGGGCATCTCCTTCGGCAAAGGTCACATTGCCGACGAGATGAAACGTGCCGCCAAAACCACAGAACCCAACGGCACGATGGTCTCTTTCGAACCTGACGAAGAGATCTTTGGTGCTTTCACGTGGAACCTCAGTTACGTCGAGACAATGCTGCGCAATTATGCCTATCTCAACACCGGCCTCACGCTCACGCTCAACGGGCAAAAGTTCAAATCGAAGAATGGTCTACTCGATCTCCTTAATGAGAACCTAGAAGGAGGCGAGAAGCCAATCTACCCTATCGTTCATTTATCAGGTAAAGATATTGAGGTTGCCTTTACCCACACCGAACAGAGTGGGGAGGAATACTACAGTTTCGTCAATGGCCAGCACACCACGATGGGCGGCACCCATCTAGCCGCCTTTCGGGAGGCTATCGTCACTACGGTTCGTACCCACCTCAAGAAACAGTACGACGCCACCGATATTCGCGGCGGTATCGTCGCGACCGTGAGTGTGAAAGTCGAAGAGCCAGTGTTTGAATCCCAGACCAAGACAAAGCTCGGCTCCACCCACATAGCTCCGGACGGAGAAACGATCCGAACCTTTATCGGTAACTTCATCGGATTGCAGCTCGACAACCATCTGCACCGCAACAAGGACACCGCCGCAGCAATCATCGAAAAAATCCAGCGCTCCGAGCACGAACGCAAGGAGATGAAGGGCATTAAGAAACTGGCGCGCGAACGAGCCAAGCAGTCTAAGGTTCACAACAAGAAACTGCGCGACTGCCGGGCTCACCTCAACTCTAAGCACAAGCTCGCCAACGAATCGACCTTGTTTATCACCGAGGGTGACTCCGCCAGTGGCTCGATTACGAAGGCTCGCAACGTCGATACCCAGGCAGTCTTTTCCCTACGGGGTAAGCCACTCAACTCTTTCGGTATGACCCGAAAAGTGGTTTACCAGAACGAGGAGTTTAATTTGCTTCAGGCAGCTCTCGGAATCGAAGATGACATCGAAAACCTTCGTTACAACAAAGTCGTTCTCGCCACTGACGCCGACGTCGACGGTATGCACATCCGACTGCTTGCGTTGACTTTCTTTCTCCAATTTTTCCCCGACCTGATTCGCGAAGGTCATCTTTATATTCTTGAGACCCCCCTGTTTCGAGTCCGCAACAAACAGGAGACTCGCTACTGCTATACTGAAGAGGAACGGTTCGAAGCCATTGAAGAAGTGAAAAACCCAGAAATCACACGCTTCAAGGGCCTCGGAGAGATCTCACCCGATGAGTTCAAATTTTTCATCAGCGAAAACATCCGTCTGTCGCCTGTTGAAATGCCGCCCAAGCCAAAAGCAATCGAGGATCTACTGACGTTCTACATGGGCAAGAACACTCCTCAACGGCAGGAATTCATAATCAAGAATCTGAAAGTCGAAACCGATCTCGTCGGGGAAGAAGACGAAGCCGCGTAATTTTCTTTTTCCTTTCTTGTTATGCCTGACGACCCTCCGACGCCTCAGCAGCCCCTCAAGGGGATGTATTCTGACTGGTTTCTTGACTATGCCAGCTACGTCATCCTTGAACGTGCTGTCCCGCACATCGACGACGGCCTCAAACCGGTGCAGCGACGCATCCTCCACTCACTCAAGGAAAAAGATGACGGCCGGTTCAACAAGGTGGCCAATATTATTGGTCACACGATGCAGTATCACCCACATGGGGACCAGTCGATCGGTGACGCTCTCGTCAACATGGGCCAGAAGGAACTAGTCGTCGATACCCAGGGAAACTGGGGTAACATCCTGACCGGAGATTCTGCTGCCGCCTCGCGCTATATCGAGACTCGTCTTTCCAAGTTCGCCAACGAGGTATTCTTCAATCCAAAGACCACGACCTGGGCAGCAAGTTACGATGGACGGAACAAGGAACCCGTTACACTACCATCAAAGTTCCCACTCGTTCTTGCTCATGGCGCTGAGGGAATCGCCGTTGGTCTGGCCTGCAAAATTCTTCCCCACAATTTTAATGAGCTAATCGATGCCTGCATTGCTGCGTTGAAAAAGGAAGAGTTCGAAATCTTCCCCGACTTTCTACAGGGTGGTATTGCTGATGTTTCCGAATACAACGGCGGTCTTAGAGGTGGACGCGTCAGGGTCCGTGCCCGCATCGAAAGAGTTAAAGCCCGCCAACTCGTTATTCGTGAAGTCCCCTTCGGCACCACCGCTTCAAGCCTGTGCGATTCGATTCTCAAGGCTAACGAGCAAGGCAAAGTCCGCGTCTCCCGGCTGGAAGACTGCACGGCAGAAAATGTCGAAATTCATGTCTTTCTGCCTGCTGGTGTCGACACCGACCAGACCCTTCAGGCGCTCTATGCCTTTACCGACTGCGAGGTCAGCATCTCGCCCAACTCCTGTGTTATTCAAGACAACAAGCCAAAATTCCTCGATGTCACAGAGATTCTCAAACACAACGCCAAACAGACACGCGCTCTACTCAAGCAGGAGCTTGAGATCAAGCTTGGTGAACTAGAAGAACGTTGGCACTTCTCCAGCCTTGAAAAGCTCTTCATCGAGAATCGAATCTACCGTCGTATCGAGGAATGCGAAACGTGGGAAGCCGTCATCGAGGAGATCTGGAAGGGTCTAAAGCCATTCCTCAAGCAGCTCAAGCGCGAGGTCACCGAAGACGACATCGTTCGCCTTACTGAGATCAAGATCAAGCGGATCTCCAAGTACGATGCCTTCAAAGCCGATGAGCTAATTAAGGGCCTTGAAGAGCAGATTACTGAGGTCAAAAAGCACTTGCGTCGCCTCACCCAATTCGCCATCAAATGGTATCAGAATATCAAGGAAAAATACGGTAAGGACCGCGGGCGACGTACCGAGCTGACCCGTTTTGACCGGATCGCGGCAAAGCAGGTGGTTGTCTCGAACGACACCCTTTACGTCAATCGTAAAGAAGGTTTCGCCGGTTATGCTATGAAGCGCGATGAGTCCGTCGAGAAGTGTTCCCGGCTCGATGATATCATTGCTTTTTCACGCGACGGCACCATGCGAGTCGTTAAAATCGCCGACAAAGTTTTTATTGGAAAAGACAATCTTATCGCTCGTGTTTTCAAGAAAGACGAACCGAAGTTCTATAACATGATCTATCGCGACGGCCGTGGTGGCCGTGCCATGGCTAAGCGCTTTCAGGTCACCGGCGTCACTCGTGAGAAACTTTACGATCTCACCGCCGGCAAAGCCGGCACACGTGTTCTCTGGCTCAGCGAACATGACTCCGAAGAGGACGCTGATATCGTTGTTCGGGTTCACCTCAAGTCTGATCTTCGGCTGCGTAATTTCCTGATTGACTACCCCTTCGGTGAACTCGCCATCAAGGGCCGCGGAGCGAAGGGTAATATTTTGACACGACACCCTGTTGACCGCGTTTCTCGTATATCTAAAGCGGAACAGGAGGAGATAACCGGGAAGGCTCCCATAGAAACCAATCCCGAAAAAGTGTCTGAGGCTCCCACAAAAAAAGCCGCCAAAAAGAAGGCACCGAAGCGACGCAAGTAGCCGCCTAGAAAACCCAGCGGCGAATTATTTCTGATAGATAAAATAATTTTTATGGGTTGTAACACCCTAAGGCACTTGAATTTCCATTCGGATTATTCTTTAATCATCCCCGCCGCGTGATTTAGTAACACTCGCCCCTACTCTGGAGGGGGCGACGATACAATTACTCTTTCGCCCCCATGAATTTTCGCTATCCCCAGCCTCGACTGGTCTTTGCTTTGGCTTCCTGTCTGACTTTGATAGGAATTTCTCTTCAGGCACAGGTCACCTGGGACGGAGGAGGTGGAGACACCAACTGGAATACCGCCGATAACTGGGCGGGAAATATAGCGCCCACAGCGGGAAGCTCGCTCATTTTCACCGGCAATATTCAGACAACCTCAAACAACACACTCGCAAACGGAACAACCATCAATGGCATCCAGTTCACCAACGATGGCAGCACCGCTGAGACTTCAGGCGAATTCGTCCTCTCAGGCAATAGCGTGACTCTCTCGAGCGGACTTACGACGACCGCAGTCGTTCCAGCAAACACCACACTCACCGATACCATCAATTTCGGTATCATCCTGAATGGTAACCGCACCTTTACTGCCAACGGTAACGATGCCAACAACACCGAGCACAATCTTATCCTTAATGGTGATATCAGCGGTGCATTTCAGCTTCTAACTGCAGGCGATGCCACCATCACCTTCGCAGGCAACAACACCTTCACCTCTTTCCGACTCGGAGATGGTGGTGTCACGAGCTGGAATGGGACAACAGGCACCCGCGCCGGATTTGTGGTGGTCAATAACAACGACGCGCTGGGAACGGGATTAGTGACCTCCCGCGGAGGACAGTTACAGGCAGGAGTTAGCGGCATCAATCTTGCCAATGATTTCAACGTTAGTGGTGGTGGTCTTCGGGTCGGAGGCAGCAACGATTTCGAGCTTAGTGGCGCTATCACTCAGGACGCGCCGTCTCGTGATTACGCCAATTACGGCACCGGCACAGTCACGCTAAGCGGCGGTCTCGTTGTGGACTCAGGGCAAACAGCCAACTTCGCTTCCGGTTCGTGGAATTTCACGGGTGCTATCAGCGGCAGTGGCAACTACAAAAACTCAGGGGGCAATTACACATTCAATGCAAACAATACTTACACTGGCAACACGACTGTCGCGGGTGGAACTTTAAATCTCAATGCCACCAATAATATTGCCGATACCGGTGACGTGACTCAGACTAGCGGCACCATCAACATCGGTGATGGTGTTATTGAAACGGTGAACAGCTACACCGCCACCGGGGGCACCATAAACTTCGGAGGCTCCAGCGAATTAGTTGTAAGCGCCAACAGCCAGATCAACAATGTCACTATCGGCACTCACGGTCGCATCACGGTAGGTGACGGCGCGACACTGACTCAGACTGGTGGTGCCATCAGCGCCCTCGGCAACAACGATTCCTTCACCTTCAACATGCTCGGCAGCAGTACCGCCAACATCGCCGGAACGCTCAACTTCGGTGGCAACGGACAGATCAACAAGGATGGAACCGGAACAGTCACGGTAACTAACAATAACAGCAACTTTGGTGGTGGCACCCGAATCAACGCCGGCACTTTGGAGTTCACTTCAATTTCAGACACTACAGCGAACAGCAGCCTCGGCCGCGGTGGATTTCAGAACGTCCTCCAGATCGGATCTGATTCGAATTCCGCGACCCTCAGGATGATCGGAACCAATACAACCAATTCCACCAATCGAAACATGCAGATCGGTGATATGGGCGGCACCGTCGATGTGGTTGAGGCCGCCCAGACGCTTGCGATCAACGGAGTTGTCACTGGTAACGGAACCGCCGGCAACGGAGCACTCACCAAAACAGGGGCTGGAACGCTCGTTCTCGCGGGAAACAACACTTGGTCCGGTGGCGCAACAGTCAGCCAGGGCACACTGCAAATCGGAAACGGCGGCACTTCCGGTACGATCGGTAGCGGCAATGTGGTGAACGATGCCACCCTGATCTTCAATAGCACCGGTTCTCATTCTGTCGCTGACATCACCGGCACAGGAGATACAACCATCAGTGCAGGCACACTCAGCCTCAACGGAAGCAACTACACCAATGATGTCACAGTTGCGAGCGGGGCGAATGTCACCGGAGACGGCGCCACCACCGGCACCCTTCTTTTCGAGGGTGCGACGCACACCATCACCGTTGATGCAACAACCAGCGAAGCCCTTGGTTCTATCGGAGCCGGTTCCACCGACCTCAGCTCGGTCGGGGCGGGAAATTTCATCGTCAACACAACAGGATCCGGAGCAGGCGACGTCACCGTACTCCGCTACGGCAGCGGCGGATTCAGTGGAAACATCAATAGTTTCGCTCTGGGCACCAGCACTTCCGTCCGTGGAGGTGGCACCACGTTTGTGAATAACGGAGTCGATGCCATCACTATTGACTTAGGTTTTGTGAGTAACACTTGGTCAGGCAGTGCCAGTAACAACTGGGATGTCGGCACAACCGCTAACTGGAACAACTCATCCGACACGGTCTTCCAGCAAGGCGATGACGTCGTATTTGACGATACCGCCGCGACCAACCTTACCCCCACCCTTCAGGAAAATATCACCGTCGGTGACTTAGCTTTCAACAATAGCACTAAGGCTTACACCATCTCTTCCAATGCCACTGAAGCCCTCTCCTTGGTTGGCAATGTTAATGCAGCCAACGGCGGCAATGTTACCGTCAACAGCGATGTCAATGTCACCGGGACGATCAATGTGAACGGTTCGGGATCGACCATCTTCAACGGCACCGTGACTGGATCAAGTGGCCTCACTTTCGATGGCACCGGTGACTCCACTTACTTCGGGGGCATCGCCGGTTCCGGCGACCTCATCAAGAACGGCTCAGGAACGGTGCGCTTTCAAAGCGTGGCACCCTCCTTCACCGGCACACAGTATGTGAACGAAGGAACACTCCTCTATTTCGGCAATGCGATCAATGACAACAGCAACCAAGCGGACCTGACCACGATCGTTGCTGCCGGAGCAACCCTTGAGTTCAACACCAACGGTGTGAATGAGAGCATCAACGCTTTCGACTTTGGAGGAGGCGGCACATTCAAGAAATCCGGAAACGGACAATTCAATCAGGTTTCCTCGCAATCAGACATCACCTTTTCGGCAAGTGGCCTCGTCCATGTCGCCGGTGGAGAATACCAGTTCGGTGGCGGCACTCCGGGTAACTGGTCTGCCAACCTCGGAAGTATGCAGATTAATGCGGGAGCCACCTTCTCCGGTCGCGCGACCTCCATCTGGATCGACACGCTCACCGGCGACGGCCGATTCCAGGTCGGCGGCAAGGGCACCAATGGCACCTACGGTTTGACACTGGGTGTTTCCAACGGAACCGGCACCTTCAACGGCTTAATTGAGAATGACTCCGGAGCTGGCGAGACGGAATTCACCATTAATAAAGTAGGAACCGGCACTCAGACTCTCAACGGCGACAACACCTACACCGGTGATACAACCATCAGCGGCGGCCAACTCAACATCAACGGCACCAACGTTTCCAGCTTCTTTGTCGGCAGTGGCACCAATCTCGGGGGCGAGGGCAGCACCAGCGGTGATATCACCTTCCAAGGAACAACCCACACGCTTGATGTTAATGCTCTGACATCAGCCGCACTGGGATCAACTGGAGCAGGAACTCTCAACGTCAGCGCCGTCGGCACCGGCGGGTTCACCGTAAACGTGTCAGGTGTCGCCGGGGACGTCACTGTTCTCACCTACGGCAGCGGTGGATTCACAGGCGACCTCAATGCCTTTTCGCTGGGAACCAGCAGCACCGGGTCACGCGGTATCGGCGGCTTTTACAATGATACCAATGATTCCGCTATCAAAATTGACCTAGGCTATGCCGATAATACCTGGACGGGTAGCATCAATAGCAACTGGAATCTCAATGACACCGCAAACTGGAACAACTCCAGCGACAGTATCTTCCTCAACCTTGATGATGCGACATTCGGTGACACCGGAGTCTCTAATTTTACTCCGACCTTAGAAGAAGACATCACGGCCAGCAGAGTCACCTTTGAAAACAATGCCAATAATTACTCACTGGGAAGCGACAACGGGAGCCGTGTCCTCACTTCCAACAACGGGTTCGATTTCACCGGAAGTGGAGACGTTACCGTGAACGTGGAGCTCTCGGGAGCAGCGGGCCTCACCCAAAGTGGGACCGGAACCACCACGCTTTCCTCGACCAACAGTTATACTGGCACGACCACGATTGGGAATGGGACTATCGTTGCCAATGCGGCTAACGCATTCGGAACCTCCGGTAATATTACATTTACTGGCGGCACTCTCCAATTCGCTGAGAACGGAGCTACCGCCGACTACGGCGCACGTATCGAGAACAGCACCGGCATCATCCTCGACAGCAACGGACAGGATGTCACTTTGTCTGGGTCAATCGACAACAGTAATAGCGGCGGTCTCACTAAGAATGGAACGGGCCAACTCACCATCACAGCAGCCCGAAACTACACCGGCACCACGACGGTCAACGAAGGCACTCTCACGCTTCGTGGTGCTGCGATCGGCACATCAAAGTCCTACGGCCCCATCGCCAACGGAGCAATCCTTGAGTTTGATTCAACCGGCACCGGCGCAAACGGAGGAACCATCACGCTCAACGGGAGCGGCACTTTTAAGAAGTCCGGAACCAATGAGTTTGTTCAAACCTCTGCCGGATCAAACGTTGCCCAAAGCTCCGGCGGTCTTTTCCACGTCGCCGCGGGCACCTATCGCTTCGGTGCAGGCGGCCTCGGAACGTGGGCTTCTAACCTTGGTGATATGAAGATCGATGCGGGTGCTACCTACCAAGGCCGAGCCTCACACATCATCATTGATGCCCTCAACGGCGACGGCACCATCGGAATCGGAGGCACCAGTGCTGCAGCCTCTGGAGTCGGACTGCGCCTCGGTGTCGACAATGGGACGGGTGTCTTCGGTGGGACAATCCAGAACACCAATGGTGATGGTGCCCTTTTCACTCTCGAAAAAGTTGGCTCTGGGACCCAGACTTTGAATGGCAACAACACTTACACCGGCGACACCACTATCAGCGGCGGCCAACTCAACATCAACGGCACCAACGTTTCCAGCTTCAATGTCGGTGTTGGCGGAAACATTGGCGGTGAAGGCGCCACTTCTGGTAACATCGTCTTCGCCGGGACCACCCACACCCTCACGATTGATGCTGGCTCCAGCGAAGCGCTCAGCACCAGCGGCACACTCGATGTTAACGCTGTCAGCGCCGGCAATTTGACTGTGAATGCCACCGGCAGTAGTTCGGGCAGCGTCACCGTGCTTGATTACTCTAGCGGTGTCTTCAGCGGTAATATCGATCGCTTCACTCTTGGCTCAGGTGGCAGCCTTCGCGGTGCTGGCAGCTTTGTCGATTCCGGCAGCGCGATAACCGTTGATCTCGGTTTCGAAACTCGCACGTGGGCTGGCAGTAACAATGGAGTCTGGGATGGCAACACAACTACCAACTGGCAGGAGGGAGACTTTCTATTTGTCGATGGCGACAACGTAATCTTCGATGACACACTCACAGGTAACAGCCTCATCAATCTGGGCGGAAATATTCAGGCTGGATCGATAACCTTTAATAACAACTCGACCGCCTACACTCTTGATTTCGACACGGACGAGCTCTCTGTCATGAGCGGCGTGGTTCACAGTGGTAATGCCAGCGCCACTATCAACGCCGACGTCGGAACTATCGACGGTGTCATCCTTGCCAGTGGCGCCGGAGATCTTGTCATCGGCGGCAATGTGAACACCATCAACGACGGCATCCGCGTAACAGGTGGAGGTGACTTTACCCTCAGCGCTGGTTCCAGCATCTCCAACCTCACCGGAACCTTGAGCCTTGAGGGCTCCGGCAACGCCACCCTTAGCGGCACGATTGCGGGCACTGGATCACTCTCCAAATCGGGTGGAGGCACTGCCATTCTCAATGGAGCTAACACCTTCACCGGGAATACTTCTATCTCTGGTGGAGCACTGGCAATCAATACTAGTGAAGTCCTAAGTGACTCGGCGGATGTTTCGCTGACGGGAGGTAATTTTCGCATGGTCAATGGGACGACTGAAACTGTGAACAGTTTCCGTCAGACCGCTGGAGTTGTTGGATTCGGATTCACAGCTACAGGAAGCCAATCTGGAAGTTCGAGACTCAACGTCAACGGAGACAGCGCCTTCACCAACATTCAGATCGGCAACGCCGGCACTCTGGGGGTGGCAGCGAATGTGACCGCCACCCTGACCGGATCCATCTCTCAACTGGGTAACAATGATAGCTTTAGTTTTGACATTGCCGAAAATGGTCAGGCCAATGTCTCCGCGGCAATCAATACAGGCAAAGGAAACGGCCAAATCAACAAGTCAGGGGCTGGCATCCTCCGACTCACCGCTAACAACAGCCAATACGGCGGTGGCAACCGTTTTACCAATGGAACAGTCGAATTCACCTCCATCGTCAACGCCGGAACTGATCAAACCAGTAGCCTGGGTGATGCCGACTTCCAGAACGTTCTTCAGATCGGTTCCGATGCCAATTCCGCCACCCTTCGGATGACCGGCACCAACGTGAAGAACACTTCAGATCGTTCCGTCCAGATCGGTGATGCAGGCGGCAGTATCGAAGTCGCTGACGCCGCGCAAGTCTTGACCTTAAATGGCATCATCGGTGGCAACGGTTCAGTTGGAAATGGGGCTCTCACCACGGGCGGCTCAGGCACTTTAGTGCTGGCCGGAACGAACACTTACACTGGCGGCACCACCGTAACAGCCGGCACCCTCCTCCTTAACAACACCACCGGCAGCGCTACCGGCACCGGCGCTGTCACTGTCAATTCGGGCGCTACAATCGGAGGTAGTGGAACGATCGGCGGAGCTGCAAGCATTTCAGGCACCCACAGCTCTGGGGGATCGCTCGCTAACACTTCAGTTGCTCAGCAAACCGTTTCAGGCGATCTCACCTACAATGCAGGTTCATCAGTTACCTGGGATCTTATCACCAACTCAAACTCGAATGCAGGCACTGACTTCGACCAGTTCGTTGTTGGAGGAGCTCTCGACTTTTCCGGCTCCACCACTCTTAATCTCAACTTCGATGGCGGCACGGTGGACTGGACCGATAGTTTTTGGGATGCCGACCGGAACTGGACCATTTACTTAGGGGCCTCTTCCCTCGCTAATGCCAACAACCTCACTCTATTGTCCGAAGATTGGCAGGACTCGAATGGGGTCCTTTTCAGCAACGCACGCGAACTTCCTAACGGCTCTTCATTCTCCCTTGGCTCATCCGGTGATGACCTTGTTCTCAACTTCAACGCTGTGCCTGAGCCAAGCACCTACGCTCTCACGGGACTTGGGCTCGTTGCTTTTGGATGGTTTGCCCGAAAGCGACGTCGCAAGCAAGTGAGCGAAGCCACCGCCGGTAGTGACAAGTAATATGCTCGACAGAGTTTAAGTTGAGGTCAGGACAGTTTTCCACCCGACCTTCTCTAATCATACTTTCCTTCGACAGGGAAAACGCCCACACTGAGGCTATGTCTGGGTCTCGAATCATTCTTATTACCGGTGTATCACGTGGGCTGGGACGCGCGCTCGTTGAGGGATTTGCTGCAAGTGGTCATCACCTCGTCGGCTGCGCTCGCAGCGATGCCTCCATCACTGAATTGCAAGAACAACACGGCGAACCGCATTATTTTTCGGTAGTCGACGTGAGCGACGACGCAGCTGTTGTAGCCTATGCCAAAGAAGTGCTGTCAAAAATCGGTACACCCGATCTCATTATTAACGGTGCCGCCACTATCAATCGAAATGCTCCACTCTGGGAAATTTCGGCAGCAGAAATCGATGACATACTTTCCATCAACATTGCCGGTACGGCCAACATCATCCGCCACTTCACTCCGGCAATGATCAAAAAGGGAAGCGGGGTCATCGTTAATTTCTCCAGTGGCTGGGGTCGGTCAACCTCTCCCGATGTCGCCCCCTACTGCGCTACCAAATGGGCTATCGAAGGACTCAATCAAGCCCTCGCTCAGGAACTACCGAACGGACTTGCGACAGTCGCGTTCAATCCCGGAGTCATCGACACCGATATGCTCCGAAGTTGCTATGGAAGCGAAGCAGAAAACTACGACACTCCGGAAGTTTGGGCGCAAACGGCCGTTCCCTTTCTCGAAAACTTGACCGCGTCAGACAACGGCAAGACAATCACCTGCCCCGGGTATTAACTGAATTTCTGAGGGCGTTTCTTCAAAGCTCTTTGGCCGGAGAAGTAGCCCGCGACCGCGGATCTCCGCGTGGGAATTTCCAAGGGAACCCGACAACGTTTCCTTCGAGAAATTGAGAGGAGTACCGCTACTATCGCGGATTTCTTTTCGATTTCAGAGAGCCGCGTTGAATCTTACTCCTTCGTCTAAAAAAACGCGACATCGCCACTTCACGACTACCAAAGCTGCTTTTGCCGAGGATCTTACGGCTTTTGCTCGCATCCAATGGTTTAGCTAATCTCAGAAGCATGGTATACAATGGGATATCGGGTGAGCCCTTTTCGTTCAAAGATACGGATACTAACTCCCGTTTAACCCGAGAATGCTGAGACTGTCACGACTGGTCAAAAATGAATTCTTTGGAATATCGAATGAAGCAGTGGAAGATCCGCGATGAGGATCTACAAGAACGCTTTGTCCTAGGTTCAGGCAGTGGTGGCCAGAAAATCAATAAGACGTCCTCGCGAGTTTACCTCAAACATTTGCCCTCTGGTCTTGAGGTTTCTTGTCAGGAATCACGTTCACGTGAAAAGAACCGCGAGGCAGCCCGTCATCGCCTCTGTGACCTACTCGAACGCCGCTCTTTGGAAACCCGACAGGAGTCACGACGCCAGCGCGCCCTTCGACGCTACAACAAGCGCAGGCCCCCGAAGGCGGCTAGAGCGGTAAACCGCCGCAACAAGCAGCACCGCTCCGAAAAGAAGTCTCTCCGCAGGCGCATCAGTCAATGAATCTTCGCTGTTCCGAGTATCGAAACGAACACAAAATAGGCTTGGCGAACAGCTTGATAGGTCGATAGTGAAGCCGAATCTGCTAAGAGATATCCCTTTATGGCTTCCCTCAAGAATCGCCCAGCTAGCGTTGTTATTTCGAATCTTTCCCCCCTCGTCGAAGACGGACGCTACCCAACTAAACGGGTCATCGACGAGGCCTCTCACGTCTCTGCCGACATCTTCAAAGACGGCCACGACGTGCTCTGTGCCAATTTACTTTGGAGAAAATCCGGAAAGAAAAAGTGGCAGAGCGTCCCAATGACCCACTACGAAAACGACCGATGGGGAGCTTCCTTAAGTTTTGATGAAATCGGCCTCTACGAAATAAAAGTGGTGGCATGGGCTGACGATTTTCTCAGCTGGGTCCACGATTTTGAGCGTCGTCTCACAGGCGATCAGGAAGATTTTTCCACGGAGATCGAAGAGGGCCGAGTCATTCTTGGCGGCGCTGCCCTTCGCGCGGCTAGGGGAAAGTCAGTTAACGACGCAGAAGCCATTGAAGATCTCACTACCCAACTGATGAAGGCTGACCCGAGCAACGTAATGTCGCTGCTGAATCCCCAAGAAGTCGTTGAGATACTCGCCCGCTGGCCTAACCTCGAATTGGCCACCACCTCTACCGACACGATCAACGTGGTCGTTGAAACGAAACTTTCTTCGTTTTGTGCTTGGTATGAATTCTTCCCCCGCTCAGCTGAAGGCATCAAAGGGAAACACTCCACTTTTCGTGACTGTCTGCCACGCATTGAGGACGCCAAGGCGATGGGCTTTGATATCATTTACTTCCCCCCCATTCACCCCATTGGCATCAGTCATCGCAAGGGCAAAAACAATTCAGTGACTTGCGAACCCAGTGACGTCGGTTCACCATGGGCGATTGGGGCCAAGGAAGGTGGACACCGCTCTGTTGAACCGCAGCTTGGCACAATTGATGACTTTGTCTGGTTACTAAAAAGAGCCCGTAAAATGGGGATGGAGATTGCGCTCGATTTCGCCATCAACTGCTCCCCCGACCACCCTTACGTTGCTGAGCATCCCGAGTGGTTTTATCGTCGACCCGATGGTTCGATCAAGTACGCGGAGAATCCTCCCAAAAAATACCAAGACATCTACCCTCTCGATTTTCACTGCGACGACTGGAGGGAACTTTGGAAAGAACTCTGTGATGTGGTTCGCTTCTGGGTCGGCAAGGGGGTCCGCATCTTCCGCGTCGACAATCCACACACCAAACCAGTTGCCTTTTGGGAATGGCTCATTGCAGAGATTCACGAAACTAATCCAGACGTGATCTTCTTGAGCGAAGCTTTCACCAAGCCGAAGATGATGCAGACATTGGCCAAGATTGGATTCACTCAGAGTTACACTTACTTTACCTGGCGAGAGTCGCGCAACGATTTGATCGAGTATGTCACCGAACTGACCAAAGGCGACATGCGCGAATACTATCGTGCCAACTTCTGGCCCAACACACCCGATATTCTCCCACGCCACCTCCAGAATGCCGGTCCTGCCGCCTTTAAAATCAGGGCGGCTCTGGCCTCGCTTCTCTCTTCCTGCTGGGGCATCTATTCGGGCTACGAGCTTTGTGAAAATACTCCGCTCTCTGGAAGCGAAGATTACCTCGATTCAGAGAAATACCAACTCAAGACCCGTGATTGGAACACTCCCGGGAATATAAAGGCATTCATTTCCCGTCTCAATCTGGCGAGACGGGAAATCCCCGCTTTGCAGAGCTACGCCAACATCGAATTCATACCGGCTGATAACGATCAAATGATTGCATTCCACAAATGGTCCGAGGATGGCGCCAGTCGAGTCATTGTCGTGATCAATCTTGATCCTAAGAAGCGGCAAGAAACCAACCTGCACCTACCTTTGGAACAATTAGGTCTCAAAAACGACACCGAATATACGGTAGAAGATGTTATCTACGGGGAGGCCTACACATGGCGTGATTCCACCAATTTCGTGGCCCTTGACCCACGGACTAAGCCGGTCCACATATTGAATCTAAGGAAGTCATAATTCCCAACCCTGATTTCCTTATTCTACAGGAACCCGACCCCTCATTTATGCGACAACGATTTATCACGTTTGCCGTCTTTGGACTCATTCTTGTCACTATTGGTGAGTGGAATCTCCGAACGCGAAAGATCGCTCCCCTCGCCACGCTCGATGAGACGTGGCTAGAATTCTGCATTGGTAATGCTGGCGAAAGCCTCTCAGATCCGGCCATTACCGTCATCCGAATCACTGACGATTACGAGCCTCTCAATATCGGGCAAGATGAGCCTGCGGCCGTTGACAATAAGCTTTCGCGTCTGGACTTCGCCACCATTCTGGGCTTCGTCGGAAAGCTTGAGCCAAAATCAGTCGCGTTCCTCCCCACCCCGAACTTTGACGAGACACTCATACTGAACCAGACCGACATCGTTCCTTTAAAAGATGCAGCGATGCAGCTCCCCAGATTTCTTGGAGCAGCGAACGTCACGAGCGAATCTACGAGCAAAGCACAGCAGACACCGCTCAATTACCATCCCATCAAAGTCGAGGGAGACTCCTCGGCGTTGATTACTTTCACTCGAACGCTTCGTTATCCTGATCCCCAGATTCTTGCTAATGCTAATCCTTCGTTCAAAAGGATTGAGTCTACTTCCGGGCTCACTTCTGAAAGCGAAATTCGAGTCCCGCTTGTCGCCAATCACGAAGGCGAGGTAGTTCCCTCAATCGCCCTTGCTGCTGTCGCGAATCACGCTGGGATTGCTCTAGAGCAAATCACACTGAATCTTTCCGGCTCTTCACCTGTCATCCAGCTTGGTGAACTTCAGAGCATTCCTCTTGAGGCGGATGGCACTTTCATTCTACCGCCTTCTGCTGGCCTCAACCGAGAAATAAAAAGCCGACGGAAGAACGAGTCAGGTGAGATGCAAGAGGTCTACCACCTAACCAGCCTCACGGTCGATGAACTCGCCTATACCGGTGAGGCTGATGACGAGATCGCCAAACGTATCTTAGCAGATTTTCAGGGCAAGTTTGACTCGCTTAATAATAACCTCGTGGTGATCGGATTTGACCGAAACAAAGATCGTAGGTTCACGACCGCCTACGGCGAAGTCCTCTCTGAAACCAATATCCTCGCTCGAACCATGGCTACCATTCAGAGTGGCCGCTTCATCGATCAATGGTCCTTAGTATGTCGGCTTATCGGAGTTATTGCGATTGGAGCAATTGCTCTAGTTCTCTTTCGCTTCCGTAAGCGCAAGTTCATACCACTCTGCTTTGTCGCTGCGCTAATCTATTTCTCAGTCACGGTGATGATTTTCCGAAGCACTCTTAGCTGGACTTCACCTTTCTCTGCCTTTGCCCTCTTTGGCCTGATGTTTTTGATCGGGCTTGTGATCTCGGGTGGAAGTGATGGAGACAAACCAGTTGAATCAGAATCAGCTTAGAACTCAGACCACTGGAATATGTTCTTTGAGCGTATTCAGATTTATTTCTATGACTTCTCGTGCGGGAATCACTCCGAAACAGCGGCATTGTCAGACTTAGTGATGACAGAAACACCTCTTCCTCGCAAAAAAACAGGATCTGACCGAAGGGTGAATCAGTATTCTTCGTCGTTCAGGAAGGCGTCATTGTCTTCACCAAATGGCTCCTCGTTCACAAGATCGACGACTGCCCGCACTAAGGCAGGCACGTTGTGAGGATTCGCTTCGGCGTCCACTTCGTAACCGTTCTCCGCGAGTGTGCTTGAAGTCACCGGCCCGATGCTGGCAATCATGGTCTCATCAGGAATCGACAAGCCAAGATCGAAGAAGCCTTCCACCGTCGATGAGCTGGTGAAGGTGATGATATCGGCACCATCGTCCTTAAACTTCTGCACCGCCCCGGTCGGGTCGGTCGTCTCGGAATCCGTCTGGTAGGCAATCGCCTCATCGAGAATCACACCAGCCTCATTCAAGCCCTTGGAAAGCACATCCCGGGCACCCTTGGCGCGCACCCAGAGCATGGTCGTGTTTTCAATGGATCCCACCTCTTCCTGGAATGCTTTCAACAGCCCCTCGGCGACATGCTCCTGCGGCATCAAGTCGGTGGCCATGCGGTATTCCTTCAATTTCTCCGCAGTGCCCGGTCCGACCGCAGCGATGCGGCAACCTCCGATCGCACGAGCATCGTCACGAATCAGGTCAAACGCGCGGAAGAAATATTCCACCGCGTTTGGACTCGTGAAAATAATCCAATCGTAGGTGTGGCATTCCGCGACGCAATGGGCGAACCCACGAGCATCGTCTCCTTCTGACTGACTGATCCGAATTGTCGGAATTTCGGAAACATCGGCTCCCAAGGCACGAAGGTCGTCCTTCAGCTTGCTGGCCTGCTTACGGGTCCGGGTCACCACGACGCGCTTGCCGAGCAAAGGCCGCTTCTCAAACCAGTTGAGCTTTTCCCGGCAGTTCACCACTCCTCCAATAATACAAACGGCAGGCGCTTTAAATTCCGCATCTCGCACGATGTCGGCAATCGTCGCTACCGTTCCGGTCACAGTTTGATGCTTCCCCGTCGTCGCCTGACGGACAAGGGCAACCGGGGTCTCAGGATCGCCCCCTTCTTCGATAATCGTCTCCATGATGTAGGGCAACCGCGCTACCCCCATCAGCATGATCTTGGTGCCGGGCGCCCTGACAATCTGGCGATAGTCGATCGAGGAATTCTCCTTATCCGGTGACTCATGGCCCGTGAAAATGCTGACCTGCGAGCAATACTTGCGATGCGTCAGCGGAATGCCCGCGTAGGCAGGGCCGGCAATCGCCGAACTGATGCCCGGCACAAATTCAAACTCGAGGCCCGCATCGTGCAACACGGCCCCTTCCTCGCCGCCTCGTCCAAAAATCAGGGGGTCTCCCCCCTTGAGTCGGGTGACCACTTTCCCTTCGCCGGTTTTCTCAACCAGCAGCTCGTTGATCTCAGCCTGACGCATGGCGTGGCACTTGGCCGTCTTACCGGCAAAGATCAACTCCGCATCGGGCTTGGCCCAGGACAGAAAATCATCGTTGGCGAGATTGTCATAAACAATCACGTCGGCTTCCTCAATGCACTCCTTGCCACGCAGGGTGATCAAACCGGGATCGCCGGGACCCGCCCCGACGAGATAACAAATTCCTTTCTCTTCGCTCATCAATTCTTAGTGTCTTTTCTCCATCAGGCGATCCGCGAGAGCGGCCGGCTCAGAAGCAGAACCTCTTACTTCAGCGATGAAGGGTTCCTTGTCCGGATGATCTTCGTCGAATACCCGGACAGACATCGCTAGGGTCGAGCCTTCGTCTTCGAACCAAGTGTAGGCTCCCACGGGCGTCTGGCACCCGGCCTGAAGCAGATGCAGGAAAGCGCGTTCTGCCGTGATTCTCTGGAAGGTCGGTTTGTCGTTAATCGTCGCAAGAGCTTCGCGGGCTGCCACATTGTCGCTTCTAATTTCCATGGCCACAGCACCTTGTCCGGCCGCTGGCAAAAACTCATCCTCCGCCAGTTCGGAGGCGAACACTTCTGTTCCTTCAAAGTCAAAACTCGCTTCACCGGGCGCATAAATGCCAAGACGTTCGATCCCGGCACGAGCGAGGAGAATACCATCCCACTCACCATTCTCGATCAGCTTGCGAACCCGGGTCGGAACGTTACCACGAATGTCGACCACGTTCACTCCAGGGCTGAGCCACTTAAGCTGCTGCGCTCGTCGCACTGAGCTAGTGGCAATGGTTTTGCCACCTAACAGAGTCGGGTCTCCGATGAGGCCCTGTTCGGTTGTCAGGAGAACATCAGCGC
>CEWH01111487.1_pt1 | contig 28498 bp, 25 predicted proteins | sample 531231 | NCBI WGS metagenome assembly CEWH01 (sample SAMEA2622316, study PRJEB7988) | marine metagenome | biome: marine biome (ENVO:00000447); feature: surface water layer (ENVO:00002042); material: "saline water (ENVO:00002010), including plankton (ENVO:xxxxxxxx)" | depth 5 m | reverse complement strand
ATAAGAACTAACCAAATATAGTTTTAATAAAAATGATAGGCATTAAGAACTTGATAAGAAATTGTAATAAAAAGATTTTATATGTCGCATATTTTGTTGTGATTTTATACTAATAAATGAATTACGCAAATATTATGGCTCCAAAAAAAAGTTTTCCCATTTATTATCTTGCAATTCATATATTTTTCTTTTATTTAATCTTGATTGATGTCCTTGCCAAAATTCAAAATAGTATGGAATAAATGAAAATCCTCCCCAATAGTCAGGACAATCTGTAAGCTTGTCATTATCTAGAGATTTTTGGTAATTTAACTCAACCTGTTCATAAGATTCGATTTTATTTGACTGACTAGATGATATAGCTAATGCATTCTTTTTTTTATCTCTATACATAAAATAACTTTTGTTAAAATTTTTTGAAGTCTTATTTATATTGGCTTTCAATCGTATTTGTGTATTTATTGAGTTCCAATATATTAAAGCTGTAATTTGGTTGTGAGACTTAAAATCTTTTGCTTTAGGAGAATTATAATTTGAAAAAAATATAAACTCGTCTTTATCTATAAATTTTAAGTTCACATATCTAGAATTCACTTCATTTGTAATGAAAGAAAAAGACGAAATAGATATTGCTTCTATATTATTTTGTCCAGCCTCTAACGATCTGTCATAGCATTCCTTGAGGATTTGATATGGCTCATCATTACATAAATTTTTAAACGTAATCACTATGACTATTCTAATTTATAATTAAAAATAATCTACAAGAATGTATTTAAATTAAATACTAAGATGGTATTTTAAAATTTAAGCAACTAATAAAATATTGGAGTATAATTCTAGCATTTCCAAACCTGGATAACTTTAATATGAATAAATTGCTTTTTATGGGAAGGAAGTCATATGCCGCAGATGCATTATCTTGGTGTGTTGAAAATGATTGGGATGTCGTTGCTGTAGTAACTGATAATCATAAAGAGACATCACCAACTGCAAATGCAGCAAGAAAATTTGGATTAAAACTTCTTGATTATGATTCATTGCTTCAAGCTATCGATGAAAAATCTATACATTTCGATCTAGCTGTATCATATGTCTACTGGAGAATCCTAAAAAAACCATTAATACAGTCACCAAAACTGGGAATACTAAATTTTCATCCTGCGCCGTTGCCTGATTTAAGAGGTACAGGAGGATTTAATCTTGCTATTTTAGAAAATCATGAAAATTTTGGCGTTACAGTTCATTATATGGATGAAGGCATTGATACTGGTCCTATAATTGAAGTGGATAGATTCTCTATAGACGCAAAATCTGAAACTGCGCAAAGTCTTGAAAAAAAAAGTCATAAGAAAATGGTAAAACTTTTTAAAAAAACACTTAAAAGAGTAAAAAAAGACGGAATTCTTCCTAGTAAAAAATTAACTGGTGGTAGGCATTTGTCAAGAAAACAAATGGAAGAATTAAAAAAAGTAAAACCTGGAGATGATATAGACGCGAAAATTAGAGCATTTTGGTTTCCTCCATATGATGGAGCTTGCATAGAAATTGATGGAAAAAGCTATACACTTGTAAATCGTAAAATATTAGAAAATATAGATGGAGATTCTGAAGCAATTTTTTCTCATACACAAATTGGTTCATAGATATTAATAAAAATGTTTGATTGGGTAAAAAAAGATCTTAAGGAGTTTGGTAACTACATAAACTCTGAACAAGAAATAAATGAGTTAGGTTCAACTGATATCGATATTGCATTTATTGGATCTGGTCTTTCGTCAACTTACACCTTAATTGAATTCATAAAACAACTAGATAACAAGAATAATTTCTCTTCCTCATCGAATAATGATAGTTTGATTAGAATAGTTATGTTTGAAAAAGATTCATGGCTATGGGGTGGTATACCATATGGAAGGCGCTCCGGTTTTACCTCACTTATCATTACCCCACTTGATGAATTTCTTCCTGAAAGTGAGCTTCAAATATTTATAAAATGGATGAGTGAAAATATTAATTGGTTAATAGTTCCTTTTAAAGAAAATGCTGGTTCAAGATCAATGAAATGGCTTGAAGAATCTGAAGAAAAAATTATTACAGGACAAAGTGCTAATTTACACATTCCAAGGTATTTTTTTGGAATTTACATTTGGGATAAATTAAAAGAATCCATCTATAATTCTAAAAAAAATATTAAATTGGATTTTGTAAATTCTGAAATAATATCTATAGAGACACTTGCATCTCATAGAAACAATCAAAATGGCTTTGAAATTCATTTAGATAACAATAATTTAATCACCTCCAAACAAGTTTTACTGGGTGTAGGAATTCCAAAAATTAGATCTTTAATAAAATCAAATAAGGTTGGCGATGATATTTTATTACTAAACGATCCTTATTTTCCTGACTTAGATTCTTCTTTAGATAGTCTTGAAAGACATATTACAAAAAATAAATCTAGTAAGATTCTAATTGTTGGTGCAAATGCAAGTGCCCTTGAACTTATTTATCAAATGACAAACAAGAATAACTTAGAAGATAAAGAATTTAATATCACTGTGATATCGCCGCAGGGAAAATTGCCAGATTTATTTATAAAAGACAAAGATACCGAATTTTGTGCAGAAGAACTCGAAAAATTATATAGCTCCAAAGATGAAATAACTGCAGACATAATACTTAATTCTCTTGAAAAGGATTTAGATTTTGCGAACAAAAATAATTTTGAAATCTCTGATACATTGCCGATATTTACAAATCATGTTGGAACTTTAATAAAAAAATTATCAAAAAAAGAAAAATTTAAATTTATTTCTTATCATGGTGTTGAGATAGGAAGATTACAAAGAAGAGCTGGTTTGGAATATACACAACCAGTAAAAGAACTTTTGAATTCGAAAAAACTTAAACTTATAAAAGGTAAGTTTCTTAATTTGAGCGTTATTAAAGGTAAAACATTTGTTAATTTTGTAAATGATCTTAACACCCCTAAAAAAGATTTCTTTGATGTTGTAATTAATTGTGCAGGTTCGTCAGGTCTTTCAAAAGATGGTATGACGCCATTGTTAAAACAACTTAAAGATTCTGGCTTGTGCAAACCAACTGTTTCAAATCATGGATTTAAAGTTGGAGATAAATTTGAAGTAAAAAAAGGTTTTTATATAAATGGTCCCTTGCTTGCTGGGAATGTAGTTGGTGATATGGGGATTTGGCATGTAGAGCATTGCGGTAGAATAATTTCTTTCTCCAAGCAAATAGCAGAAAATATTATTGATGAAAAAGTTTTTGATGAGAATAGATAATTCGTATTTTATAGAATTTCTAATATCAAATTAATTATCTCTTGTTGCTGGTCTTCCGATAAATCGCTGCTTGATGGCAAACAAAGTCCTGAATGAAAAATTGATTCATCAAACCCTGAACCATGATATTTAATTCCCTTAAATATAGGTTGAAGATGCATTGGCTTCCACAGAGGTCTGGACTCAATATGATGTTCATTTAACATGTTAATGATATCCAAATTAGTCACCCTAGTCTTTTGAGGGTCTACTGTAAGAGCAGTAAGCCATCTGCTTGATTTATATCCATTTGGTTCTGGCATAAAATTAACACCTTTAATGTTCAATTGATCGAAATAACGACTAAAAACTTCTCTTCTGGCAGATACTCTATCATCTAGAACAGACATTTGACCAAGTCCAATTGCAGCACAAATATTTGATAATCTATAGTTATAGCCAATATGTGAATGTTCATAATGAAGAGCTTTATCTCGAGCTTGTGTAGATAGAAATCTTGCTTTATCAGCCCACACTTTATTTTTTGTTACTATCATTCCTCCTCCAGAGGTTGTGATAATTTTATTTCCATTAAATGAAAGTATTGCTATATCACCTCCAGAACCAGCCTTTCTTCCTTTTAAATATTCTGCACCAAAACTCTCGGCACTATCGACAACTAAAGATACTCCATATTTTTTTGCTAATAGTTCAAGCGGGTTTAGATCGACTGATTGTCCATATAAGTCTGTAGGAATTATTGCTTTAGGTAACCTGTTTTCATTATTAGCTTTTTTTAACTCTTCACTTAAGACATTTGTATCAATGCACCATGTCTTTGGATTTAAATCAAAAAAACGAGGAATGGCTCCAATATATCTGATTGGAAAAACCCCTCCCGCAAAAGTCATTGAAGAGACCCATACCTCATCTCCCTCTTCCACGCCTGCAACAACTAAAGCTAGATGTAATGCAGCAGTTCCAGAGCTTAGTCCAACACAATGAAAGTCACTACCAAAATAATCTGATACTTTTTTTTCAAAAGCATCTAAATGTGGGCCAAGTGGTGCGATATAATTCGAATCAAATGCTTCATCAATATAGATTTGCTCTTGACCGCTCATGTGTGGTTTTGATAAGAAAATCTTCATATTTAAAAAATTAAATCCTTACAAATTGTATCTTATTACTTAGCGTTCCCTTTAAATTTATCTTGTCCAACACCATGATCATCATCAATACCTGTCTTATTAATTACCTTTAAAAAAGTCTTAATAATAATTTTGATATCAATAATCAAATTATGATTATCAACATACCATACATCTAAACTAAACTTTTCATCCCATGTTATTGAGTTTCTTCCATTTATTTGCGCCCAACCAGTTATTCCGGGTAGCACCTCATGACGTCTAGCTTGAAATTTAGAATATAAAGGTAAATATTGTATTAGCAATGGACGAGGTCCAACAATACTCATATCACCTTTTAAGACATTTAATAATTCTGGTAACTCATCCAGTGAGGAATTTCTTAACCATGTTCCAAATTTTGTAAGCCTTTCCTCATCAGGAAGAAAGTTGCCATTTTTATCCTTATCATTCAGCATTGTTCTGAATTTAATAATTTTAAAAATTTTTCCATTTTTACCAGGTCTAGCTTGAGTAAAGAATATAGGACTACCCATCGTTATCAAAATCATAATAGAAACTATTAATAAAATAGGAAAAAGTACAATTAAAGCAAAGAAAGATACTAGGATATCAAAAATTCTTTTAAACAATGTTTAGTCCTCACCGATTTGAAGTCGCTAATATTAGCATAAGGCTTTATTCTAAGATAGAGATAGAATTTTTAATTTATATTAGTTAAAACTAGTTATTTTAAGCCCATATGTTTAAACATATTTTCATTAACTTTTGTAACATCATATTTTTCTGTAGCAATTATTCTTGATTGTGCTCCCATCTCGCTAATTAAGTTAGGATTTTCAATAAATTTCAACATTGCTTTTGCTAAAGAATTTTCATCTTTAACAGGTACAAGAAATCCATTCTTGCCATCTACTACTGTCTCTTTACACCCTGGAGCATTTGTCGTTATGATAGGTCTGCCCATTGCCATTGCTTCTAATACTGTTCGCGGAGTTCCCTCACGATATGAAGGCAAAACATAAACGCTACAATTAGAAATTGCTGGTTTTACATCTTCTAAACGACCATAAAAATTAATATCTCCAGAATCAATTCTTTCTTGTAATTCATTTTTAGATATTGCACTAGGATTCTCATCAATCCACCCAACTAAAGCAAAATTAACATTAGGATATTCTTTTTTAACAATTCTTGATGCTTTAAAATATTCTCTTATACCTTTATCTTGCAAAAGTCTTGCAATTAGCAAAAAAGTAATTTTATTTGGAAATGGTGTTTCCTTAAAACTCTCTATGTCAATGCCAGAACCATTTACAACAGCAGTCTTTTTGTCGATTGGTTTAAGAATTCCTAAATTAAAAAACAACAATTCATCATCTTGGTTTTGAAAAATCACTTTATGGGTATTTGAAAGAGAGAATTGATATAAAAATTTTACAATATAATTTAGCCAAATCTTTTTGCCTAAAAAGGCATATCCTAGTCCTGTAATTAAAGCAAATCTTGAAGGAACTTTTGCAATCCAAGCAGCTAAATTACCATATATTGCTGGTTTATGTGTATAGCCTAAATAAAAATCAGGATTTATTTCTTTCATTAAATGCCATAATTGATAAATAGTCCTCAAGTCTGAAAAAGGGTTGATGCCTGTTCTCTTTAAAGAGACTTCGTGCACAATAACTCCAATAGATTTAAGGTCTTCAATAATCGAGCTTTTAAAAATATATGGCGCAGCTACATGAACTTGTATCCCTTTATCTATGAGACTTTTGATAAGTGGTCCCCTAAAATTTATTAGAGATTCAGGTTCACTTCCTATTAGTAAAAATTTTAAAGACATATATTAATTATTATTCTCTAACCAAATTTGAAAGATTAAAACATTCCATAGTTGATAATGCCAATTTCTTTTTCCACTGACATGCTCATTCCACTTTTCTCTTACAACATCTACATTAAAAAAACCCTCATTTTGCAAACGTCTTTTATCTAATAACAACTCAGCCCACTCTCTCAGAGGTCCTCTCAACCACTCTGCTAAAGGAACAGCAAATCCCATTTTTGGTCTTTCAATTAAATCTTTAGGAACATGCTTATATAAAAGTTCTCTAAGTATCCATTTGCTCTGACCGTCACGAATTTTATAATTTAGAGGTAAATTTGCAGAGAATTCAATTACTTTTGGATCAAGGAATGGTACTCGTGTTTCAAGTGAAACTGCCATTGCGGCCCTATCGACTTTTGTTAAAATATCTGTTGGTAAATAGGTCAAAAGATCGTAAATCATCATTTGCTCTATTGGATTAAATTCAGAAAATCTTTCAACTTTATCATTTAAAATTGTTGAGGGCTCTGTACAATTTATTAACCAATTTGAAGGATTTTGAATCAATGAGGCTAATTTAAAATGAAGTTCTCTTATTGAGGCTGAATTTATAACGTCGGCACCTTTATGAAGCTTATAACCTAAATTTGCAAAACGATTTTCTAGCAATCGACCAAGATATTTATTCCAGCTCTCTTCAGACAAACTAAAAATTAACTTTTTTGCTAGATATTTTACTAGGCTTGGAGTTTTTTTTATTTTTCCAAACATACTTTTGGTAAAAATATATCGATTATATCCACCAAAAAGTTCATCGCCAGCATCACCAGATAAAGCAACTGTGACTTTTTGTTTTGCTATTTTAGATACTAAAAATGTTGGAATTTGTGATGAGTCTGCGAAAGGCTCATCATAAATGAGATGTAAATTAGGAATGACATCCAAGGCATCTTGTTCAGTAACGTACATGTCGAAATGATTTGTTTTCAAATAATTGGCAACAGCTTTTGCATGTTCCGCTTCATTAAAACCTTCAACATCAAAACCTATTGAAAAAGTATTTATCTTTTGTTTAGATTGGGACTGCATTAAAGAAACAATGGTGCTTGAATCGATACCACCAGATAAAAAAGCGCCAAGCGGGACGTCCGATTGCATTTGTTGAGCAACTGCTTTAGACAAAACTTTTTCAAGCTCAATTAAAGCATGCTTATCGTTCTTAAATTGTTGATCTTTTTTTGCAGTCTTATATGTTTTTTCTAAAGACCAAAATTCATATTCTTTAATTTTTTTTGATGCAGGAACAAATTCAAGAATAAAGCCTGGCCTTAATTTTGAGATCCCTTTATAGATAGAATATGGTGCAGGTATAGAACTATATCTCAAAAATAATGCTAATGAATCCCTATCAATTTTATTATTAAATCCTGGAAATTCTTTAATTGCTTTTAATTCAGAAGCAAATATAAATGTGTCATCAATCCAGCCATAGTAAAGAGGTTTTTCACCTATTCTGTCTCGAGCCAATGAAAGGACATAATTTTTTTTATCCCATAATGCTAAAGCAAACATTCCTGATGTCTTCTTTAATGTTTTTTCAAGCCCCCATCTTTCTATTGCAGCTAGAAGTACTTCAGTATCTGAGTGGCCCCTCATTTTTATTGATGAATTCTTCTCAAGTTGGCTTAAAATTTCTTTATAGTTATATATCTCTCCATTAAATATAATTACGTATCTATCTGAAGAAGAATGCATGGGCTGGTGTCCGGCTGAGCTTAGATCAAGAATAGATAATCTTGCATGTGCAAAGCCTATTTTTGACTTTTCATCATGCCATATTCCCTTATCATCTGGTCCGCGATGATTAATTTTTTGAATCATCCTATCAAGACATGCATATGGATTGGATGAAACACCAACAAATCCTGCAATACCGCACATTACTTAGCATGCTCCTTAATAGCTATATTATGATTTTTATATATTGTCTTTTTATCATAAAAAACATAATAGTAAAATATTGCGAATTCAACCCAAAAAAAGAAATGACGACCTGAAAAATGAAACAAACCTGAAACTATAAATGCTGCTACAAAAGCTGCTTGTAGATAAAAACCATACTTGATTCTATTAAATAAGAATGCAAAAAAAACAAAATAAATTATAGCCGGAAAGATCATACCAAACTGCATACTTAAATCAAGGTATGTATTGTGAGCTTCCCAATACTGAAAAGTGCCCTCCATACCACTATACTTACCTGCACCATATCCAAAGATTGGAGAACTTAAGGTTACTTCATAAGCATGAATTAACAAAGATGATCTTGATCCTCCTTGATCTGCAGTCTGCCATATTAAAATTATCTCTTCCAAGTAATTTGTCAAAATAAAATAAAGAATAGATAAGCCAATCATAATTGCAAACGACAAGCCTACTCCAAAAGAAAATCTTTTTCCAAATAACAAAAATATAAATAAATAAATTGCTACTGTCACAAACAAGGTCAAGGTATATGCATCACTTGCAGACTTCAATGTAATCCAAGTTATTATTGGCACTAAAATAAAGGAAAGCTTTGCATGATAAATAACTAATAACAAAGATGCTGAAGAAGCATAAAACATTAATTGATTTGGATTATCAGCAGCTCCAGTATATCTATCAGATTCAAGTGATGATGGGAAAAGTAATATTGTAATAATGTTTGTAAAAATATATGCATAAGCAAACCATAAAACTATATTCCCCATATTAATTTTTTTTGTCCTTAAGGCCTCAACAAGTAAAAAGGATAAAGTTATGCCCATCATAAAAGAAATAATATACTGAGGATCTGTTTTAAGTCCCACAAATAGTGATGTAACAAGAGTCATAAATGGTAACAATAAATATACAGTTAGAATCATGTATATCTTTATTAGTCCAGCAGTATTCTTTTCATATCTAAATATAGACTTGCCAACTAGTTGAAATAATAAAAATATAGCTATCAAAACCATCAGTTCTGCTATACCTATAGGCCCAAAGAATCGTAGAGAAGTCATATAACCTAGACCAAGTCCTAGTCCTAATAGCATTTCAACAGGTCTAATTTTTAAATTATAATTTCGAAGCATCAGCTAAAACTTTCTCCAATATATTAATTTGAAAATTCCTTTCAAATTTATTTCTATTTTGTAAATTAAATTTAAAATCATTATTTACTATATCTTGAATAAATTCTGATATTTCTGCTGAATTATTTGATGCCATCCCAAATTGATTTTTTTTGATTAAATTTGATGCTTCATCATTTATGGCACCTATTGATAAAATGGGCACTCCTGAGCCAATATACTCAAAAAGTTTTCCTGTCAAAATTCCTATCTCTTTAGGATTATTCCATGTTAGTAATAATAAAAGTTGTGCATTTTTTTGTCTTTCTAAAGATTCTTTTCTTGAAACTTCTGAATTAGTTATTACACATTCTCCCAATTTATATTTTTTTATTAATGAGTCCACAAAACCAAGATTATTTCCGAAAAAATTAACTTGTACTTTATTTTTCAATTTATTTCCTAAAACCAAGGCTTCAAACAGAGGAGTTGGATCTCTCTTTCCCTCATACACCGAACCAGTATAAACAATATTAAAATTTTTATTAGAAATTTTTTCTCGACTAATTTTAAAGTCTTTATCGTCAAAGGCATTCATAATTGTATGAGAAGGTATTTCAGGATATTTTTTTTGAAGTATTTTTCTTAAAGGTTCTGATACTGTTATCAAAGAAGATGCATTTTTTAAAACAGATTTTTCTATTTTTTTATCTATCCACCAACTGTATCCATAATGGTTATCAGACCACAGATCTCTTAGCTCTCCAACCCAGGGCACATCAAATAATCGAGATATCTTGTTTGCTGTGATTAGTGAAGTATATGGAGTTGCAGAAGCATAGATTACATCTGGTTTCCATCCGGAGCTAATTAGTTTTTTTGCCTCTTTGACAGCATAAGGATGCCATCCAATATGTTTATCAGGAAGTGAAATTATTCTATGAAAAGAACTTTTTAAAAAACTTAAGATTCTGCTTTTGATAGTGCCCTTATGCAGGATATTATTAATAGATTGAATTTTATCTTTACCGCCAAAAAAATAAATTGGTTTTTCAAGATCAATCCAGTTCGTTCTTAAAATATTTTTATCTAAGAAATCATATACTAAATTAGATCTTAAATTTTGATTATCAGCAGAAATAACTTTTACTTCATGACCTCTTTTTGATAAAAGTTCAGCAGTGCGTGTTGTTCTAACTGCGCCGATGCAATTATATGGAGCAAAAAAATATGTGATAAACAAAATTTTCATACGGAAGATGGGGTCTCGTGTTGAATGTCATGATTTTTTATCTTTTCAACAACAATCTCTGCAGAATCACCGTTACCATATAGCTTTATTGAGTTTCCAGGTATTTTAAAATTTTTTATCTCATTAGCAATTTTTTCACTGTCAGCGCCTACAAGGCAATTCCAATTATTATCTACAAGCTCAACCCATTCGGTCTCGTCTCTTAATGTTACGCAAGGTTTATTAAAAAAATATGCCTCTTTTTGAACACCGCCAGAATCAGTACAAATTAATTTACAATTATCTTCAAGCCAAACCATTTCAAGGTAACTAACAGAATTAACTATATGAATATTTTTTGAAGGTTTTATATTATATTTGTCTAAACATGCTTTTGTTCTTGGGTGAAGTGGTAATATGATGTTTTCTTTTGAAAGCTCTAAGCCTTTAAATATACTTATAAGTCTTTCTGGTTTTTCTGTATTTTCGGCTCTATGGATTGTTGCAAGTACAAAATTACCATAATCAATATTCAAATCTTCAAACCAATCAGGTCGTTTTGCATTTTTTCTGTAAAAAAGAGAGGCATCTAGCATTACATCTCCAATATTATCTATTTTACTGCTTGCAATTCCCTCTTTTTTAAGATTACTTAATGCTAATTCAGTTGGTGCTAGAAGCAACTCTGATAAATGATCAGTCAAAATACGATTAATTTCTTCAGGCATTGCTCTATTAAAGCTTCTTAGGCCAGCTTCAACATGACAAACAGGGATATGAATTTTAGCTGCTGCCAAGGCACCGGCAAGTGTTGAATTTGTATCGCCATATACAAGAACCCAATCTGGATTTTCCTTTAGTAAAAGATTTTCGATGCCCTCAAGCTGTCTTCCAACCATGGCACCATGATTTAACCCACTGATATTTAAATTATAGTTTGGTTTTGGTATTTGCATCTCACTAAAAAAAATATCTGACATATTTTTATCATAGTGTTGACCTGTATGAACCAGTATCTCTGTTATATCTTCAGAATTGGCAATTACACGTGAAACTGTGGCTGCCTTAATAAATTGAGGTCTGGCGCCAACAACTGTAAGTATACGCATTCTAAATTTTCCTATCTTATAATTAAAATAAGTTAGATATCATAACATTTGGAGGTTACTGATAATATATTCTTGATCTTCCAAATCTAAATACGGACTCATTGGAATACTGAATACTTCTTTACAAAACTTCTTTGTATTCATTAATCCTGAACTTACCACATTACATTTTTTGTATGCTACCTGTTCATTTAAAGGTATTGGATAATATATGGCTGTCGGTATATTTTTTGAATTTAGGAAATCTATAACTTCATTTCTGTTTTTATGACGAAGAGTATATTGAGCCCATGCAAAACAATTATCACTAGAGAGCTCCGGTAGGACAAAGTCATTATTGATTAAACTTTTGTTATAGTGACGAGCGATTTTATTGCGTTTGTGTATTTCATCATCTAATAAGAGAATTTTTTCTTTTAAAATAGCTGCCTGAATAGTATCAAGCCTAGAATTCATTCCAATATTAATATGTTCGTATTTATGACTTCCCATACCATGATTTTTTATTGATCTTATTAAATCTGCAATATTATTATCATTAGTAAAAATTGCTCCACCGTCACCATAGCATCCTAATGGCTTTGCTGGAAAGAAACTAGTTGTCGTGACGTCTCCGAAGTTTCCTATCTTCGTTCCGCTATGAGAAGAGCCAAAACTTTGAGCAGCATCATATATTACTTTTAGATTATTGAAATTGATAACCTTATCAAGCTCTGTAGAGACTGATGGTTTTCCAAAAAGATCTACAGGGATAACTATCTTCGGGTTATGATTGTTATTAGTCGCATCTTTTATTGCAATTTCAAGACTTTCAGAGCAAATATTATAATCATCTCCAACATCTACGAAATAAGGTATGCCTCCCACTAATGCTATAGACTCTGCACTTGCAATATATGTAAAAGAAGGAACAAAAACTGCATCGTCTGATTTTACTCCAAGCGCAAGCAAAGCAATTGCAAGTGCATCTGTTCCGTTTGCACATGTAATAGAATTTTTTACTGAAGTATATTCGGATAGTATTTCTTCAAATTCCTCAACTTCAGGTCCATTGATAAATTTTCCATGCTTTAAAACTTTATCAACTGCAATTTTTATATTATCACTTATTAACTCATATTGACTTTTAAGATCAATAAAGGGAATTTCCATTATTCTTCCTTAATTAATGTATCGCCAACTAGTTTATATGTATCACCAGTTTTTTCACACTTATATTCATCATTCCCCTCAAGAGGAAGTGGAATTTGATTTCCATGTTCGCTCATCCATCCAATTTGCTTACCTGGCACACCTACTATAAGTGCATATGGCTTTACATTTTTATTAACAACTGTGCCTGCCCCGATAAAAGCAAACCGTCCAATTGTTACTCCACATACAATTGTACAGTTAGCTCCCAGAGTTGCTCCATGAGATACAAGCGTATCTCTATACTCATCTTTTCTATCTATAAGAGATCGTGGATTATAAACATTAGTAAAAACCATACTAGGTCCACAAAATACGCCATCCTCAAGATGAACGTTGTCATAAACAGAAACATTATTTTGAATTTTACAATTATCGCCAATAGTTACTTTATTGCCTACAAAAACTCCTTGCCCCATCGATACATTTTTACCTATAACAGCTCCACCACATACATGAACAAAGTGCCATATTCGTGAACCATCACCGATCTTGGCTCCTTTATCAATAATTGCACTTGGATGAACAGTTATAGCCATATTATTTATCTATGAAGGGATGATAGTCTCCCTTAGGACCAATTGGTGATGCACTTCGAATATGTGACACAGTCTCTATAGCAACTCGATTTTCTTCTAAACCAAAACCTCGTCCAGCAAGAATTTCTTGATAACTAAGAGTATGAAGATCAGTAAAACCATCAGAAAATTCAAATTCATCGCCATTAACTTTTATAGATCTATAGGTTCTTAGCCCCTTTTCTTTGATATTGACAGGGATTGATTCATAGTCCATGGATAAAAACCACCTAACTCTGGCATTTTCATATTCTATATAACCAGCTGCCATAGTTTCATTATGAGCATGAATAATATTTTCTTGAATATCGCCAAAAACAAAATGTAACATATCAAAAAAATGTATTCCGATATTTGTGGCTATGCCTCCTGATTTTTTTGAGTCACCTTTCCAAGACTGCAAATACCATTTACCTCTTGAAGTAATATACGTAAGTTCTACCTCGAACTTTTTTTCATTTTTAATTCTCTTTACTTTATCCTTTAATTCAATAATTGAAGGATGAACACGAAGCTGCAGTATTGTATTTATTTTTTGATTAGTATCTTTTTCTATTTCACTTAATCCATCTATATTCCAGGGATTTAACACTAACGGCTTTTCACAAATTACATCAGAGCCTGACCTGAGTGCAAAACGAATTTGACTATCATGGAGATAATTTGGTGAACATATTGAAATATAGTCAATTTTATTTCCTTTTCTTCGTTCTTTATCAATATGTCTGTCAAAACGTTCAAATTCTGTAAAAAAAGATGCATCTGGAAAATAACTATCAATAATTCCCACTGAATCATTAGGATCTAAAGATGCTACAAGGTTATTTCCAGTATCCTTAATTGCAGCCATGTGTCTTGGAGCTATGTATCCTGAAACACCTATTAATGCAAAATTTTTCATTAATTAATTCTCCTTAAAGCCTTAAGTCACTCTCATTAAGTTTAAGAACATATTTTAAATCATAAATAACGTGTTTTGGAGCGCCGAGCTTTCGTATTCCATCAATACCAATATTTACAAATTCATCATGTGCTACAGCAATTAAAATACCATCATAAGACTGAGGCTTAGGATTATTTATTAATTCTATATTATATTGTTTCTTTGCTTCGGTTGGATCTACACAAGTGTCCCAAACATCTACATTAATTCCGTATCCTTCTAAATTTGAAATTACATCTACAACTTTAGTGTTTCTTAGATCAGGACAATTTTCTTTAAAAGCAAGCCCCATAACCAAAACCCTGGCTTTCTTTATAGGGATATTTTTTGATGAAAGAAGCTCTATAAATTGTTGTGCAACATAAATTCCCATATGATCATTTTGTTTTCGTCCAGCAAGGATTATTTCAGGAATATGTCCAATTTGTTGCGCTTTATATGTTAAGTAATAGGGATCAACGCCTATGCAATGACCTCCAACTAATCCAGGTCGAAAATTTAAAAAATTCCACTTTGTTCCTGCTGCCTCAAGCACGGATTCTGTATCAATATTCATCTTATTGAAAATTACTGAGAGCTCATTAATCAATGCGATATTTAAATCACGCTGAGTATTTTCAATCACTTTTGCTGCTTCAGCCACACGAATAGATGAAGCCTTGTGGGTTCCAGCAGTTATAATTGATGAATACAAGTTATCTACAAAATCTGCAACTTGAGGTGTTGAACCTGATGTAACTTTTACAATATTTGTAAGTCTGTGCTGTTTATCACCAGGATTAATCCTTTCAGGACTATATCCTGCAAAAAAATCTTTATTAAAAGTAAGTCCAGATATTTTTTCTAAAATGGGTACACATTCCTCTTCAGTTGCTCCAGGAAAAACTGTAGATTCATAAATAACTATATCATTCATCTTTAGAACTTTACCAACTAATTCTGATGCTCTAATTAAAGGGTTTAGATCAGGAAGCTTATTAATATCTATAGGGGTTGGAACTGTAATAATGAAAACATTACATTTTGCAATATCATCCAATTTGTCTGTGAAAAATAGTTTTTTTGCATTTCTTAGATCATCACTATCAACCTCAAGAGTTATATCAAGACCACTATTTAATTGTTTTATTCTTTCATTATTAATATCGAATCCACAAACATCTCTAAACTTTCCAAATTCAACAGCAAGAGGCAGGCCAACATATCCAAGACCAATAACTGCAATTTTTGCAGAATCTATAGATATAAATTTTTCTTTAGGATTAGACATTGTAATAATCTTTATACCATTTAATAAAAAGGGCTACTCCCTTTTCAATTTCTGTGTTTGGTGAATAATCCACGAGTGCTTTTAAAAGCGAAGTATCTGCAAAAGTTTCTGATACATCTCCCATCTGCATTGGCATAAGATTTCTAACAGCCTTCTTGCCAAGTTCATTCTCTATCGCTTCAATAAAATCTAAAAGTCTTATCTTTTTTGAATTACCAATATTTAACAAACGATAAGGAGCAACTGGCGAAAGACTATCATTTTTTTCTACTGGTTTGCCCTCAACAGGAATTTTATCAATTAATAGTCTTATTGATTGAACAATATCCTCAACATAAGTAAAGTCTCTGTACATTTCTCCATTATTGTAAATATCAATAGGTTCATTGCTAAGTATGCCTTTGGTAAACTTGAATAACGCCATATCTGGCCTACCCCATGGTCCATAAACAGTAAAAAATCTAAATAATGTGGTTGGTAGCTTGTGTAAATGTGAATAAGAGTGAGCCATGCTTTCATTAGCTTTTTTTGTAGCGGCATATATTGTCATCTGTGTATCAGCTTTATCAATCTCTTTGAAAGGCATGTTCTCATTCGCACCATAAACTGATGATGTTGAAGCAATTAATAGATGATTAATATTATGATTTTTGGCCTCCTCAATTACATTAAATGTGCCAACAATATTAGAATCGATATATGCTTTTGGATTTTTAAGACTGTATCTTACTCCTGCTTGAGCAGCCAAATGCACTACAACTGAAGGTTTAAATGTTTTAAATTCATTTCTAAGAAGAGCATGATCTTCAAGCATGCCCTTTGTAAAACTAAAATCTGGAGACTCACAGAGGATTTCATTTCTGTGCTTCTTGAGATTAGTATCATAATAATCTGTGATACCATCAAAACCATGAACCTTAAATCCCTCTGAAAGTAATAATTTTGATAAATGAAAACCAATAAAACCAGCCGAACCAGTTACTAATACTCTGCGGTTTTTCATATTTATGAATTAAACTTTTACAGCTTTTCTAAAATGCTGAATTAAAACAAGTATTATTGAAAAAATAAAACCAAACAAAGTACCGACAATACAAATAAAGGCTCTGTTTGGTCCTGACTTCTCCTCTGGGACTATAGGAGAATTAATAGTTTTAAATATATAATCTTCATTAGATGAAGCGAGCATAAGTGTTTGCATTTGACTTTCCATTAATTTCGAAAAAACTAATTTAATAGATTGACTATTAGTGGTTTTTATAGATTCACTTAAAAAATTAATAGAATTTTGAGCATCCTCTTTATCAATCTCACGCATGCACTCATTAATGTTGTAAATTATGACATCCATCCATTCTTTTGCGACATGTGGTGATATATGCTCAATAGAAAGATATACAAGGCCAGTCTCTTCATCTTGATTAATTGAAAGTGCTTTTTTAAACTCCTTAAATGCCTCCTGGGAGGATGGGATTGTTTTCTTTGGATAAGAAACTTTTCTTACCCATTTATTAGATGATTCATCAAAGATATCTTTGTCATAAATTAATTTATTTTCTTGGGGAATCCATTTTTTTTCTGCCATTAAATCTTCTAATTTAATACTAGGTAAAAAGTTTTTTGAAAAAAACTCAAAGGACTCAATACGCTTTACAGCTATTTGGCTATCCGAAATAGAGCCTGCTGGTAAACTTACTCCAGCAATTCCGGCTAAGCTTGATAAGCCGCCTAAGCTAGATGATAAGGATTCATCTTGTGATGTAGGTGCTAAAAGACTTGATGACTTATAAACATCTGACATTGATATAGCAGCAAAGACCGAAACTACAGCAAAAAATAATGTTAAAAAACCAATTAGGATTTTTTTATTAAATAAAATTTGAAGTATTTCCTTAAGATCTACAGCATCATCATATTGATTATTAATATTATCTTGACTCATATTGAATATTTAAAGTTTTACAAACAAATTAATTTGCCGAATTATAACATTTTTAGAGGCTAAAAAGGTTTAACTAAAATTAATGACATATTAAAAATATTGGTACCCGGAGCCGGACTTGAACCGGCACGAAGTTGCCTTCGAGGGATTTTAAGTCCCTTGTGTCTACCAATTCCACCACCCGGGCTGGAAATGAAAAATAAATTATATATTAATTAACTTTATTTTATTTAAATATTTTTTTAATCTTATCTTGACTGAATTGATATATTTGTAAACTTTGGTCTCGATAAACAATAACACTACAAACAAGAATAAAACCATATATTACTGTGTGGAAATTATTTAAATCAACAATATTCACAAACAAACTTAAAGTAAGTAACATTATTATAAAAATATACATTCTATGCCTTTCAAAGCTCATCCAAAGTCGAGAACTGGCCTCGGTTCTTATTATAAAAAAAATACTGAAAGCAACTGCAGAGCCCATCGCTGCCCCAGCAGCACCATATATAGGTATTAAAAACCAATTACAAATAACATTAACAACTAGTGCAACAACTGTTGCGAGTAAGGCAAACATTGTCTTTCTTTCTATACCTATGCCCACCCCAGTTGATTCTGCTAATGAATATAGTAAAGGGTATGCAATTGCCAAAAGAAGAATATGTTGAACATTTTCATAATCTGCCGGCAGAATATAAGCCACAGCCCATGAAAAAATTCCAGCAACTGACCATATGAGAATTATAGCTAATGCAACTAAATCCATAATATTTTTAATTTTTTTTAAATCAACTTTTTCTGCAATCCATTTGTAAACTGTAGGTACCCAAATTGTTGAAAAGATAGATTGAAAAACTAATGCAACTCCTGCAAAAGTAACTGCAACTGAATATATTCCTAACTCACTAAGTGAAGATAGACTTCTTAAAAAGAATTTGTCTATCGCAGTTAAGCCCCAAAAAGCTAAGCCACTTCCAATTAAAGGTAAGGCATAATTAATCATTTGTTTTTGCTTTGATTTATCTATGAGTGACTTCATAGCTGACATCCATTCAGCTCTTGTATTCCAAACAAAAATTATGAAAACTGCAAATAATGACAAAATATTTGCTATCAAAAGGTTTTCAAATACCGAGGGAACATTGAATAAAAGAAAACTTAATATCAGTAATAGAAAAAATAACTTTGGTAGCAACTGACTCATTGAAAAAGCAAGACCTCGCTCTTGCATTCTTAGAATTAAACTTAAGAACCTTGAAATAAAAGAAAGCAAAATACCACAAATTATTAGTGTGCTTAATAATGAGGACTCTATATCAAACAATAATTTTGAAATTGAAATAGGTATCAATAACAATAATACTAAAGAGAATGTAAGCAGGATAAATCCAGGTAAAAAAACTCCTTTAAGCAAACTTGGCTTGTCCTTGACTTCATGAAATTCCCTAACATATGCTTGATCCAAGCCCAAACTAAACAATAACAAAGAGAAACTTATGGTAACAGTTAACATAGTAAGACGACCAATATCTTCAGGAGAAAAATACCATGCAATAATTGGTAATGTTATTAGACCAAGAACAGCTCCACTAATTGGTCCAATTGAAAAAGCTAATACTTTTTTAGCATCCATAAGGAAATCTTAAAAATAATTTAAAAAATTTAAGTTTAAAGTGATTTAAATTTTTAATACATTTTTTCATTATTTTTTATTGATTCAATTAACTTTAATTGATATTCGATCTGATCAATACTTTTATGAAACTTCAACTTTTTTATATCCTGAAAAAGATTAGAAAACATTTTTGAAAAATGGTCTTCAGGACCTACTTCTATTAGATTAATAGTTTTGCCATTACTAAAAGTTGAAATGTTGGTTTCGAGATCTTTAGGCTTTGAAAAAATTCTATCTGCAAAAATTATCTTCTCATCAGTAATAATTTCAATACTATTTTTATATGCAATCCCAAATCCCCAATTGCATGTAATCAAAATATTCTTATATTTTAGCTTAGCAATACCACCAATATCTAAATCGTTTGAATCATTTTCTATCTGACTATGAATTAATTCAGGTTCGATAATCCCAATTTCTTTCAGTATATTCAAGGTGTAAGCTCCGACGTCTAATAAAGCTCCCCCGCCAAGATCTTTCTTATATCTGATATTATTTTTTTCCAAATGTGGAATATGAAAATTAACAAAAATTCTTCTTATTTCTTCAATTCCTATTTTTTCAATTTCTTCCTTTAGTTTCAAAAGCTGGTTATGAAATTTATACATAAATGCCTCAGTAACAATTAACTTTTTATCAAAAGCTAGTCTTTTGACTTTTTCAAGTTGATTTATGCTGGTTAATGCTGTTTTTTCAACAATAACATGTTTATTATTTTTCAAACATTTGAGTATTTGTTCAAAATGTAATGCATTTGGACTGCTAATATAAACCACATCTATATTTTTATTTAAATAGATATCATCCTCATTACAAGTAATATTATTTAAATCAAAATCATCCAAGCTTTCTTCAGAAATCTGCGCTGCGATAAGACTATCTCTTAGTTTATTTAAATCTCTTGCATGTACTAAAACTAAATTAAATTCATCATGATTTGTAATCATTGGAATTATGTTTCTAACGGCGTGCTTACCCGACGACAAACAACCTATATTTAAAGGTTTCATAAGTGTGAAATAATACCTCTTATATGAGGGTTTACCCAAGATTCTTGTTTTATAAGTTCTTTAATCTGATAAAGGGTAAGCCAAATAAAAGATTGTGGAATTTTTATTTCTTGACCATTTTCTATCTCAACCAACATACCTTTATTTCTTTTGAGATGTAATCTGCCGCCATCTTCAGACATCCATTGTTCAAAAAGCACATTTGCTGAATTTTCTTTTGGATTTTCAAAGTAATTACTAAATCTAGGTTTTCTTCCTCCATGAGATCGTTTTAAATTGCTAAAAGTTGCTTGAAGTGTTGGACTTATCTGAATTTTGTCAGGATTTCCTGGTTCAGCTTTAGCTTCTACAAGATAGTAAGGAATATCATTAAATTTTGATCTTAGGATTCCAAGAATTCCTCCATCGTAACCTACCTGAGTTATTATAGGTTGATCCCAGCCACCATCACCAACCTCCCTTTCCTCTGTCATTGAAACTCTTACGCCTTGGACATAAAAAAAATCACCAGATTCATGCCTAATCGTGCCATCATCTTCATTAAAGTGCCAGCCTCTGCATTCTGTAAGTGGAATATCCTGGACGCTTAACTTAGACCTTTTCTGTTCACTTAAAAACCAATTTCTAACTTCCTCTAAGTTATATAATTCAGACCAATCCTTTAAAGATTCGAATTGAGTTTCAACTCTTAAATCATCAACCTTATCAAATGAATTTTTAACACTCTTCGAATATTCATTTAATTTTTCTTTATACATTTTTTTTAAAAAATATTTTTATAAGCTTGGTTACTTCATAAATATCCTCTTTAGAGAGATTGTTATGAAATGGTAGTCTGAGTAATCTTTTTGAATATTCCTCAGTTATTTGAAAGTCGCTAGATTGATATCCCATTTTTTTTCCAACAGGTGAGGAATGAAGTGGTACATATCCAATATAAGAACTAATGCCGTTATCATTTAAAAAACTCCTCAGATTATCACAAATATTTGATGATTTAAGCACTATGAAAAAAGCATGAAAATTTGATTGGAAGTCTTTGCCATGTATTGGACAAGAAAAATGTTCTTTTTGTATTAAATCATGAAGCTCTTCGCTGTAAAGTTTATAAATTTGCTCTCTTTTTTTATGATTTTTGCCAAGATTATTGAGTTGTGCCAACAAAAAAGCAGCTTGCAGTTCTGTAGGGGCAAAGCTTCCACCAATTTCTACCCAAGTATATTTATCAACAATGCCTTTCAACATTTGTTGTCTATTCGTTCCTCTCTCAAGTATAAACCTTGCTCGAGTTTCAAAAAGATCATTATTTACTAACAAAGCTCCGCCTAAACCAGAATGAATGTTTTTTGTTTCATGAAAAGATATTGTTCCAAAATCACCAAAAGTACCAAGATGTTTTGATTGAAAATAAGAATTAAATGCTTGTGCGGAATCCTCTAAATGATAAATATTATGGGATTTGCATAACTCATTAATATTAATCACATCAGCAGCTTGTCCTCCATAATGCACAGAAACAATTGCAACAGTGTCTTTTGTGATTCTTTTTTTAACATCTTCAACATTTATCATCATATCGTTTGGATTAATTTCACAAAAAATTATTTTAAATCCAGCCCGAGCGAATGCCGATGCGGTTGATGAGAAAGTATATGATGGCATGATAATCTCTTGATGCTTACTAAAATCTCTTAATAGCAGTGCTACAATTTCTAGTGCAGATGTACAGCTATCAGTAAGTATGCACGAATTGGACTTAGTTATTTTTGAAATAGCACTTTCACATCTTTTCGTAAAGTTACCAAGGCCGTAAAACTGATTTGAAGAAAATACTTTTTTAATATTTTCAATTTCATCGCCCGAAATAAATGGTTCATTAAAATTGATTTTTTTATTCAAATGTTCCCCCAATACTTTTTATAAGAAATCCCGGCTTTTCAGCTTGCTCCCATGATTCTCCAATTTTATGAATAGTGATAGAGTTTCCATCACCACAAAAAACTGAAATGGTTTTATTTTGATTGATTGATTTTATCCTGCCTGGTATGAAACCAACATAACTCCTACTATCATTGTCAATACTAGCTGTCCAAATTATTATTTTTTCATCATTAAACTTTGTAAAAGCACCAGGATATGGATGACTGTATGATCTTATTAAGTTAAAAATATTTTTTGAGGTATCCTTCCAGTTAATCTTGAAGTCATCTGGAATATTTTTACATGAATATGTGGCTTGCTCATGATTTTGTTTTGTTAAAGTAATCTCATTATTCTTAATATCTTTGTAAGCTTTTTGGATAATTTTCTCATTTTCGTGCGTAATTTTTTCAACAAGATCGCCAATATAATCTGTTTCTGCTATTTCTATCTTTTTTTGAAATAATATGTCTCCTTCATCAACAAACTCAGATATTTTAAATAAAGTCGTTCCTGTATATTTTTCGCCATTCCTAATTGACCATACAGTTGGGCCGAAACCTCTATATGAAGGTAATAAAGAATCGTGAAATACGAAAAATCCTATTTTTGCTTTTTCATAAATTTCTTTTGAAATCATATATCTCCATCCAATTGCAAAAACCATATCGACTTCATTAAATGTCTCTATGTTTTTATTAATATTTTTTGATACTAGAAATTCATAATTATTTTCTTTACAAAATTCTTTTATCTCACCTATGAACTTAGGTTCCCATGGCTCTTCTTCAAAGGAAAAAACTATTAAATTGTCTTTAGCATTTAAAACAGAATGTAATGCTTTAAGACATCTCAATCCTCTTTGTGCCGAAATTAATAGAATTATTTTCATTTTTATTTAATTATAAACTATAGATTACAAAAAAATTGCAGTAGTAACTCTTTTGCCATTCAATCAAATAACCTCTTTAGTTGTTTTTGATAATTATTTGATGAAAAATAATTTCTCATAAAAGTTACATTTGAAATTGCTTCTGACCTCTCAATTTTTTCTATATTAAATTGGTTAATATCAAAAATTTTGACGCCTTTAGATTTAAAAAAAGACCACTGAGAAACATTCGATCGCATAAAAACTTTCTTACCAAGACCCAATAATGATATTGTATTACCCATTGCCCGTTGTCTTTTATGATTGAAAATTGCAATATCTATTTTACTTAATAGATCTACATATTCATTTGGAGATACTATTTCAGTGATTGGTTTAAATTTCTCTTTGAATCTTTTTTTTCCTTCCAAAATTATTTCATTAGCATAATCAGCATCGCCATATGAAAGCGGTGTGAAGAGTTTAATGTTTTTATTTTTAAACTTCTCAAGTATTTCAAAAATTCCAATATGATTGTTAGAGGAATCTGCTGAATTTCCTACGAGGATATTTATATCAGAATGATTTTTTTCTGAAAACTCATAATCCTTAAATAAATTGCTTGGATACATTAAACATTCGAGGTATCTGGCTTTGGTAAAGTACCATTTTTGTGCAAGCTCAAAATCTCCCTTTATATATGAAACACAACATCCCATATTTTTTATAACTGGCCTTCTAAAAAACTCCCTTATCTGCCACTTAAAATTTCTTTTGCCCTCTTTAAACACATATAAATCCCCTCCCCATATAATCCAATAACATTTTTTCAGGGTCCAGGGCATAAAAAATAAAATGATTAGCAATTTGGGGTCAAACAAACCATGTAATATGATTTTGCGTGATTTTTGGAGACCAATAATAGATTTCAAGTAATACTTTAATAACGAATATATTGTATTTCCAGACAAATATATATTTTTAAGCTCTTCGAGTTTATTTTCCTTTTTCTGATTTATTAAAAAAAACTCGTGCTCATCTATATTAAAGTTATTTTGTAGGTATTTTATATATGGCTTTGTAATAGAAGAATTAAGATAACCAAAGTGAATAATTTTTTGTTTCAATTTTTTTGATCAATTAACTTAAACAAATACTTGCCATATCCGTTGTTCTTCATTTTTTCAGCTTGTTTTAAAATCTCTGATTTTCCTATCCACTTTTGTTCAAATGCAATTTCTTCAAGACAAGCAATTTTATAACCTTGACGTTTTTCAATTGTTTCAACAAAACTTGCTGCCTCTAAAATAGAACTATGAGTACCAGTGTCTAGCCACGCAAACCCTCTTCCAAGAAGCTCCACCTTTAAATTTCCACTCTCTAAGTAAATTTGATTTATTGAAGTAATTTCATGTTCCCCTCTTTCAGATGGCTCTACATTTTTCGCAATTTCAATGACATCATTATCATAAAAATAAAGGCCAGTGACTGCGAAATTACTTTTTGGATTTTTTGGTTTTTCTTCGATAGAGGTTGCAGATAGGTTTTTATCAAACGCAACAACACCAAATCTTTCTGGATCTTGCACTTGGTAACCAAATATAGTTGCGCCAGAATGTCTTTTTGCCGCATCAAGTAACTTTTGAGTAAACCCCATTCCCCAAAAAATATTATCGCCGAGCACTAAACAAACATTATCATTCTTTATAAATTCTTCTCCTATTACAAATGCTTTTGCAAGTCCATCTGGTTTATTTTGAGTTTTATAATCTAAATTGATGCCAAATTGACTACCGTCACCAAGCAAACGCATATAGTTTTCTATATCTTCAGGAGTTGTAATTACAAGAATATCTTTTATTCCAGCCAACATGAGCACTGAGAGAGGATAATAGATCATTGGTTTGTCATATATTGGTAATAATTGTTTTGATAAACCTAGAGTAATTGGTTGAAGTCTAGAGCCAGATCCACCAGCTAAAATTATTCCTTTCATAAAAATTCCTAATATATTTAATGAGGATTATATATTTTTCATCACTTGTGAACACCATTCACTATTATTTAAATACCATTCAATTGTTTTACGAATACCTGAATCAAAAGACTCCTTTGGCTTCCAACCTAAATCATTTTCAATTTTTGATGCATCAATGGCATATCTTAGATCATGACCAGGTCTGTCAGAAACATATTTGATTAAGTCGCTGAAACTTTTTACATTTTTTGGCTTATCTTCAACTAAATCATCTAATAAAGCACATATCTTATTGACGACTTCAATATTTTTTTTCTCGTTATGACCTCCAATATTATATGTTTCACCGACCTTGCCTTTGGTTAGTACTAAATATAAGGCGTGTGCATGATCCTCAACAAATAACCAATCTCTAATCTGTAAACCATCTCCATAGATTGGTAATTCTTTACCATCAAGAGCATTCAAGATTACAAGAGGTATTAATTTTTCAGGAAAATGATATGGCCCATAATTATTTGAGCAATTTGTAATAATTGTTGGCAGGCCATAAGTTCTATACCATGCTCTGACTAAATGATCTGAGGATGCTTTTGATGCAGCATAAGGACTTGAAGGCTTATAAGGTGTATCTTCACAAAACAAATTATCATTTAGTTTTAAATCTCCAAACACCTCATCAGTAGACACATGATGAAAACGAAAAACTTCTTTTTTTCTGTTTGAAAGTTTTTCCCAATAATTACATGCTTCATTAAGTAATGTATATGTGCCAACAATATTTGTCTTAATAAAATCTGCAGCATTATTTATAGAGCGATCTACATGTGACTCAGCTGCAAGATGCATCACAGCATCTGGTTTGTATTTTTTAAAAACTCTTTTTAATTGAGTCTTATCACAAATATCAAATTGTTCAAAAAAATATTTTGGGCTTTCATCAATTTCCGACAGTGATGCTAAGTTTCCTGCATAAGTCAATTTATCGATATTTATTACAGTATCGGTTGTATTTTTAATAATGTATCTAACAACCGCTGAACCTATGAAGCCTGCTCCGCCTGTTACAAGAATTTTCATTAAACAAAACCCTCTAAATTATTTATCGTCACACTTTACCAACTATTTCACTAATTTTCCTGGATTTAATATTTTATTTTCATCAAAGTGATTTTTTAAGTTTTTAATAATATCTAACTTTGCTTTATCAGCATGCTTCATAAAAGTTTTAACCTTATTTGCCCCAATACCATGTTCTGCACTGAATGTTCCATCAAGATTTGAAACTATTGTATGAATTTTATTTTCAATTACAGGTTTTTCATCATATTTAAAATTGTTCTTATCTGGAAGGATATTAACATGCAAATTACCATCTCCAAGATGTCCAAATAGCACTAAATTGTCCGCACTATCTTTTTTAAAAAAAAGCTCAAGCTCATTAATTAATTTAATTATATTTTTTACAGGAACAGCGATGTCTAATTTAATAGGATTTCTTCTGCTAATACTTTCTGAAATTAAAAGTCGGTATTGCCATATGGAATGTTTTTGATTTTCATTTGAGCTAACGATTACCTCATGAGCTAATTTATCTTTATAAATTTTTTCTAGGGCCTTCATGAAACCATCTTGTGTACTCAACTCTATTATTAAATAATAGTTATTTTTTAAATGTTCTATGTTTATTTGATCAAATTCTTCTTTGACTTTTAAAACTGCGTTCATAGTAAAAAACTCAATTGCCTCGATATCAAAAGTAAAAATTAACTTCAACATTTCATCCAACGATGCTAATTTATCAAAGCCAATTAAAACTACATTTGTTTCTAATGGCTGATTAATTAACTTCATTCTGCAAGATACAGTTAATCCAAATATACCTTCAGAGCCAATAAAAATATTTTTTAAATTGGGTCCTGTTGCATTTTTAACTAACATATTATCAAGCGGGATATAAGTTGCATTACCAGAAATAACTTCTAATCCATCAACATAGAAAGATGTTAGTCCGTATTTTAGAACTCTGATACCGCCTGCATTAGTAGCAATATTTCCTCCTAACTGAGAAGATCCTGATGACGAAAAATCAACTGGATAATATAAGTCATTCTCTTGTGCAAAAGATTGTAAATTTTGAGTTACTACGCCCGGCTGACATAAAACAGTTTTTGTATTTTTATCAAATTCAACAATAGAGTTCATTTTATCAAATGAAACAATCAACTCATTTGATAAAGCAGAAGCACCTCCCGATAAGCCAGTTCTTCCACCTGATCCTATTAAAGGGTATTTAAATTCATTACATAATCTTATTACATCAATAACTTGTTTCTTTTCCTTAGGAAATACTATCGCGAGGGGGTCTGATTGATAATTTGTAGACCAATCATTTCTATATTTTTCTTTATTTAAAGAATCTGTCTTAATACAATTTCTATCGAAAACTTGATGTAGATTATTTATAAAAGAATCTTTACTCATAAAACTATGTAAACAAAAAAATCATATCATGTTATAAAAATTATGTTTAATTAATCCTCTTTATGAAAGGTGATATTTTGTTCTTCCTCTCTTTTTGTTTGCTTTTTATATGAAGATCTAATTTTATTATTTGTTCTCATGGCTTCTTTAATCAAGCTTAAGTCTACATCTAAATTATCAGCATATTTCAATAGGGCTGAAGTATCCTTAGGTAAACATGCGCCGCCAAAGCCAAGTCTGCCATCATGACCTGGAACCATCATATGTGAGCTACCAATTCTTTCATCTTTAGATATAAAAGAAATAAAACTGTCCCAACTTTCTCTTGAATCAATCATCTTAAACAAGTTAAATAGTTGGTTAAAAAAAATTACCTTTGTAGCCAAGAATGAATTAATAGTATATTTAACAAATGATGCTGTAACTTCATCAGTAAAAATATAATCTTCACAGACACATTTTGTGTGTTTCTTATAAAAAGATGCCAAAAATTCTGAATTTACTTTATCTCCACCAAATATGACAAGTTTGGAATTAATAAAGTCTTCGTCGGCAGATTTCTCTCTAAGAAATTCTGGATTATATATAAATCTAGGATAGAAACTTTTAATTTTTTCAATATTTTCTGGAAGAACAGTGCTTTTTATGACGACTAAACTTTCAAAATTATATTTTTTTAAATCTTCTAGAACATTACGTAATATAGATACGTCTTGATTACCATTCTCTAGCATTGGAGTTGGTGTACATATAAAAATTATTTCAGGATTTAATTCAATTAAATCTTTAGTTGTACTATTAAGTTTTGGATCTATTTTTGAAACTATTACATCATCTGTGAGCCCGTTTGCTAGAGCCTTGCCGACAAATCCAAATCCAATAATTCCAATTTTCATAATATCAATGGAGGCTGAATCCGGAATCGA
>CEWH01003385.1_pt1 | contig 29656 bp, 21 predicted proteins | sample 531231 | NCBI WGS metagenome assembly CEWH01 (sample SAMEA2622316, study PRJEB7988) | marine metagenome | biome: marine biome (ENVO:00000447); feature: surface water layer (ENVO:00002042); material: "saline water (ENVO:00002010), including plankton (ENVO:xxxxxxxx)" | depth 5 m | reverse complement strand
ACGCTAGAAGATTTTTATCTGGCCGAGGCTCTCGAGTATATTGATGCCTGGCGTGACGCGACCGCGGATAACCCCTCCGGAATTTGCGGTCCGATTGGTCCGACCGAGCAATTGCCTCTCGTGGTGCGGCTCGTGAATGAATTGGGTATCGATGTCTCAAATGCTCATTTTTGGGGAATGGATGAATGGATCGGCGAAGATGGTAAAGAGGTTTCGATCGACCATCCTCTCTCGTTTGAAAGGGCCGATCGTCATCTCTGTTTCGACCGCTTTAAAAGCAAGATCCCCGATTCCCAACTGCATTTTCCAAAGGCCGACGTCTCTGAGTTTGTTGCCAGTTGGGATGGCGTTCGATGCCGGGTCATGCAGGGTGGCCAGGGCGATATCAAGCACTGGGCCTTCAACGATCCGCTGCGACGCGAAGGCAAGTATGCGGATGAGCCACCGAGCCCGGAGGAGTATCGCAAACTCGGGACGAGAATCGTTGAACTGCACCCTATCACTCTGGCTCAAAACGCACGTACCTCCGGTGGCGGCAACATATCAATGGTGCCCAGTAAAGCGGTGACAGTAGGTCCTGTGGAGACCTGGAAAGCAGAAAAGGTTTCGATCTGGCAGGCGGGTACTCACGATAATCCGCTTGGACAACGACTCACCGCACTCATGATATCAAAGGGTATCACCGACTCGTCAGTGCCGATGTCACTGCTCGCGGATCATCCCAACGTTCAGTTCAACTACTATCGGGGTGGCCTCGGAAGCTGCGATGTGGAGATGCACTAAAATTCCGGCGATTCTGATCCCTGATGGATTCGACAAAAGTATATCGGTTGGTAAAAGTGAATCTAAAGCTGAATAATCTGCTCGATTCGTTGAACCAATTTACTTGCGAATGTGGTCGTTATACGGCAAAAGGACTTAGCGATCGGGAGTTGGTTGATCTAGGTATATAATTAACCAAAATCGTTGAAAGCTCAAAAACTAGTCTTCAAACCGTAGCTTAAAGGATTCTCATTCTCATCGGTTAAAATTAGGACACGCTTTCTAGCAAACGCCGATGATCGAAAACTCAGAAACCGCTTAGTTTTAAAAATTGCGCGATTAGCTCAGGGGTAGAGCACCTGCTTCACACGCAGGGGGTCGCTGGTTCAAATCCAGCATCGCGCACCATGTAAGGCCTGCTTTTGCAGCTTTTTCCCGCCGAGGCATAAGCTCTCTCTGGTGCTCTGGCGAAGGCTCTCTTAATAGCCTAAACCGAAAAATTCCCTACAATCTCAAGGTGAAGGCCCATGGCAGGGTTTCGTTGCCGTCGGTGGATTAGTTCTGGCCGTGAACAACTGCAGAAAGAGACCCGTCCATTCCGAGTAGCAACTGAGCGAGGCTCGGATTGTGTTTCTCGATTTCCTTGGCGAGTTCGCGAATGTCCTTTTTGAGGGAGGCGTGAATCTCGGAATCTTTCTGAGAAAATGTGGCGGGACCAGCAGCAGCGCTTTCAAGTAGTTCGAGAGCGCGGGTACTACTGCTGCGCTGTGATTTTGAGAGATACATGGTTGAAGAGGGTGCCGGTCTTTCTGTTGAGAGGGGTCGAAATCAAAAAGTTCACTCGTTGGGATAAGACGGCCCAGGTGCCTGTCCATCCTTCTGCAAGTCACGAATTTTCTCTTTGAGAAGAACGTGCGCGGTATCGGCAGCATTTTTGCCGTAGAATCCGGTTTTTGAGAGATTCTCAAGAAGTTCCTTCACCTGCTTTGTGGTGGACAGAGTGATCTGAACGGTCTCGGTCGTGTTCTTTGGTCTGGGCATCTATCCGGGAAGGTAATAATAGTAATGGCATTGTTATAGTATAATAATGGTTATCGTCAAAGAGTTTTGGACGATTTTTCCTGATTTGCTAATTCAGCCACCGTCGTTCCTGGAAAATCCACCGTACTCACGCCGTGTTAAAAGAATTGCGAAAATAAGTGACAAGGGGCACGATTCGGACGTGATGATTCGCCATTATTATTCCCTCCTGATTCTATTAATTGCCTTCGCTGGATTCAGTGCCATGTCAGTAACAGCGCAGGATACTGTTGACTCCGACGCGGCAGACGTAACTGATACTGGAAAAGAAGAAATGAGTGATTCAAAAAACCTTGAAGTTGCGACGATCGGCGGCGGCTGTTTCTGGTGCACGGAGGCTGTTCTTGAACGTGTCGATGGAGTTGTTGATGTCGTGTCAGGCTATATGGGTGGTCATGTCGAGAACCCGACCTATGAGCAGATTTGTACGAAGACCACTGGTCATGCGGAGGTCATTCAAGTGACATTCGACAGGACTGAGATTTCATTTGAGGAAATCCTCGATATTTTCTGGCAGGCTCACGACCCAACGACCATCAACCAGCAAGGCGCTGATCGTGGGCCTCAGTATCGGTCGGTAATTTTTTTCCACTCCCCGGAACAGAAGAATTTAGCGGAAGAATCAAAAAAGGCTCTGGATGCCAGCGGCGCCTACTCGTCCCCTGCAGTAACCCAAGTTTCTGAGGCATCCACATTCTGGGAAGCGGAGGGCTATCATCAGGATTACTACCGCCTTAACAAAGACAAGAATCCTTATTGTCGTGTGGTGATTACTCCCAAGATGAAAAAGCTGGGTTTTGAATAGACCCGACTTTTGTCGCTTTATTTGCCGTCGATCGGACGGCAGCTTGACTCATCTGATTCCGAACAAGATTCCGAGGGGTGGCCGAAGTTGAAGAACACCACCGCGCTGGTGGCTCCGATGAGGCTTCCCGCAATGGGCAACCAGATCTGAGAAAGGCTTAATTTTCCAACCATGGTCAATGCGACGGCGACGGCTGGGTTGAGGACTGCCAATGAAGTTTCTCCCAAGGTGTAAATAGCAGCAATCACTGTGAATCCGATCGCGATACCATAGAATTGGTTCCCTGTGACCGCCTTAGCGGTGGCTACGTTCATGATCACCCAGACTAGGAGAAAGGTGAAGAGTATTTCACCAACAAGCGCCGGTCCGACAGAAAGCTGTGTCGCAGTGACCTCGGCTTCGCCCTTGAAGAGGGCAGAAGCGAGAAGCGCAGCGAGGAACGCACCGAGGAACTGAACAGCCATGAAGCTGAACATTTCTCTTACCGAAATGTAGCACCCCCGAATAAGGAAAGCCAAGCTAACGGCTGGGTTGTAGTGAGCCTTCGAGATGTGACCTCCTGCGTAGACCACTGCCACCAAAACTGTTCCGATTGCCAGTGGACCGTAGGCTCCAGCCTTTCCGTAGACGGAAGCGACACAGATCGTGAAAACCAGAAAGAACGTGCCGATGAATTCGTGGGCGAGGCGATTCATTAGATTAGCTGGTGATAACCATCAAATGACTCCGCTGGTGACGAAATTTTCGAGCGAAGGTCGAGGATTTAGGGCCAAATGTGTTAACGCAATGGGATTACGTTTTTCAATTTTGGGTTCTTCTAAACAAAACCTTCTTATTCGATCAGGTACTGCGACATGGCGGTATCAATGTCCATTCCGCCCCGGAGGAGTGTGTTACCTTCAAACAAGGCAGCCGGATCGATGCCTTTGGAATCTTCCCAGTCAGACTCCTCAACCTGACCGCTCTGGCCATATGCTTTGAGGGGATTGTGATAGGTAACTTGCTCGATCTGCTCCTCGCTGATCCCTCGTTCTTTCATGAGGGCAGCGGTCTTCGGAACCGCTAATGGGTCAGATATGCCCCAGTCGGCAGCGCTGTCGACAACGATATTTTCAGCTCCGTATTCGAGCATGAGTTCCACCATGCGCTCGTTACCGAGTTTGGTGTGGGGATAAATCGTGAAGGCGGTCCAGTATCCTCGATCGAGCACTTCTTTAACGGTTTCTTCGTTGTTGTGGTCGATGATAACCTTGGAAGGATCAATTCCAACATCTTCGAGAACATCCATAGTCCGAATAGTTCCCTTCTTCTTGTCTCGGTGGGGCGTATGGATCTGGATGGGGAGGTCAGCCTCAAGTGCGAGTTCGGCCTGCTTGATTAAGTATTTTTCTTCAGCTTTGGTCTGGTCGTCAAAGCCGATTTCGCCGATACCAACAACGCCCTCCTTGCAGATGTAGAGCGGCATCAGTTCGAGAACAGCTTCGGCAAGTTTCTCGTTGTTCGCTTCTTTGGGGTTCAGCCCGATCGTGCAGTAGTGTTTGATGCCGAATTGGCTCGCCCGGAATCGTTCAAATCCAATGAGTGAATTGAAATAGTCCTTAAAAGTGCCTGGCTCGGTCCGAGGTTGCCCCTGCCAGAAAGAGGGTTCGATTATGGCCGCAACACCGGCGGCAGCCATCCGTTGGTAGTCGTCGGTGGTGCGGGACACCATATGAACATGAGAATCAAAGAAGCGCATTTTTTGTAGTTAGGTTAAGTCAAGCTTTCGCGAACGAGTTGTTCTTCTATTGTTTGTCCGAGTAAATACCAATTAAGTTCACCCGAATCGATCAAAGCGAGTTCTCCGGTGAGTGACTCCTGAAGATCGATTAGTGAATCTCCCGATTCCGACACGACAAGGGACGCCGCGGCTCGGTCGCTAGGGTTTTCGCTGCCGGCTACCTTTCGAATGTCATCACTGTGACGCTCGTCTAGAAACCCTATGACACTTCGCCATGCTTCTGGTGTGATGACCCGTCCTGCGGCCCAACGTTCGTGTGCGAGGTCCGAAATTGCTTCGGCCAGAGGTCGGTTCTTGCGCTCAGCGACGCCGTGGATGCGATGGAGCGGACGAGTCATGAAGATCGCTTTCAGCATCATCTGGTTCCACGCTTCTTCGGTGAAGTGCATCTGGGGAAAAGGGTTGTCGAGGGCGATGGCGTCGAAGATATCAACGATGTTCGTTCGGAGTCCATCCACCGCTGCCTCGATCAGTTCGTCTTGATACGGCATCCATTGTAGGGAGGAGAAAAGTGCGATTTGCTCCCGAATATCCGCTGTGTTGAGAACGGAAAAAAAGGTTTCGAGAAAGATGGTCTTCTCTTGCTCGCCGAGGACAAGAAGCAGAGCGACTCTTGCGGCTCGATATTCATCCCAGCCATCGAAGGGGGAATCATCGGCACCTTTTATTTTTGCAGACTTATCAAATCGTCTGGAAACACCGCTGAATGAGTAATAGAAAGGGCGCTTCTCGAAAGTCACCGAGAGGTTTGAAATAGTGTCTCGCAACCAGGAGACAGCGTCCGGGTCTGCTGACTCCGCGAGGCTCTCGATTAGTTTTTCACGCATGATCTATCCCCCATAAGATCAGAGGGTTTTGGTCTCCCGTCAATGGTCTTGGATACCGAGGTAACGGTCTTTTTAGTCTACCGATCGCTAACTCGTTTTGGGTCTGGTTTCTTCCGTTTCTGGAAGGCGGAGATTTCGGTTTTGAGGACTTCAACTGCTTTTTCAATCTGGCGGTCTTTCCCTTTGGGCAGTTCCCCCGGTTCATTCCAGACGAGAAAGTCAGGTTTAGCACCATTCATTTCCATGTCGGCTCCATCGCTGAGACGGAACCAGCCGCGAAAGGGGATTCGGAGCGTGCCGACGTCCATGATTTGTGAGGAGCCGGTCGAGATGACGCCGCCGGACGTAGTGACTCCGACAAGTTTCCCACGATCGAGATGTTTCACCGCATGACTGAAAATCTCAGCGTTTGAAAAACTATTCTGATTGCAGAGAACCGTGATTGGTTTGCTCCAGGTTGCATAGACGCGCCGATCCTGAGGATAGCCCGCTGATCCGCCGCGCGGAACTGTAAACGCATGATCAGGAGGAGTCAGGACAGTTAGCAAGTGATCTGCTGTAAACCCTCCTCCATTGTTTCTTACGTCAATAATGAGACCGTCTTTCCCGGCCCCCTCGGCATAGATCTCTTCTTCGAATTTGATAAACTCATTCCATTGCATGCGCGGCACGCAGACATAGCCGATCTTTCCTTCGCCTAGCTTTTCGACCATCTCGCGATTTTGACGAATGAGGTCAGATTTCATTAAGTTTCGAATGGTGGTGTAGGTGACGGGTCGCAATGAGACTTCGCGGTTTTCCTGTTTCTCGTTTTTGGGCTCTGGTTCACCCTTCTCGGACTTGTTTGGAGGAAGAGTCTGAACCGAGAGCCGGATGTCGCGTTCCAGAGGTCCGTTGAGAAGAGTCGTCAGATCCGTCTTTCGATCCACTTTGGTTCCGTCGATTTCGAGAATAATTTCCCCAGGTTGAAGCCGACTGCCCTCTTGGTCTGCGGGGCCCGTGGAAACGACCTTCTTGATCTTGAGGCCTGGGCCATCGAAGAAAGTATCCCAAGTTACTCCGAGGTGAGCAGTCGTGGGAGTCCAGCCTCCTGCTGGTTTCCACGGGGTCTCGCCAAAGGCATTTGAAGAGGCCGTGAATCCTAGGTGCGACCCATTCAATTCGCCCAGCATCATACCGACAACCCGATCAAAGACTTGATTGTCGGCAGCTTCCGCTGCGATGGGAGCATACTTCTCGCCAATCTTCTCCCAGTCGAGATTGTTCAGTTTCGGGTCATACCAGATTCTTCCCATGGTTCGCCAGATCTGGCGAAACGCGGTGCGGCGGTATTCGACTCGGTCGAGTTCCTGACGAGCGCGGAAAGAATATGATTTGGAAGTGCCTTTGCTAAGAGAGGAGGGGACGCCATCAACGAGCCAAAGAATGGTGTCGTCTCTGGCAATCCATTGAGCAAGAGAGCCACGCTTTGAAGATAGCGTTGCAGGCGTTGTGAGCTTGTCTGGGAAAGTGACGTAGTAGGTGGCATCGTTATTCTTGATCTTGGCTCCGAAAGCAAGGCGCTTGGAGTCGTGGGACCAGAATATATTTTTCTCGGTTGAATCCGGGATCGAGATTCGGCGGATGCGCTCGTAGATTCCTTCGAAGTCAATCTTGACCTCTGGTAGTTTGGGTTCTGGCTTGGCCGGAGGCTTCTCTTCTTTCTTGTTCTCAGAGTCGGATGCTGTCTTCTCGTCTAACTCGTTTTTTTGCGTCGCTCCTTGCTTCCCGGGAACGGGCTCCTTCGTAGTGGCTGAATTTGGTTCGGGTGCCTTCGTTTTGGGGGCCGATGGAGGCGCTTGTTCCGGATCAGCAGGCGTTCCCTTTGGAACAGGATTTACCTTCTTCGGTTCAGGCGAAGGGGCTCGCGGTTTCGGTGGAGTCGCCTTCTTGCGTTCCTTTGACATCTTGGTTAGGGCATCTTTGAGGGCTCGGTCTCGGCTGTCTTCTTCTTCGTCAGATCGCGAGAGATAGACGTAATAAATGTCCGTTTCCTTTTCGAAGCGCCTCCCTGTGAAGGCGAGAATCTTTCCGTTTGGCGACCACTTAGGGTTGCTATCGGAATCTGGATGACGGGACAAATTGTAGGGCTCTCGTTTTCCGTCTGCAGAAGCAATCCAGATATCGCGATTAAAATCTGAGTCGCTCTTGGCGTAGGCGATCCATTTTCCGTCTGGAGACCAGTCGTATTGCATGGAGCTCCAGGACTCGATGAGAAGTTTTGCATTCTCACCATCGGGATCAGAGGTCCAGAGATCTCCCCTCCCAACGTGATAGCAGATTCTCTCTCCTCCTGGAACAAAGGTTAGATCGTGTTTCGCCTTTCCATCGTTGGTAATCTGGGATTCTTTGAACTCGCGGTTCTGCCACCAGTAGCTCTCGGCCTCAGCTCTTTGGGCGGACCAGATATCTGTTGTTTGCCCATCATCCCGGATAAAGAGGACGGATTTTCCGTCGGGGCTCATGACCGGTTCTCGCTCCTCGGCTGCTGTTTTAGTGATGGGGACGGGCTCCTTAAGCTCTGTATCCATGATCCAGATATCGCCTCCTGCAGCGAACGCCATTTCCAAGCCATCACGACTAAAGCTGAGATTGGTAGCCTTTGTCAGAGTTCGCCTGAGGATAGGATCTCTCGTGAGGTCTCCGCTGGGGAACAGGGAGATCTTTTGAGGTCTCGCTGTTTTGCCCTCCGTCTTGGACAACCGAAAGAATTCGAATCCTGATCGATAGGTGATAGTCGAGCCGTCTCGGGAGACAGTGGGCAGCAGGGCGGGATCTGTTTTTTGGGGTGCTAATTCCTTTTCTTCTCCCGACTCGAGGTCGCAACTCCAGATAGAAAAGAGGCCGCTTTCGCCATGATCTCCTGTGTAGTAGAACCCAGAGCCGTCCTCGTTCCAAACTGGTGAGCTTGCTCCCGTTTCGCGGGAAATAATCTTGGTGAATTTTACCTGGTCACTTTCGAGGTTTTCAGCCATCCATATCTGGGAAGAGCGTGACCCTCGGTAGCCTCTCCGGTAGAGGTCTCTACCTTCCCGTGTGAAAAGTAGCTTCTTGCCATTGGGCGAGAGTGAAGCTGTTCCGAAGCTGTGTTCCGCGTCGAATAATAAAATTTCTGCGGTGCGAGCCTCGAGGGAGACGCGATAGAATCGATAGGCGCTTCGCGAATTAAAATCTCGCCGTCCACGGATGACGATTGACTTACCATCGGGATACCAATCGACCCCTCGCGACCCTTCGCTGTGAAAGGTCACCTGGCGTGGTAGGCCGCCTTTCAACGGAATGGTAAACACCTGATCTGCTCCGGTTCGTTCGCTCGTGAAGGCGAGCGTTTCTCCATCGGGAGAAAATAGAGGGAATCCGTCAACTGCGGGATGAGTCGTAATTCGCCGAGCATCCCCACCCTCGGAAGAGGCAATCCAGATATCTCCTGCCCACGCAAAAGACAGCTGGGAACCGTCTGGAGAGAGAGCAGGCATCGTCGCCAACCGAATTGGATCGGTGACCTCTGCCTCCTGAGCCGGAGAGAAGTTTTTGAATCCGGAAAGAAGCAAAAGCCATAGTAAGAAACAGTGAGGCCTGGAAATATGACTCATGATGGCAAAAGAGGTGTCTTGTTGGGGGATTGTGAACGAGTCCTTATCTGCTGTCGAATTCTCATTGGAGATTCTTCGAGCGCAAAGCGGCTAACCGAATTCCTTGAGGCGTATGGTTGCCTCTCGGCTCATATGATTGAAAGTGGTCGCTATGACGGTTTTTCGATTCCTTTCCCACTCGTTTTTTCTTCTTTTTGGAGTTCTTGTTATAGTGACTGTTTTTTCGTCTTGCCGAGGAGGTTCCGGTAGCGGGAATACGCTGGTCGTGGGAATGGAACTTGCCTATCCACCTTTCGAAATGCGTGGCCCAGACAATGAGCCCGACGGAATTAGCGTTCGGATGGCTGAGGACCTAGCTGCGTTCATGGGCAAGGAACTGGAAATCAGGGACGTGGAATGGAACGGGATTATTCCTGCGCTCCAGTCCGGTAAGATCGATTTGATTATCTCATCCATGACCCGGACCCCGGAGCGTGAACGGGCCATCGCCTTCTCTGACGGCTATGTTACCAACGGCCTGTGCATGCTGGTGGGTAATGATTCCTCAATCCAAACCATTGATGATCTTGAACCCGGAAAGGCAAGGGTGGCCGTGAAAATGGCGACCACTGGTCATCAATGGGCGACGTCCAATCTAAGCGGGGTCGAACTAATCAAACTCGACGAGGCCGCTAAATGCGCTCTTGAGGTTGTCCAAGGGAAAGCGGATGCATTCATCTACGATCAAATTTCAATTTATCAATTTTGGAAACAGAATGAGGAAAAGACGCGCCCCATCCTCAGCCCAATTCGCGAGGAGACATGGGCTATCGGGCTTAGGCGAGAGGACGAGGCTCTTTTAGTCGAGGTGAATGCTTTCCTTAAAAGCTACCGTGAAGCCGGAAAGTTCGATGAACTCGGATTGCAGTACATGGCCGAGCAGAAGGCTGCCTTTGAATCGATGGGCGTCCCTTTTATTTTCCATTGAGTCAGAGTTGTAGGTTAAGAGGCTGAGAGTGCCATTATGACGCACCAATCTGGTCGCACCTGAGACAAATAGGCGCGCTTCACCGGGAATTGGGTAGCAATAAGAGAGGTAAGATAACTCCAAACTTATTGATTAAGAGCGGGTTAAGAGAAAATCCAATCGATTGGCACATTGATTGCGCCCTTAACGAGCAAAGAAAATAGTGGCTCGCCATTGATGGTTCAAACTACCCGGCAGCCCAAAAAACCAACCGATCCCATCGGTAGAAAGAAAAAAATATGAGCAAAATTCTTGGAATTGACTTGGGAACAACAAATTCCTGTATGTCAGTGATGGAAGGCGGGCAGCCGGCAGTTCTTGAGAATGCCGAAGGTGGCCGCACGACGCCTTCTGTGGTGGCATTTAGTAAGGACGGCGAGCGCCTCGTTGGCCAGGCAGCAAAACGCCAAGCCATCACCAATCCAAAAAATACCATCTTTTCGGCGAAGCGACTGATTGGACGAAAGTTTGATGAGTTGGCTGAGGAGGAAAAAAAGACGCCCTACGAGATCGTTAAAGCCAGTAACGGTGATGCTCACATCCAAGTCGAAGTGGGCGGCGAGTCCAAAACCTACAGCCCGCAGGAAATTTCTGCTATGATCCTCAGCAAACTTAAGGCTGATGCTGAGTCTAAACTTGGGGAAACGATCACCGAAGCTGTGATTACGGTTCCGGCCTATTTTAACGATTCTCAGCGAAACGCGACCAAGGCCGCTGGCGAAATTGCAGGTCTCGATGTGAAACGAATTGTCAACGAACCGACCGCTGCTGCGCTGGCTTATGGTCTCGACAAGCAGGGGGAAGAAAAGATCGCCGTATATGATCTTGGTGGTGGAACTTTCGACATCTCAGTTCTCGAAATTGATGAGGGTTTCTTTGAGGTTCTTGCCACGGATGGAGATACCCAACTCGGTGGTGATGACTGGGATAATGCTATCATAAGCTCGATTGTAGATCAGTTTAAGTCAGACACTTCAATTGATCTTAACGGCCAGCCCGACGCTCTTCAGCGTATTAAGGAAGAGGCAGAAAAGGCAAAGATTGCGCTCTCTTCGGCGCAGAATTACGAGATCAACCTTCCGTTCATTACGGCCGATCAAAGTGGCCCCAAGCATATTCAGCAGACCCTGACCCGTTCTCAGCTTGAGCAGATGACCGACCATCTTTTCGAGCGAACCAAGCGTCCTGTGACTTCGTGCCTGAAGGAGGCCGGTGTTTCCGCCGGTGACATTGATGAACTTGTTCTTGTCGGTGGCATGACTCGAATGCCGAAGGTGGTCGATACAGCCAAGGAGCTTGCCGGTAAGGATCCTCACCAAGGAGTGAACCCCGATGAGGTGGTTGCTGTAGGAGCTGCGATCCAAGGCGGGGTTCTCGCTAAAGATCCAACGCTCGGGGATGTGGTGTTACTCGACGTGACCCCGCTCTCACTCTCTATCGAGACCATGGGTGGCATTGCCACTCCTATGATCGAGCGCAACACGACAATTCCAGCGAAGAAATCCCAGGTGTTCTCTACTGCGGCTGACAACCAGCCTTCTGTTGATATTGTGGTCTGCCAAGGAGAGCGAAAAATGGTTTCTGACAACAAGATGTTAGGCAACTTTCGGTTGGATGGCATCAATGCGGCTCCTCGTGGAATGCCTCAGATTGAGGTGACCTTTGATATCGATCGCAATGGTATCCTTAAGGTTTCTGCAAAAGACAAAGAAACTGGCAAGGAGCAAAACATTTCCATTGAGGGATCGTCAGGTCTTAGTGATGACGAGATCGAAAAGGCTAAGCAGGAGGCAGAGCAGTATGCTGATGCGGATAAAGAAAAGGCTGAGGGAATCGAGATTCGCAACACGGCGGATAACGCAGTTTACACCGTGAAAAAGCAACTTGAGGAACTTGGCGACCAACTCCCTGCCGAAGCTAAAGCTGAAATCGATCCGCTCGTTGCTGACGTCGAAGAGGCCCTAAAGGGAGACGACAACGATAAGATTAAAGAAGCCTCGGATGCCCTCCAGAACAAGTTTGGAGAGTTGGCAGCCGCTGCTCAGCAAGCAGCTGCCGGAGCTGGCGTTGACCCTGCGGCGGCCACTGCCGCTGCTGCTGCAGGCGCCGGTGGAGCTGCTGCCGGTTCAGACGACAGTTCTGAAGAGCCCAAACAGGCTAAAGGAAACGTCGTGGATGCGGAATTTGAGGAAGTCAGTGAAGACAAGTAAATGAACCAATTTGCTTCGCATTTCGTAGGGGATGCGAGGGATTACAATACCGCGGATCGTCGGCCCGCTCCTGAAGAAAGTCCTTCCAGAGGCGTGCCCAACGAACTGCGGAATTTCAACCAAAACAAAACCAAAACAAACCTAACCAACAATAATGGCAACTAACATCACACCTCTCGGAACTCGCGTTCTCGTGAAGCGTATCGAGCTCGAAGAGCAGAAGTCTGAAGGCGGTATTTTCCTCCCTGACACTGCCAAGGAAAAACCTCAGGAAGCTGAGGTCGTCGCACTCGGAAACGGCAAAAACGAAGACGGTGAAGTCGTCGAGTTTTCTGTCAGCGTGGGCGACCAAGTGCTCATCTCCAAGTATGGAGGAACTGAAGTCAAGGTCGGTGGCGACGAATGCGTCATCGTCAACGAAAGCGATATTCTCGGTATCCTTTCCTAATATCTAACCGGGTTCGGTCAATGACCCAACTCTCCTAAATTTCAACAAACAAAAAACCTAATAAAACAACATGGCTAAACAATTGTCATTCGACGAAGAAGCACGTCATGCTCTCCTTTCCGGTGCGCAAAAGCTTGCACGCGCGGTCAAGGCGACACTCGGACCTGCAGGACGCAATGTCATTCTCGACAAGAAATTCGGCAGCCCTACGATCACCAAAGACGGTGTGACGGTGGCTAAAGAAATCGAGCTGGACAACGCATACGAAAACATGGGCGCCCAGCTCATTAAGGAGGTTTCCTCCAAAACTTCCGACATTGCTGGTGACGGAACGACAACGGCGACTGTTCTTGCGGAAGCAATCTACAGCGAAGGTCTCCGCAATGTGACCGCCGGTGCTAACCCTACCAGCCTTCAGCGCGGTATCCTCAAAGCTTCCGATGCCCTCGTTGCAGAGCTTCAGAAGATCTCTACTGAGGTCACTGACACCAAAGAAATTGCTCAGGTGGCGACCGTTTCTGCCAACTGGGACCAAGAGATTGGTGACATCATCGCCGACGCGATGGACAAAGTGGGCAAGGACGGCACAATCACAGTCGAGGAGGCCAAGGGAATCGAAACTACTCTCGACGTTGTCGAAGGTATGCAGTTCGACAAGGGTTACCTCTCTCCCTACATGGTGACTGACACCGATGGGATGGTGGCTGACCTTGACGACGTTCTGATCCTCATCCACGAGAAGAAGATATCGAACTTGAAGGATATGCTTCCCCTCCTCGAGAAAGTTGCCCAAAGCGGTAAGCCGTTCCTCATCATCGCTGAGGATGTTGAAGGTGAAGCTCTGGCAACTCTCGTGGTGAACAAGATCCGTGGCACTCTGAACGTGGCTGCCGTTAAGGCTCCTGGTTTCGGCGATCGCCGTAAAGCCATGCTTGAAGACATCGCCATCCTCACCGGTGGCCGCGTCATTACCGAAGATCTCGGCATCAAGCTGGAGAATGTAACGGTTGATGACCTTGGCTCTGCCAAGTCTGTCAAAATCACCAAGGAAGAAACGACTATCATTGAAGGTGCTGGCGGCAGCGATGCAATCAGCGGGCGCGTCTCCCAGATTCGTCGTCAGATCGAAGAAACCACTTCCGACTATGACCGTGAGAAGCTCCAGGAGCGTCTTGCTAAACTTGCCGGTGGTGTAGCAGTGATCAATGTTGGCGCTGCCACTGAGACTGAGATGAAAGAAAAGAAGGCTCGTGTTGAAGATGCCTTGCACGCTACCCGCGCCGCTGTCGAGGAAGGTATCGTTCCTGGTGGTGGTACAGCTCTAATCCGCGCTCAGGGTGGCGTTGGTGAACTCGGCCTAGAAGGTGACGAGGAAACTGGTGCTGACATCGTAAGGCGCGCTATCGAAGCTCCGTTGCGACAGCTCTCCGCTAACGCAGGTCGCGAAGGTGCCCTTATCGTTGAGCACGTTAAGAACGAGTCCGGTAATGTTGGTTACAACGTCGCCACCGATACCTACGAAGACCTCGTAGCTGGTGGTGTGGTTGACCCAACTAAGGTGACACGCAGCGCTCTTCAGAACGCCGCTTCTATCTCCGGGCTTCTCCTTACTACAGAATGTCTCATCTCCGACATCCCGGAGCCTGAGGCTGCTGGTGAAGCACACGGCCACGACCACGGCATGGGTGGCATGATGTAATCTTGCCGCCAGGTTTCGGATCGTGAATTTCGCGGTCCGAATCTGAATTTCAAGCCGGGCGCTCTGAAAGGGGCGTCCGGCTTTTTATTTTTTGCGGCTGTTTCTGATGGATCCGGTTATGGACCTGGGAGGAGCAAGACGGGGAGAGATTACGATGACAAGAAGGGTTGTATGGGGATGGAGATAGTAATGATACCGAAGGCAAAAGCTTGAGACGAAGAAGAGGTAACTCCTGCTGCAAGGTGAGACATTAGCGCGTTTAAATGATTGAAGTCGCCCATATTTCCGCCGTTCCTAATATTCGCTTAGGAAAGCGGAATGAGTTAAAATGCAGTAATGGCTTGAGGAGAAGCCACCACAAGTCTGCCTCATTGACAAAATGCGGTGCTCGGAAATTCAGCCACGAAATTGCAGCTCTGACATTTGGGCTAAATACTGACGATTTACTGCGTGACGACCAGAGGGCGAGAGATTAGCCGAACCCGATCTGGGAGCGAGGTTATTTTGAAGTCATTTGGAAGACCCCATCCCAGCTAGGGGGTGGAGGTGAGACCTGGTAAATCCTGCATCGATCGATCATCACCCTCGATGGATTAGTGACTACTCCGGTTTTTTTATCCGGCTGAAAGAGTTCAAGTGCTGAAGCTTTCTCAAATTTTAGGATTGCCTCGCTCCAGCGCGACTTGAGATAGGCATTTAGGCCTTGCTCATAGAGTTCGAGGCAATCGAGAGTTTCAGGAGAAGTCTCGTGCTTAAAGCCGATCACCTCATGCACTTTGACCGGCTTGGTTTTTCCCTTGACCACAATTTGATCGAGGTACCGATAAATCACGTCATCCTTTGCTGAAACGGCGGCGGTTTTGGTGCGATCAGTGATCATGGTGTAAACGCCGTAGGATTTAGCTCCGGATTCGCAACGTGCGCCGAGATTCACGCTATCACCCATCATGGTGTAGTTGAAACGCCGGACGGAACCCATATTACCGACAACGGCAGTGCCCGTATTGAGCCCAATTCGGGTTCGCATGTTCTGAATAAGTTCTTTGCGCCCCTCGCTCTTCCATTTCTCTTGCAGTTCGATCTGCTTCTTCTGCATCCGGATAGTTGAACCGACCGCGACGTAAGCGTGGTTTTCGAGGGAAAGGGGGGCGCCATACATGGCGTCAATAGCATCGCCGATATATTTGTCTAAAGTGCCCCCGTCATCGGTAATAATATCAGTCATTTCGGAAAGATATTCGACCATCAAATCGACTAGTTCGACGGGAGAGAGTTGCTCGGAAAAAGTAGAAAAACCTTGTATATCACTGAACAAGATAGAGATATCAACCTCTTCGCCACCGAGTTCAGGGAGTTTACCGGAGTCGACGATCTGATCGACAATTTCTGGAGAGACGTACGAGCCAAAGACCCCTTTGATATATCTTTTCTCCTGTAATTCGGCGATTAGACGGTCACCAATCGCAGTGGTGTGGATCAGGATAAATCCAGCCACAGGTAACACAAATGGAAGGATGAGCGACTGGTGTTTAAATATGTAGAAGGAGACCAATCCATAAATAGCCACGATCAGAAACGGTAAAAGCATTTCCAGGGCAACGGGGGCTTTGCGCAGTGGGAGAAGGGTTAGCCATGCAAACAGAAGCCAGATCACGATTGAGAGTCCTTTGGGTGCTATCGAAATGTAGTCGCTCTGGAGGATATTGTTGAGCGCGGTGGCTTGCACTCGGAATAGTGGATCGCGCGGGCTGTATGGTGTGGGCCCCAAGTCCTGAAGGCCCTCAGCACTTTGGCCAACAAGAACGATCTGATCGATCAGGTGTGGGTAACCATCCGGCCAGGTGCCCGTTTCTTGGTAGCCCCCCAGTTCGCCCATTGTAGCGACATAGTCGGTGATTTTCAGCAATTCCGTATTGCGGTAGTTGATTGCCATGGCGCCGGTTTCGTCGATGGGTATTTCCCAGAAGCTCCCGTTGATTTTCGGCACTTTGATTGAATTACCCATGATGACTTCGATGTCCTCCGATGAAGCCTCTTCCAACTGCATGAGGATTTGGAGGACCAACGAGGGGTAAATCTTGTCCTGGACCATACCTACCAGCGGAATGGCCCGGCGCATCCCATCGGATTTCGAAGCTGGGCAGTTCACAAATCCGGTCCACGCAACCTCCGCGAGTAATCTAATTGGAGCGTTCGCTCGAGTACCGTGAAGCATGGTCGATGTGTCACCGATTACGTTAGTGATTGGTCGTGTGCCTTGGAGATAGGGAGGAGGGAGAGGGTCGTTCTCGATGCGAGCGGTTGTTTCGTCGATTCTCATGCCCGTGATAGCCCCAGGATGAAGCTCAAGAGCAAATGCAAAAGCCTCGTCATGGGAGGGGTCGCGGCTCGGTTCTGAGAAAAAAAGGTCAAAAGCGATTATTTTTGGCGGCCTTGCCCCTAAGGCGTCGGCAAAGGCCCCATGGATGTTTCGCGTCCATTCCTCCCAACGCCCCGCTTTCTTAAGCGAATGATCGCCTATGCCGATCAATGCAATACGTGGATCCGGAGCCGGGTCGCTGCTTGCTCTGGCGCGAAACCGCCGATCGACTGTCACATTCTCGAGTTCGGTGACAAAGTCTGTGGACCAGACTAGAGCCATAAGGCCAGCCGTCAGAGCTGGTGTGACGAGAAGGGTCAGGAGTCTACGGCGGTTTTTGTTCTGAGCCATGAGTGAACCAAAGATTCAAAAAGTTTGCATCAGTTAACAAGCCTATTCGTCAATCCGGCAAGACCCGATTGAGTTGAAACTTCAATTTGAAATCATGCCAAAGCGAAAGCACTTTTTGAGGCGAAAACATGAAAAAAACATCCAGCTTCAAATTTGCCGCCTCAAAAGCAGCGATTCTACTTCTTTGCGCGGGTTTCATGATTACGGTCTCCGCGAAGGCGGAACCTGAAACGGGCGATGTCACTGTCGCAGTTGGTGACGTGCAAGCTGTGGCGGCAGACGGTGCCTCGAGATTGCTTAAAAAAGGTGATAAGGTTGTGGTCGGGACTACGGTGAAAACTGGTGCGGATTCGAGGGCAGTGATTGTGATTACTCCGAGGTCGGCGATTCGAATTTCAGAAAACTCTGAAGTGCTTATTGAAATGGTGAACCAAGACGTCCAACCGGCTGATGTCACAATCAATTTGAAAGACGGCAGTCTGGGAGCGCTACTCAAGCCAAATGCCGCTGATGAACTCGACTTCAAAGTCCGAACGCCAAGCGGAGTTGCCGCAGCGCGTGGAACATTTTATGCCGTCGTGGTGAAGGACGGCAAAGGCTACGCTCAGGTGAAGGAAGGGCAGGTCGAAATTATCCCTAACGAAGAGGTGGACGGGAATCAGTAGTTTCCACCCCAAGACTCACCGCAAGCCTCAGATGCACACTTCCTTTTCTCTCGGCAAGCTCGGGAGAACTGTAGCCATAGGCCTGGTGTTATACTTTGGATCCGGGCCGGTGTTGGCAAACCCGACCGGAGGTTTCGTCCAGTCAGGTGATCTTTCCGTTGTCGGTCAAGGAACGACGCTTGAGGTTTATCAGGCGACTCAGAACGGGATCATCAACTGGGACACGTTTTCGATTAGTGCCGGTGAGACGACTCGTTTCATTCAGCCGGGACCCAATTCAGCAACTCTGAATCGTGTGACCGGGGCCTCTCGCTCATTCATTAATGGGAACCTTTTCGCCAATGGTCGGGTTTTTCTCCTCAACTCAAATGGAGTTCTCATCGGGAGCGAGGGTTTTATCAATGTCGCTGGCTTTACGGCCTCGACCCTCGAGATGAGCGATCAGGACTTTCTTGGCGGCGGAGACATGGGTTTCCATGGCCCTTCTCAAGCGTCCGTCGTCAACGAGGGAAGCATACTCGCGGTTGACGGTGATGTCTTTCTAGTGGCTGCACGGACAGAAAATTCGGGTGAGATAAATGCTGCAAATGGCACAGTTGGCCTGGCTTCCGGAAATGACGTCTTGATTTCTGATTCTGGATCCGAACGAGTTTTCGTGCGTATGGCAAGCGAAAGTGAGGCGGCAAGCGAAGTCGTCAATCGAGGTGCGATAAACGCTAGCGTGGCCGAATTGAAATCACATGGCGGCAATGTCTACGGGATGGCGGTTAGAAATGAAGGCCGCGTCGTCGCAACTTCGGTGTCCCGCGAAGGGGGACAGATATTTCTGAGATCTGGAGGCGGTCGAGTCCAAGCAAACGGAACGCTCAAAGCGACCCGCGGAGGTGAAGGCGGGAGTGTTGTCGTGGATGCCGGCTTAGAAGGTCTTACCGAAGTTGGTAGTCATATTGATGTTTCGGGAACCACTGGCTCTGGTGGATTCGTTGCAGTCACCGGCGAAGAGGTAAAGGTGTTGGATGGTAGTCTCATTTCTGCCGACGGTTTTGCTGGAGGTGGTGAAATTCGTATCGGGGGTGGCGTGAGAGGTGCGGAGTTGGCTTATCAGAATGCTACGACAACGAGCATTGGTAGCGGAGCGGTTTTAAGCGCGAACTCGCTCGCCACCGGAAATGGTGGAATGGTCATTACATTTGCTGATGAAGACCTTTTTTTTCATGGATCCGCCAAAGCAAGAGGTGGTTCGCATGGAGGTGATGGAGGCTTTATTGAGCTCTCAGGTAAGAAGTCAGTGACATTTCCTGGGTTTGTTGGGTCAGTGGATACCGGAGCTTCGATGGGAGAAACGGGCCAAGTTCTCTTCGATCCAGTCAATATAGACCTCGTGCCGGGTTACCAGGGTGGAGACAACACAGATCCGATTAACGCATCTCCGGTCACCAGAAACACACTTTATGCGGGGGATGTTAGTGATTTCCTAGGCTCTGAAATTGGAGACCTGACGGTTACGACTGACATCCTCGGACCGGATTCCGGCACCATTACCGTTTTTGATGGTGTTGACGTTTCCTGGAACTCTGCCAGTTCGCTTAGCTTTTTTGCCAATTCTGAGTTCCTCACTGAGGGGGGATTCACTTTTAAATCTGAAGGATCAGGTGGCCTTGAAATCTATGCGAACGAGCGCATTCAAATCGGTAACGGGGGGTCGACGGCGGTTTCTTCCCCATCCCTCCAGACCGGTAGCGGCCTGTTGAAAATTAATACAGGATCTGACTCGTCGGCGCGTGGTATCTTTTTGAAGAATGCCATGCTTGCGACCGAGGCGGGCAATATCGAGGTTTTCGGTTACAGTGCGACCGGCGACGGCACAACCGTTGCAGAAACCCAAATCTTATCCACAGGTGGCGACATCACAATCGAGGGTTACTCGACTGCTGCGAATGGCAATGGTCTCGCGTTTCTCTCGGAACCAGAAGATCGCTCCCAAGTAGCGAGTACGGGGGGTATCATCAAACTTGCTGGGCAAGGTCAGGGGGCAGGAAAGGCTATCGTTTTCAATGACCCCAACGCAGCTCACGCTGCTAACGACTTCCTAATCAATGGTGACTCCTCGACCGAGATCGAGCTTCGATCTAACGGAGGCGATGTGATTCTCTCTCATTTGACCGGTGGTCAGGTGCTTTTCGATTTGGGGAACGGTGCTTCGGGTTCCTTGAATCTGGTGAATGCTGATTTGCTCGGACAGTTTCGATCACCTTCTTCAAGTGGAATTTTTGTTGAGAACTACAACACACTCTTTGTTGGCGATGTGAGCAGTTCCGGCCCGGTAAATCTGCAGGCTGGAACCGATCTAAAGGTTGAGGGCCAAATTAGCAGTCCACAACCGGTCATCCTAACGGGAGATTCCGGCATTGAGTTGGCAAAATCGGTCAACGCGCCTGGATTGAATCTTGTTGGAGGAATGAACGGGATTGATGTTAGTGTCGAGGGGATATTCAACCTCGAGGGGGTGACTTTCACAAATGTTGAGCGTGTATACGGTGACTCAGGGGGCATCGATGATGTCTTAATTGGTTCTGCGGCTAATGAGGAAATCGGAGTCTCCACTAATTTAGAAGCAGAATTCCCAGGTGAGAATAGCAGTGGTTCTGCACCAATCACGGTCGTCGAGACGACCTTCACCATCAGCGGAATTAACTTCGAGAGGTTTGATGAAGTGTCAGGTGGCGGGGGTAATGACACTTTCGATATCAATCTCGAAAAAGAGGAAGCGTTTTTGGGCAGGATTGAGGGAGGTAGTGGCGATGATCGATTCATCATAGCCCCTGGAGGAGACGTTTCCTTGATCGATGGGGGTGCTGGAATTGATGTTCTCGACTACTCCAATTTCAACGACCCGGTGAGTACTAACTTCAGTCTAAATGACGCAACTCAGGTAGATGAAATGGCTAATCTTGAGAAGGTGGTTGGTGGAATAGGCCTTGATACTTTGATTGGCACGGTGGGAAATGACCAGTTTCAGATTAATGGCTTGAATGCTGGAATGGTTAACGACACATCGTTCGAAAGCTTTGAGTCATTGCAAGGACTGGAAGGGGACGACACGTTCCTCTTTCTGGGCGGAGGTTCTGTTGGGGACATTAACGGCGATTCAGGTTCTGATACATTTATTCTGAACGACAGTGGTCTTGGGGGAATCCAGACTTACAATATTGCGAGCAACAGCGTCACTCGCGATATCACCTACGACTTCACCGGAATCGAGGTTGTCCAGCTTCTTCTTGGGCCAGGTAACGACACGGTAAATGTGATCGATAACGGAAAGACCAATTATTTCGACGGCGGCGCTGGAATCGACACTCTAAATACTCCCGGAGGAACCCTTCTGGTCGGGACTCCCATCACTCTCGGTTCTTCCACGATCTACAGCACCAACTTTGAACTCCCCGCTACCAGCAGTGAAAACGCCGCTGCGGTGGGTGCACTGCTGACGGCCGCAGCGAGCAATCAAGGGTCCCATGATAGCAGTGACCTGAATCCGGGGACAGTAGAGAGTAATCTCACGGCATCTTCTAATCCGGGTGCTTTCGCTGCTTTGACAACAACGGCCACTGTTTTGGGGCAAGCGGCTGTGATTCAGGCTGGCGGACCGAGTTCTTCGCCTCTAAAACTTGATGGTTCAGCTGGATACCCTCCCGTGGTTGTGATCGATGAACTGATGAACAATCTGGAGTCGAGCGCGTGGATCGAACTGGCAAATTCGATCCAGTTTAACGGCCCCCTCACCGTTGTCATGCAGGACGGGGTGACGAGCCTTAATCTCGCGGAATTGCCGCCTGAAGACCTGTTGCCGGTTCTCGTTGAAAACCTGCGGGCTGGTGCTGCCGAGGAGCTTGTCAGTGCGCTTGAGTTGACGATGTTAATTCCGATTACCTCATTGGACGGTGCCGTTTCTATGTTGGCCGTTCCGATGGCCGTCGAACCACAAATCCTCGCTTTACTGGCTGAGATTCTCGGAGAAGATGCTTTCTCCGAGCTGACCTCGGCGTTAGAAGGCTGATAGCATTATTGTCAAAGAATATGGTAGTTCCGCCAAATATGTGCGTCTGGTTGATGGCTCTGAGCCTTTGTGCCAGCGGCGCGGGAGACCTTTTGGCTCAAAATCGCCCCCTAGAGCGCGCTGAGAGAGAACGAAAAAAAATCTTAGGTGATGACTCTTTCGGGCACGGTAAAGATTCAGTCATTGATCAGAGGGAGAATGAACCAGCGGGAGATAGCTCACCGCTTGGAGTCAGTTTTGTTTCTATCGAGCTGATTTCGCATCAGGACAAGGCGACGATAAGTGCGGAACCGAGTGGAGAGGGTGTATTAATAGATCCGAGACTGCCAGCCCCCGTGGGGATGCAGGCCGCTTTGAAACCATACCTTGGCAGGGAGGTTTCAATGGCGCTGCTTGGAGAATTAGGCAAAGACATCGTGATTGCGTGGAGGGAGAGTGATTACCCGCTTGTTGATGTGTATTTTCCCGAACAGAACATTACCCAAGGGCGTATTCAGGTTGTTGTTCGCGAAGCGGTTCTGGGTAATCGGAGCGTTAGTGGGGCAGTTCTCACTGGGGAAGATTACATTCTGCAACAGTTTCAGTTGCAAGCGGGAGACCGGGTGAATAGTCGTAGGGTAGAAGCTGATCTCGATTGGTTAAATGAAAACCCTGTTCGTGAGGTAAGGGTTGTTTACGAAAAGGGCGAAAAAGATGGAACGACTGACCTTGGCTTAGAAGTTGAGGAGCGAAAGCAAGTCACATCCTACGCTGGATTTGCCAATACCGGATTAAATTCCACGGGAGAAAATGAGTTCTCGTTTGGGTTTAATATGGGCAATCCGTTAGGACTTGAGCACGCTTTTGGCTACAACTTTGGGGCGGATGAAGATTTTAAATTTCTGCAGGCTCACTCGGTGTTTTACCAGGCGTTTCTGCCGTGGCGGCACACCTTACGTTTTACCGGGGCGCATGTTAGCAGTGAGGCGCGCAACCAGGGGGACCTGGGGGTTAGGGGGTTAAGTAAGCAAATGACAACAGCTTATCGGATCCCCCTGGGGCGTCCTGAATTCAGCCGCTCTTGGAAGCATTACTTCACCCTAGCTTTCGACTACAAGTCGACCGATACCGACTTGATTTTTGGAGGGGATAACCTCTTCACTACTGAACTTCAAGTAGGGCAATTTCGAGGGAGCTACGAGTTCGGCGTGCCCGATAGTCATGGGTTCACCCGTGTGACTCTAGGAGTCGTTGGTTCTCCCGGCGGCATGTTTGGGGAAAACAAAGACAATAACTTTATGATGGCCCGCACCGGATCGACATCAGATTACTGGTATGGTTTCGGGGAGTTTGAGCGGACTATTAGTCTCCCCCGCGATTACTTGTTGAGACTTCGGGCATCCGGCAAGGCAACAACTCACCGACTCGCTTCGACTGAGCAAATTTTGGGGGGTGGGTATGCGACCGTTCGGGGCTTCGACGAAAGTATTATCCGGGGTGATTCCGGGTTTCTAGGGACTGCAGAATTGGTTTCCCCGCCGCTCGATCTCTTCGAAACGCTCGACGATACGTTCCGCTTTTTCGCGTTTATTGATACCGCGGCTTTTGATATCACTAACCCACTTCCCGGTGAATCAAGTCCGGCCCTGACAGGCGCGGGTTTCGGCGTGACTTGCCGATTGGGAGACTCTGGATTTGCCCGGGCTTCCTACGGCTGGGCCCTCTCTGATTATGGGGTCAGCCCCTCGCTAGTAGATCCGGGGAAGTTCCACTTCGGGCTCAGCGTGACCTACTAGATAGGTTTGGTTGGGATTGTTTGGTATCAGTTGACTGGCTTTCCATCGAGAATCTTCTCCAGGTTTTCGACTGCTACCTCTGGATTGAGATAGAATCCGTTGTAGTCAACCTTTCCCTGTTGATTAACGATAACCCACCACGGGGTCCCTCCCGTCCTGTAGGCTGCATTTACAGAATAGAAACCCGGCGTTTTTGCTAGGTGACCGAAGGGTATTTTGAGACCGAAGTTTTCCGCCGATGACTGGATTTTCGACTCGGTATTGTCCAAAAAATCCTCAAAAGGTGTTTGGATCGCGAGGAAGGCAATTTTTTCAGTATCGCCAAACTTATCCACCAATATTTTTAAGGTCGGGAACGCCCGCTTTTGGCATGCTTCGCAAGTATTCTGAAAGAGCAGCATGACGACGGTTTTGCCTCTGTAGTCTGAGATATCAAGAGTTTCTCTGTCTTCTGGGAGCTGGATCCAGCTTTTGACACCAAGAGGAGGAGCCTCCAGCCCCTGTATACCGCTCTGGACCTGCTCATTGCCTAGAGCATTAAGTCCAGGGGCGAATGTCGCGGTCAAAACCAGACAAAAAATTAGCGAGCAGAATCTCATTGGTCGGAAGTGATGGGTCCTTGTGGAAAAATTGACACAATATCGCTAGCTTGCGATTGAATTTTTCCTTCTTATCTTCAGCGCTATGAAAAGTTCACTAATTCTTTGCTTGTTAATTGTGTCTCTGGTTAGAACGATCCCCGCCAATGATCCTGAGAAAAAAAACACGGGATTCCAGACTATTTTCGATGGCTCGAATCTTTCGAAGTTGGAGACCGAAGGGAATTGGGTCATCGAGAAGGACGGCTCACTCTATTTACAGCCTCGGGAGGGGGAAAAGGGCTGGAAGCGTTACCACCACTACATCTGGCTTAAGGATAGCTATGAGAATTTTGTCTGTGAATTTGATTACAAACATCTCCCCGGTGGAAATTCTGGATTCTATTTCCGTGTGGCTGACAAAACCGATCCGGTTTCAAGTGGATTTGAGGTGCAGATTAAGGACTCAGAAAATCTGAATGACGGCGAAATGGGGCCACATGACCTTGGCGGTGTCATCAAAACCAAGGGGGCAACGTCGAACCCGGGAAAGCCTGCAGGAGAATGGAACCACATGAAGGTGACGATGAAGGGAAACCATCTCACCGTTGAGTTGAACGGCACCACTATCCAAGATTTTGACCTCGCCGAGGCCAAGCCGGAAGACAAGGATTTGGCCAAGGAGGGTTTCATTACGATTCAGGATCACGGAATTCCCTTCTGGGTAAGAAATATCCGGGTGAAGCGCCTTTGAAATCTGAATTTAAAGATCAGGTTCGTTTGAATTTGGGCGTTGCGATTTTCGCAATCGTCGACACCTTATGAATCTTAATTCAAAACTATTGTGCCCGACTCACTCACACTAGCAACCGCCTGCGCCAAGTACGCGAACGAAATCCAGGCCGAGGGGATAGAAGTCCTCGATCTCCGCGGCATATCTTCATTGGCTGATTTCTTTGTCATTTGTTCGGCAACATCGCTGCCCCACCTCAAGGCTGTCAGCCGCGACGTCCGTCACAACACCGAAGAGGAAACCGGGGAGGGGCCGCGTTCGTCTGAGGGTGAGGCGTCCAGCCAATGGTTGGTCCTCGACTATGTAGACGTGGTGGTTCACATATTTCACGAGGAGAAGCGCGACTTCTATGCCTTAGAGGATCTCTGGTCAGACGCTCCCAGAGTGGAATTAGAATTCCTTTCGGAAAACGCTTCGAATTGAGGCATGAGGATTGAGGTGATCAATACGGGCACCGAGCTTCTTCTTGGCAAGGTAGTTAATACTCATATTAGCTATTTCGGGCAGGAATTATTCAAGCTTGGACTGCGAATACAACGGCAGTTAACCATCCCTGACGGCGAAGATATCAAAGACGCACTGATAAGTGCTTTTCCTCGATCGGATGTCATTTTAATAACGGGAGGTCTCGGTCCGACGAGTGACGATGTAACCCGCGATGTGGTCGCCGGGTTGTTGGGGCTGAGATTAGATCTGAGAGAAGAAGTGCTTGAGCAGGTCAATGCCTTTTTCGAAGTTAGAGGCTTGGTTCCGAATCAATCAAACGATCGCCAGGCTATGGTTCCTGACGGGGCTGAGGTGCTGGTCAATCCCCACGGGACTGCCCCGGGACTTTATCTCCCAGCTGGGGATAGCTCGCCCCATCTTTTTCTATTGCCCGGTCCACCGCGTGAACTTAAGCCGATGTTCAAGGACCTCGTTTTTCCTCGTATCGCTGATTTGAGAGAAGATGGTAAGCCTCCCGGAGTGTGGCATAATTTTCGGATTTATGGCGTTGGAGAGTCCTCCATAGCGGGCGAATTAGACCCACTATTCGAGACAGATGAAAGCGTAGAGCTCGGCTATTGTGCTCGGCTTGGTGAAGTCGATGTGAGGCTGATCGGCGAGTCTGATGCCGTCGAGAAAGCAGCCGAAAAGGTCAGGAGTAAATACCGCGAAAACATTGTCGCTGAATCGGAAGAACCGATGGAGAAGGTCTTAGTCGATTTGCTGACAGAGCGTGGCGAGACCATTGCAACGGCAGAAAGTTGCACCGGAGGTGAAATCGCCAGCACGATTACCAATGTGCCAGGGTCTAGCAAGGTTCTGCTTTCGGGTTTTGTTACCTATTCCAATGAAGCAAAAGCCTCCGTGCTTGGTGTGGATCCAGAATTAATCAGAGAACACGGGGCGGTAAGTGGCCCAGTAGTTGAGCAAATGGCCGAGGGATGTCTGCAAGTTAGCGGAGCCGATTATGCTGTAGCCGTCAGTGGGATCGCCGGCCCAGGAGGCGGATCCGAGGAAAAGCCGGTTGGGACCTTCTATCTGGGGATTGCAGGTCAGAGCTGCGATACCTTTGTGAAGCGTTATTTTAGCCCTAACGATCGCAAGAGTTTCAAGTTGAGAACGACCCGTCTCGCAATGGATTTAATACGCCGAAGGTTGCTCGGGTTCCCGCTCGATTAAATTTGTAAGGGCGTGTATTATATGCGGCGTGATGTCCCCAAACGGGGTTCTTCAGGCAGTTGGATATGGCATTAATTTGGTTACAGGATCATTTAAGTTTCCTGAGATTTAGGCTCGGGCTTGTGGCTTTGACTCTGAGTTTAACTTTGCTGCCGGTTGATGCACAAGTCTTTGGCGAAGGGGGACTTTTTAACCGAAACAAGAAAGACTCCGGTTTGACCCCGGATCAGATTGGCGTGCCTAGTCCTAAGTCGGGTCGTGTTGAGGCACTGAAAGGACACGAAGTCAGCTTCGAAATCGTAGCGGAAGCTAAGACCCCTGGGTCGACTGTGGAGTTTCTGATTCGGACCTTTCCCTCTGCTGGAAAAATCGTGTCGATGGTGAGTAAGCCCAGCGAACGGAACAAGGCTGTGGTGACCTATCACGCCGATCCGAGCTCCAGTGCGACCTCAGATGTTTTTACTTTCGCAGTTCGTTACCGGGGAGGGCGTTACTCTGCTGCGGTGCGCTATGACATTGATCTTGTTGACCATAAAGCTGAAATCGTTGTTACCGAAGGCCTTGATTTTGGGGAGGTGATGATCGGGGATGAGTCTGTCGGAGATATCGTTGTGGCGAACAGTGGTGGGGCAACTTTTTCTCGCCAGCTGATTATTGGCGCGCCATGGCATATACTGAGCCCTGCGGACGGTAAATTGGCGATAGGCCCCGGCGAACGTCGAGCGATCAAAGTTGCATTTCGACCAGAGAGGAGAGGGGAGGCTTCCTATGTTCTTGGATTTAATCGCAGTCGTCGGGGGTCGACCAAGTTAGAAGGAGTTGGAAAGCCCTCTTTTGAGATAGTCAATCAGGAGTTGGAACTTGTAATGAATGAGGAAGCCAACCAGCGAGAGGGCGAGTTGATTCTGGTTAATCACAGCTCCAAGCCTACCCGAGTCTTTGCTACTGCCAGCACTCGTTTGGAAGGTAGCCTTAAAAAAGATTACTTTCTGGCACCAGGTAAGGAGACTGCTATCCCGGTTAGCCTTTTGAGGCCCGATCTGGGTCCGTTCGCTGGGTCCGTTCAATTCCGAACCACGGCCGGCGATAGTCAAACAGCAAAAGTGGTATCGAGAGTAGCGCCCGGGAGAATCGAGCTGACAGTTCCGAACGCCCTCTCAGCTGAGGTAATTAATTTTGGCAAAGTAGAAGGCGGAAGATCTGTTGAGAGGCAGATGACTGTCTCCAATATTGGGGGGCTGCCGGTTCCATTGGAGTTTCATATTCCGGAGCCATTTCGCCTTCTCAACCAGCCGAGTTCTAGCCTCGCGCCGTTGTCATCAGTAGATCTTTCGATTGGTCTTAATCCAACCCAAAACTTTCGAGGGTCTGTCGATGTCTTGATGAAAGTTTCGGCAAACGGTCAGTCAATTTCTACACGATTGCTTGGCAATGTTATTAAGCCGGAAGGAATGGCAACCACTTCGGGAGGCGATTGGTCCTCTGCAACCTCTCCGCTGAGAGGGTTGAGGTTAAGCTCCGGCACGCTCAGGTCGTCACTTGATGACCCTGCTCCATCACAGGGAAGCGCAGAGGAAGCGCTTTCGGATGTGTCACCAATGCCAACGGAACCAACGACTGAACGATCGAAGGTGGATCATGAAATGAATCAACAAAAGGGGGAGCAACAGATTGACAAAATTCCCGCCAAGATGACGAATGCTTCTGAGTTGGCGGCGTCCTCAGTAAAGGCGAGAAAGGTTCAAGAAAGTTTGCGTAGCCCAGAAGATTTATCGTTGTTTTCATCGGAGAGTAATGAGATTACGATCGGCTGGACAACGCCGCGTGATTCAGAGAATTACACCTTCGAAGTGGAGTTGTTAGGTATGTTTTTTGCTGAGGGTGGAGTGGGTCCTGTGGCGATGTGGATGCCTCACGAAGCCGTTGAAATGGAACGTATTGGGCGACTCATGAAAGCGCGGATTCTCGAGCTTAGCCCTGCCTCTAACTATGAATTCCGCATTTTCATGATCGATGAAATCGGCCAGAGTTCAGCGGCTTCTAAGGTGATAAAAGCACGGACGAGTGCGCCCATGGACTGGACGTATATTTACCTCGCTCTGATCGTGGTTGCCCTGATCGGGCTCGGTTATGGTATTTACCGCATGGTAAGGAATCGTGGCCCTGTTGGTTACGAAGCCGAACATGCTGACCTTTAAGACTTCGCCTGCTTGGTCTCTTCAGTTCGGCATACACAACAAAGCTCTCGGCCGTTGGCCGTCACCCGAAAGTCCCGCTCGGGGTGAGTAACATCCGTCGCTCCACAGGACTCGCATACGTGGAATGCCTCGCTATCAGTCGTGGAAGATTGTTGAAACCTGTGGCGTCGCACGGCAGCTTCGGTGTTCTGTTTTGCGCCGGCGATGAACGAGGGTATGAAAGCGAGAAGATAAGGGGCCATTCCAGTCAATACAGCGAAGGCTACCCAGATAGATTGGCTGGTCAGCACTGAGGAGAACAGAAGAAGGACATTCGCCCAGCCAAGCCATTTCGCTTTGATGGGGATAACCATCATTAAGTGGATGATGTGATTGGGGAAGAGGGCAGCAAAAGCAAGAAATATTACGGAGTAGAATGTTCCATTAAGGATACCGAACAATCTCGGGTCCATGGGCAGGAATCCTGTGGAGGCCAGGAGAAGAATCGTGGTTACAACATAAACATTGAGACGAAAAGAGCCCCAGTGACTCTCAAGGCTGTCGCTGATGAAGAACATGAAGAGGAGGGCGATCAAGACGATAAAAATTGCGATCGGAGAGTGACCTTCAATCACAGGGCTCAGCACCCATGAGAAAAGTCGCCAAATTTGACCTTCTAGAATAGCGCTACGGTTGAAAGCAATCAGCTCAAGATATTCCTTGGAAAAGAGGCTGAGTCCCCAGGACAAGGCTTGAAACCCGGCAATCCAGCGAAGGATTTGCGGGAGAGCGAAACGCCCCAAGTAGGGTTCCAATCGGTCTAGTAAACGATTACCTGAATCGTGGATCATTCTGGAAGGTGGCGGGGAATTGAAGGAATACAAATATCATCTTTAAGCGATTGTCAATGAAGCGAGGTAGATCACCTGCGGCGTTGACTTCCGGGCGGGGCAGTTGAACATCTCGTAAATGATTTTGTCTCCACTC
>CEWH01038717.1_pt1 | contig 30673 bp, 33 predicted proteins | sample 531231 | NCBI WGS metagenome assembly CEWH01 (sample SAMEA2622316, study PRJEB7988) | marine metagenome | biome: marine biome (ENVO:00000447); feature: surface water layer (ENVO:00002042); material: "saline water (ENVO:00002010), including plankton (ENVO:xxxxxxxx)" | depth 5 m | reverse complement strand
TATTATACACCGGTGAAACTTGCCAATATGCTGCAAAATCTTTTAAATAGAACCATGTATAATCAGTTTGATTTTGAACCGTTTAAAGTAAAATACGACATTATAACCAATAAAATACTAGTCGGAGTTACTGAAGGGGAATTTAAGTTGTTATTAACATACGAGCATGAATACAATGATGAGTTGAAATGTATATATAAGCCTAAATTTAATAATTATATGGATTGGGGATTAGGGTGTATTTTAGGGTATGAAAAGGTGGATTATACTAGCACTACATTTGATGTGGCAACGGCGGATAGTTATACACAATTAAAAACAGGATTAACGCTACCGCATGAAACAACGGCTTGGTTGATTCCATCTAAACAACATAACAGTGCTAAAACAACGGTTGCGTATTTAGAATCCCCACATGCGGTTAATACTACAAAATACGATTCAATGTATATTGAATTAGACAAGCATAATTACATAAGTGAAATCCAACCTTATTCGGATAATACTAATGCCAGTTTTAATAATGATTTGGTATTTAAAAACAATAGTGCTTTTGCTAAACTATCTTTGGTGAAAAATAATGTGTTGCAGGCTTCTATTGTGGCGGATCAGTTGTTTCATATGTTATCGTTTACTCAAAATGAAATAACTAGTAATTCACATAATTATAATCCACCTATTAAATCATTAAATAAATTAAAATTTAAGTTTAGACATCATGATGGGACTATGGCTGAATTTGATAAAGCATCTCCTTCGCTCACACTGGAAATCGGATGTTTATTAGATGAACAACCCCATCATGGAACAATCCGTAGGCAATTTTAAGTAAAATTATATAATATTAACACAAATTACATAATTTTACCCTAAAACACCCTAAAATTACCCTAAATTTTCAAATTATAAACGAATTATCCTTTTAAAAATAAAAATAATATATATTTTGTAAAATCAACTTAAAAAGAAGTGGTAATAATAGATTATAAGATGCCAAAAGTATCAAAGAAAGCAAAGACTACTGAAACTGCCCCTGCTGCACCCTCTACTCCCGCTCCTGCCCCTGTGGAAGTTCAATCTACTGAACAAGTAGAAGTTCAATCTCTTACCGACCAATTTAATGATTTGTTGGGACAATTGTCAACGCTACGAACCCAACTTACTAGTGTAACTAGTCAAGTTCGTGTATTGGCCAAGCGTTCTGATCGCGAATTGAAGCAAGCCCAAAAGGCCAGCAAAAAGAAGCGCAAGGCTGGAAACAAGGAACCAAGTGGTTTTACCAAGCCCGCAAAGATTAGTTCTGAACTAGCTGCTTTTCTAGGAAAGGCCGAAGGAACTGAAATGGCACGAACCGAAGTTACTAAGGAACTACAAAAGTATATTCTTAGCCACAAGCTTCAAGACCCATCCAACCGTCGCAATATCAATGCCGATAAAAAGTTGCGACAACTTCTAGGAATGAAGAAGTCGGATAGTTTGACTTATTTCAACCTTCAAAAGTGGATGAAGCCTCACTTCAAGACTGCCACCCAGGTAGCTTAATTTACATATAATATGTAAAATATTCTAATAAATAATATTTGTAATAAAAAATTATAAATATTATAGTTTTTTTCTATCAATCTCTAACTTAACAATCTGCGATAACCATCACATTATTAATATGATTCAATCGCAGGAGGATATATGAAATTATCTTGTTCCAGTATTTCGTGTAGTGTGTTGGTGTCATTTTGACTTGATATAATATCGGTTTCATTAAATGTGTCATTTAAGTTAATGGTATATAAATCATAAATCGTGTTTAGTTCATTAATGGTTGCTTTTGTCATAAATTCACTATACTTAACATATTCTATAAAACTGCTTGCTCGATGAGTAGATGCAGATTGTTTGTATTGCTTGTATAGTTTATAGTAGTCAAATACGGTTTTAGATGAATGATTGTAATCATTACTTGATAAAATACACATCCATTTAAAATCTTCAAAACCCATTCCTAAGTATTTCAATATTAAATCTAAATTATACTGCAGACAAGTTTCGTTTACAATATCAAGATTTCTATACACATATTTAGAGTTATAAACAAACATATCCATATCATCTGACATACACCCATCTTTGTATAATGTATTTACTAACTCACCACATACCGCATCGGCTTCTTTTGGTGCGATATAGTATTTCATACCATAACTAACCAACAACTTTTTCACATTTTCAATATCCGTTTTTTTTATTTTTGTAAATGACTTTTTCAATTCAATCAACTGATTTTTGTTTGTTTTTATATATTTATCAGTGGAATTATCGATGATGTCGTAATACTTTTTTTTGGCAACATACCGTTGTTCATTTCTATCACGAATTGTTTGTAACTTTATCTTATCGGGTTCTCCATCAAATACAAATATGGCGTCAATATTGTAATGCTTAAATATGCTGCATAACTTATATATATTTGTTAACAACATGTCTTGTGACTTGTATTTATATAAATATATACTTATATCGATCACAATAGAGCGGTTTTTCAATTCGTTTAATGATACGATATTTACTGCACGCAATGCGTATCGTTTCAATAGTTTATTTAATAGTTTGATACCCATATTCGTTATTATTAGTTTGCCTTGGTTTAATTAAATATAATAGTATAATTATATTATATTTAATTAATTTCAATTTAATAGTTATTAAGTTATTAAACGCCATTAATGGTCATCAACATTGTATTTAACATTTTTTTAAAAGCAGGATTTGATTTGTCGACTTTATCATAAAATACCTTATATTTTTTTAAAACATTTACAATCAATTTTTCATCATGGAATTCTTCTATTAATTTTAAAAAGCGTTTAATGGTTTGGGGTGTTTTGTCGAAATTTAACAGCGAAGCATTGTTTTGTTTAAAAAACTTAATGGTGTCGTTATTGTAAAACAATAGCACACCTTTGATAATGTAATAACACAATACATTTGTTTTTTCTTTGTATAAATTTTGTTTTATTTTACTGTTTACCGATTTATCTATTAACATCGAGTAATTCATATTCATATAATTAAGGATTTTTGTAATTTGAAACATAGAAAACATTTGCTCTGTTAACAAACACACCTTATATAATTGTAAGCATTCTTTTTTCTTATTTTTTTTATCTAACATCATAAATGAAAATAATAAGCAGTTTAAATTAGTAGCCCACCACTCATTATATGTTTCACTTAAAGCATACTCACTTTCTACGCAAAATATCTTTTTTAAACTGGTTTTAATTGTATCGTTCAAGTGCATTGACACAAAATCCAAACACAAGGAATGAAACAATTCATGAATTAAACATTTTAACCATTCTTCTTTTCTAAAAATAAGAATTTGGCCTTGTTCACTGCAACTATAAGTAACTGCGGTATTTACATTTTCTACGCCCAACGGCATTACATTTATATTTGGCAGTATTTTTTCATTGTCACTAAGATATAAGTAAATCGTCAATGTTTTTTTGCTATTATTACCAGTAGTGTATTCTAATAACAAATCTATCATAGAAAAAACATGTAACATTATATGCTTGGTTATATTTTGCTCATTAGTTATATCATTTAAATATATGGTAATTTTCATGTTTTTTAAAGTAACATTATACACAATAACGCGAGTTGTCTTTTCATATATATCTTTTTTTATTTGTTTAATACAATAAAAACTGTCTAGTAAATCGGTGTAAGGTATATCGTTGTGGGTATTAACTGGAATGGTTGAAATACTTATTTTATCACTATTCATTAACCTGTTTACTTTTTTATAAGAAATGTATAGGTCATTATATAGATTTCCTATTACTTTTTTTTCAGTCGATTTATTTTTGATAGGTATATTTAAAAAATCTATATTATCTAATAAAGTGTTTATAATAAAATCATTGGAACTCATAGTCGTTATATATTAGTTATAAATTATATTTATATTTAATTATTAAATATAATTTTTAGATGGTAATATGCTAATAGTTTGATGTTACGCATTTGTATGTTACACACTTATATTATGTATTTATTGTTTGTTTTGCAGGTATTTTCTTACTTTCATTGTATCATAAAAGATAATCGTTTCTTTGCGGGAATAGTGAACCAGTTTTGCCGTTTTTGTTAGCAATAGCATTTTCTTTAAATCTTCATTTTGTGAATATTTTGCCAATTGTCCATTATACATGACATCTTCATTATTATTATTTAACATAAAATCTTCATCTTGTGTAATCGTTTTTGGTCGGAATTTTTTGTTATTAACCTTTCCAGTTATACCACCCGCTCCTTTTGCCGCAATTGGATCCGTTGAGATTTCAGATTTGCTTTCCATAGTAAATAATTTATAATAATCCATATTGTTTTTCTTAAACTTGTTGGCTTGATAATAATGTTCTACACTCGCCCATTTATATCCATCCAATTCAAACAACGCCTTTACTTTGTTTTTATTTTTGCTGTCTTTTGCCGTGTATAAGTTAGACAATTGTTGTCTCCAGTTTTTTATTTTCTTAAGTTCATCAAATTCATTTACCATTTTGGGAGAGATATTTTCACCGCTTCCTTTTCCAGGCATAGCATCCCTTGATTTACTATAAAACTGGAATATTACACTATCATCAAATAATTCAACATCATCTTTACCGGGTGATGGCGACATCTCTGCTTCATTATCGGAACCGAAATCTTCATCGTCTTGCTGTGGCATAGTGCTTGGAATACCCATGTATTTTTGAAATTTGGGAATGTAATTATACAAGCTTTTACCACTACTACTACCACATTTGGCGACGATATCTTCCCTAAGTTGATATGGAAGTTCATGAAACATCATTGCACCTTTTCCATCGTATTTTATTAATTTATAATGTGTTCCAGTATGGTCTAATATTATATAATACTTAGGATTAAAATATCCCTTTTCTTCTATTTCATTTAATGTAAAATCACCGCACTTTACCACGCGATCTTTTAAATTCATTTCATAGTATTCACTACTTAATACGATAAGTTTAATATTCATTAAATATTCCAAACGAACAATGGAAGCAGCATCGCCCCAGAATTCACAGGTATTAATCATTTGCTTTAAATCGTCTAATGTTTCTATGCCATCCATAAACTGAAACTCCTTGATATTTTCTTGCGCCTGTGCGAGTTCATCTTTATGTTTTTTAAATACCGGCTTAATAGAATCAAATTCTTTATTTAATTGAAGTGCTTTGTCACGCAAAATCAAGCGAGTATCTCGGTCCTTTTCTTTTTTGGCATTTGCCGCTGTCTTTTTATATTTTTTCCGTATATCCTCATGTTGCTTTTTTAGTTCGGACATTTTTTGCTGCAAATCATTGATTTCCTGCTTAATTAAAGTGTAATTTTCATAATAAGTGTCAAATTGTTCTTGTGTAGTATTATCACTTAACATTTTTCTAATTTCAGGAACCGTTATGGAAATATTACGATGGCGCAATCCATCTCGTATAGAGGAAAACAAGCAATCGCCACCACCTTCATTATCTAACAAATCATAATTGGCATTTTTATAGAATTGTTCAATCCATGTCGACGAAGTTTCTTTGGAAAACGCACCCACTATTTGATCGTTGTCTTGCTTTGTTTCAATAATATCCAAATATTCTTCATCGTCTTCTTCATACATAAATTGCTTCATACCATCTGTTTCTTGTTCTTCATCAGTATCTTGTCCATCTTCTTCACTATCTAATTCATCGTCACTATCTATATCTTGCAGCAATTCATACTTTTCCATCATATCTTCAATGTATTCTTTAGTTACAAAATTAAACAACAACGGTCCTTCAATATACGCTATATCAAGGTCGTTGTCTTTATCTAATAAGTTTGTGTAATCTTCTGCTAAAAATTCATATATACCTATCTTAACTTGCACATTTTCATTTAATACTAAGTATACTGGAGCAAAATAAACATTGTCATACAAACTTGTATTTACCATTCCAACGCTGATATTTACATCTATATCAAACAAGTTAATGCGAAACATGGACACCAAAGTATTTTTATCATGCTTTTCTACATTTTTATCTTCCTTAAATTTAATTTCATTTATGATATTAGAGACTACCATTATAATTTAAATTAATATTTTATTTAAATATTAATTTAACTATTCAATTTAACGGCTCAATTATTTAACGGCTCAATTATTTAACTATTTACATCACATTTAAATCAATAAGTTTAAGTGCTTATCACACTTTTAGGTTTTTATCACAAATTTCGATAGGTATTCATCATTAGACAACTCGTCCCAATAAAACCATAAGGTTTTTCTATGGTCTACAATAAATTGGTTGTCGGGTTCATTTTCAAATTCAACGATATCATCGATAAGATCTGACTTCTTTTTTTTTCTAATCGACAATCCATAATAATTCATAATATGAACTAAATCTTTTTTTAAATAGTTAATGTCATAGTTGATTTTATCACTTAAAATAGTATCCTCATCTGTTTGATGTTCTGCCTCTTGATTGTTTAAATCTTCGCATTTTTTTTGCACCATATCTTCAATGTCTTTAATCTCTATTTTTTTTAGTTTTGTATTTTCAGCATTTTCATCCACTATATCACAATTCATTAATTTAATTGAAGGACAATATTTAATATTGTTTAGTAAAGATAATATCATTAGATTATTACCAATTTAAGTATTTAATATTTAATAAAAATAACATAACTATAAATATTCGTCTACAAAATCACAACACTTAAATACAATTTTCTGCGTTAATCCTCCGTATTTTTTTGCATTCATATTAGAAATGTCTTCTATTTTATCATTTAATTTTAATTCGCATAAACAACCATCATCATATGTTGCGAAAATCAAAAGGTTTCCAACAACCTCATCTAATTCATGCACTTTTTCTTTATCATTTACATATTCATCAAACATCGCCAATAAATCAACTACGATATTTTTTACAATCTCTGTTTCAATTAATCCTTCGCGCATAATAAATGTTAAAAACTTACTAAATGCCCGTCTATTTTCATTTGTTTTGTTTATTTTACAAAACTCGTTATAGTCATCGTCGGGGTCTACATACTTAATATCTTTAAACAATTCCGTATAAGTATTTAAATCCACGCTGTATACTGATTTTAAGTTAAAAATATCATTTAACTCTTTGTATAGTTTGGCATATATTTCAGACCAGAAAAAGTTGGTTTTTCCAATATCAAAAATACAAACCACTACTTCTTTTAACATTTCCAAGTTAGTGTTGACATCGTTATTAATTAAATCGATTATTTCCGTTTTAATGATATCATAGTTGTCTTTTGTTAGTTTATTTAAATTGCTTCTGATTTTATCAACAATAATATTAATATCACTGTTTTCTTTTTCTAGTTTGGTAATTTTAAAGTTTCTAAGTTCGTTCCAGTCGGCATTATCTTTATTTTTGTATCGCGTGTGTTTTTTCTTAAAAATAGGTGTTTTTTGATAATTCGGCGCTCCTACTCGTTTTGCCAGATTATTAATCAACGATATCGTGTTTTCATTAATTTCCACGATATCCCCATTTTCTTCCGTATTATAATAAAATTCTAAGTCATAACGATTTGATTCCGAATTTAAGTTTTGGTTTAAGTGAGTAGATTGTAACATTATTAATACTATTATGACTTTTATATTTAATATATTTATTAATGTATTTATTAACAAACAGGTTGATTTCGTAATGGACGGTGTTTTATTGTGTTTTATTATAATAGTGTATTACACATTAGATGTGTTTACTAAAATAGACTTAAAAACAAAAACAATAATATTATTATTATGGATACAAAATGCGAACTTGAAAATAATAATAAATCATATGAAATAAATAGTTGGGAAGATGATAATTTGGATTTAAAAAGTAAATTAGTAAGGGGTATATATTCTATGGGATTTGAAATCCCTAGTAGTATACAAAAAAAATCATTATATCCTATGGTGCGAAATATTGATAATAATCGTCATCGTGATATTATTGCACAGGCACAGTCTGGAACGGGTAAAACCGGTGCGTTTACAATTGGAACTCTGCAACTGATTGATGAGAAAAGCGACTTTACGCAAGCACTTATTGTTGCGCCTACCCACGAGTTGGCTACACAAACTGAAAATGTGATTAAACAACTTGGATTGTATTTAAAGGTGCGGACGATGTTGTTGGTAGGTGGAACATCAGTTGATAAAAACAAAAAAGACTTGTCTGAAATTAAGCCCCATGTGGTTGTAGGAACGCCGGGACGAATTCATGATATGATTCGCCGTCGTTATTTGCTGGTTGATAAAATGAAGTTGTTGGTAATTGATGAAGCAGATGAGATGCTTTCTGCGGGGTTTAAAGAACAAATGTATAAGATTTTTCAACATTTAGACAACGATATTCAGGTTGCTTTATTTAGCGCGACTTATTCGGCTGAATTGGAAGAACTATCTAGGCAATTTATGCAAAATCCTACGCAAATAAGAGTTAAAGCACAAGAACTTACATTACAAGGGATTGCTCAATATTACATTAATTTAATTGATGATGTGCAAAAGTATGAAACGGTAAAAGATATATTTGAAAGTTTAAGCATTTCACAGGCAATTATTTATTGTAATAGCACACATCGTGTTGATGATTTATGTGAGGCGATGAAAACCGATAATTTTCCCGTGGAAAAAATACATGGTAAAATGAGTGAACAAGAACGAAAAGAAAATTATGTGAATTTTAAAAACGGTTCTTGTCGTGTTCTTATTACTTCTGATTTATTTGCTAGAGGTATTGATGTTCAGCAAGTAAGTATTGTTATTAATTTTGACATACCTAAAAACGAACATACTTATTTACATAGGATTGGTCGTTCTGGAAGATGGGGAAGAAAAGGAATTGCTATTAACTTTCAAACAAAGCAAGATTGCACAAAACTAAAACGGTTTTCGGATTATTATCATACTGAAATCATAGAAATGCCTTCTAATTTCACAGAACATTTAAAAAGTATATAAATTATATTAGATACGATATATCATAAACATATAACATACATCATAAACATATAACATACATCACAAACATATAATATTTGCGTATTAATACAATCATATTTATAATTTATAATTATAAGTATGAGCGACACTAACCATGGTCCCATAAATAGTAAGCATGAGCATGAATATAAAATGAAATTAAATGAGGTTTTTAAGCAACCAGTAGACTTTTGTAAAAAAACACATTTAATAGACAGTAGTGTTAAAAGTGATTTGGAACTAATAACCACTGAAAATCAAGACAGTGATTCTGTATATAATAATTTAGTTTCTCTTGAAACAAAAGTAGGGAGAGAAGTTTTAAATGACTTTGCCGGAAAATACTCTACAAATACGAAATTTCTAAAAGATACACAGAAGTTATTAAAACACTCCAGTGATATTTTAGTTGATAAACATTTAATTAACGATATGACCGATCTATGGACTACTATTAAATCAAATAAAACATTTGTAGAAACTTATCAATATCTTGAATTTGAAAGGTTTAGTTATTTAAACTACTCTACTGTATTTTTAACTTGGTTGACTATTTTAAACCTTTTCTCTCCCCTTTTACAGGTTATAACCCCCGTGCTAATCTTACTTTTACCTTTTTTATTGATGAAAACCATTAGTAATAATCCTAATATTAATTTTTCAAACTATTTTGACGGTTTAAAGTATGTATTAAGCAACAATAGTGTGGGTAAAATGGTTTTAAATTTTAATAGTGCAAATATACAGCAAAAACTACAATGTGTAATGATGGTGTCAATGTATTTTTATAATTTATATCAAAACGCAGTATCATGCTACAAATTCTACAAGTCACAGTTTGATATACAAAAACATTTGTATTTAACCAAACAATATTTAAACTACACGATTCAATCCTATGATTATTTTATTAATAAAATCAACGGTTGTAAATTAAAGCAATATGGATATCATACAGATGAACGATTTTTGCAAACATTACACAAGTATAAGTATAAAACCACCGAATTATTTAATAAATTTAACTTTGTAAGTGAAACGATGAGTTACAAGTATTATTCTAAGCCGGGTACTATTATGAAAACATTTTATGAATTATATGATTCCAATGATGTAAATGATACGATCACTTATTCTTTAGGATTTCATGGTTATTTTGACATATTAAACTCGATCGTTCATAAAATTAAAGCAAAAACAATTAATAAGATAGCATATACTGATAAAAATAAATGCAGTTTTACAGATATTTACCACCCTTGTATTAATAAAAATCCTATTAAAAACAATATTGATTTTAGTAAAAATAAAATAATAACCGGACCAAATGCAGCAGGAAAAACTACGATTTTAAAGTCCGTTATTATAAACATATTATTAAGTCAGCGATTTGGATATGGATATTACAGCGATGGTATTCTTAATCCATACAAATATTTTCATTGTTACATCAATATACCAGATAATTGTAGTAGAGATAGTTTATTTCAATCAGAAGTTAGACGATGTAAAAACATATTGTCTTGTATTGAGAAAAATAAAAAAGATAGGCATTTTTGTGTATTTGACGAATTATATTCTGGAACAAACCCATATGAAGCAATATCTAGCGCAACGGCTTACTTAAAATATATTAGCAAATATGATAATGTATCATTTATATTAACAACGCATTTCATGAAAATATGTCAATTGTTGAAAAAGCAAGAAAAAATAGAAAATTGCCATATGAAAACAAATCAAAAACAAGACACACTTACTTATTTTTACAAATTGATTTTAGGAACTTCTAATATTAAAGGTGGTATATCGGTTTTAAGGCAACTTAATTACCCAGAAGTTATCGTCAATACCGCAAAAACAATATTAAATTCTATATAATCTATCGGGTTACATAAAAATGCTTTTTAATATATCAAAAATAAAATAACATTCGTTAAAAATAATGTTTAAATATATTTAATGATATTAAATATATGTTTAGCAAAGGAACCGTGTTATCATTAGGAGTATCATTATGTTCAGTAGTATTAGTTTATTTATATGTAAAAAATAGGATTAATAATGTTGAAAGTAAGGTAGACCGTTTAATTGAAATTATACAATTGTATGATCAGCAATCTCATATTGCTCAAGCGCAGATGGGAGGAAATACCGGTCAAAAAATTGTAGTATCAGATGCAGAAGATGAAGAAGGCAGTGAAGAAGAAGGCAGTAGCGAAGAAGAAGGTAGTAGTGAAGAAGAAGATGATGAAGAAGAACCAACTCAAACATTAACACTTGAATCAGGAGAAAGTGAAGGTGTTGAAACCGGTGTTTTTATGCAGGCTTCTTTGACGTTACAACACGATGATTTAAATGTTAGTGATATTAAAGGAGAGGTAGGAAACTTACACGAGGTGTCTCCAGACATTAAAGAACTCGATGGATTGGATGATATGGATGATTTAGAAGAAGAAAGTGATGAAGAAGAAGACGAAGACGAAGATTTAGAAGTAGAAGAAGTTGTAGACTTTTCTAAAATGGGCAAACTAGAATTAAAAAAACTATGCGAAGATAAAGGTTTTGATATAAAAGGAAAGAAAAAGCATGAACTAATAGAACTATTAAAGTAAATGTAAATATAACTATAAGAGCAACGATTACCAATAATTTATTTTTATGAAAATATTATTATACTTAATAAAATATAATAATATATATATTAATATGAGTTGGAGCACATGTTATAAAGGTTCAAATAATATTTATTCTGATTTTCCTGCTATGATGAGTGATGGACGAGTGTATACTGAACACGAAACTGCTTGTGATATAAATAATTTTATTGTAAAAAATGCCGGAATCGATAATAACTATGATTACAGACAATATTTAATTAACAATGGTTTAGATATAATGTCGCAAAATATGGATTCCGCACAAATGTGTTCAAATGTTAAATCATTTACAAACAATGTTAATCACGATAAATACTTATTTAAAAGTACGTCAGACAAACATCAACCAATGGGATATGAAACTTCTGATTTAAAAAACTTATACTTAACACGCAATCAGTTAGAAAGTAAGCAAACCGCTGAATTTGTTACACAAGAAGAATTATTAAAAATGCGAGCAAGTAAATAAACAAGCAAACAAGCAAACAAGTAAATATTAAAATAAGATTTAACATTATTATGATTTTAAAGTAATATAAAATTATAATAAAATGAAAATAATTAGTATTGATGTTGGTATGAAAAATTTAGCATATTGTTATATAGAAAAAAAAGATACGGTAGATGAAACCGGTAGTTCTACATCTACATCTACATCTACATCTACAAATAACCCAGGTGATTATTCAATATTAGACTGGAATGTAGTGGATTTAACAGATTCAGACAAGTATATATGTAAATGTTTAAAAAAAAATGGTAAAGTATGTGGAAAAAAAGCGACTTATTTTAAAAACACGACATATTATTGTAAAACGCATGCAAAACAAAGCGAATATAATATACCAAGTGATGAACTTAATATTAAAAAAATAGATAAAAAGTTAGTATCTGAATTAAAACATTTAGTGAAAAAATACAACATTCCATTAGGTGATTCAACTAATGAAAAGCAACCAACAAAAAAAATAACAAAAACATTTTTATTAGACTGTATAAAAAAAGAGTTATTAAATAACTTTTTGATACCTATTGTCATGAAAAAAACAACATCAATAAGTTTAGTAGAATATGGGATTGCTTTAAAAGAAAAGTTTTCAAGTATATTTAATTATGAAGAAGTTGATTGTGTTATTATTGAAAATCAAATAGGACCTTTAGCATTAAGAATGAAAATGCTTCAAGGAATGATTACACAACACTTTATTGAAAACAACATTCAAAATATTGAAATGATAAACTCTTCTAATAAATTAAACCAAATATTGGGTGCCGGAAAAAAAATGTGCTATAAAGAGCGAAAACAAGCAAGTATTAAATATACATTATCCGACTTAAATGAAAACTCGATGATAAACAACTGGTGTGATCATTTTAATAAACATAGTAAAAAAGATGATTTAGCAGACTGTTATCTACAATGCAAATGGTATATGTGTCAGTTAAATAAAAGTAAGGTTAAGTAAATTAAAGATACGGTTAAGTAAATTTAAACATAATTAAAAATAATTTAATTAAAAAATAATTTAATTAAATTATAGTGCGGACTACTTAAAATTAAAAGTTCTATTTACAACATAAATGAGTATTGAATTAAAACTATCTGAAGAATCAAGTGATGGACCCGTATTAGAACCCGTATCTATTGGTGGTGGTGGTCAAAAATCGGTAAATTTTGGACCGGGAGTGGAAATGTTAATGAATCCTAGTAAACAAAATAAGTCAGGAGAACCAAAAGCAGATATAACCCTTTCTGAAATCGATGATTTAAATGATATTGATATTAGCGATAAGCCATCCGGGTCATCTTCCATTAGAAAAGATGATTTTATCTTAAATAGTGCTAGTAATTTGTCAGACGAACCTTCTTTAAAATTAAATATTGATAACTCATTTGATGTTGACAATAAAACAAATGAAGGAGCGCCTTCTTTGATTGGTAATTTAGGGAAAACGGAGTCGTCGGATGGTTTTAAAAGTTTCACAGAGATTCCAGTAAACCCAGATGTAAAAGTGCCTAGTCAACCAAAATTAACCGGTAAAGAATTATTAAAAGAAAAGTTTAATTATTTGCGAAAGTTGGAAGCATTGGAGAAAAAGGGTATCACTTTAAGTAAAAAGTATTCGATGGAAAATAATTTAGATGAAATGAAAGGTGAGTATGAAATGATTAAATCAGAAAGAGAAAAAGACAATAGTAAAAAGTTTCAAGCCAAGATGTTGATGGCTTTTGTATCTGGTATTGAGTTTTTAAATAATAAATTTGACCCATTTGATTTAAAACTGGATGGTTGGTCAGAGGCCGTTAATGAAAATATGGACGAGTATGATGAAGTGTTTGGAGAGCTACATGAAAAATATGGTGGTAAAACCAAGGTGGCTCCTGAATTGAAACTATTGTTTATGTTGGGAGGAAGTGGTTTGATGTTGCATATGACAAACACAATGTTTAAATCGTCGATGCCTGGAATGGATGATATTATGAGACAAAATCCAGAATTGATGCAGCAATTTACGCAAGCAGCAGTAAATACGATGGGTGAATCCAACCCGGGATTTGGTAATTTTATGTCGGATTTCGCACGAGGAGGAAATAATAGCGCGATGCCTCCTCCACCCGTTGTGCCTCCTCGTGGATCTCCTCCTGGACCCAATCAAGAAATGAAAAATAACCCTCCTCGACAAAGCAAAACTGTTTCAATGTCGTCAAGACCAGATATTGATGCTGCGAGAGGTAATTTAGATTTTAATGATGCTGAAAATATGGATTCTAGTTATGGAAATGCTCGTGCAGAAATGAAGGGTCCCGGCGATTTAAAAGATATATTGGCTGGATTAAAAACAAAAACTATTAATATTAATGACGGAAAAAAAGAGGGCAGCACGATTAGTCTTCAAGAGCTAGAAGAAATACAATCTACTGATTTATCTTCAAGAAACCGTAAAATGGTGAAAAGTAAGCGTAAGAAATCCGAGAGAAATGTAGTTGATTTGGGTATTTAACATAATTATTTAAATAATATCTATAAATATTTATATATCAATAATGGTATTAGGATTGCTTGTTTATGAGGCGATGGATGTTGTATATCATGTATCAAAAATAACATACAACAGTGCGTCGTTTGTTTATAATTGGTATTATGATATCAATATTAATCATTTAGATAATAAAGTAAAACATGATGAAGAACATATAAAAAAATTAGAAGAGCGTGTTGCTCAATTAGAACAAATTATTTCAAATAACAAATTGGCTATTGAACATATAGATACAAGAAAAGATTTATCTGCACCAATAACAAACACAAACACACATACAAACACACATACAAACACAAATAATAAAAACCAACTGTTATTATGCGATTCTATATAAAAATATAATTATATTATGTATTTCAATATAATTATAGTAGGAGTTTTAAATCTTTTCTGGTTTTTCTTGGCCTTACTTTAATGTATTTATTGAGTGGTTTCGTTTTCTTTCTTGTTTTTCGTGCTTTTTTTGTATATGTGTGTTTCATACCACCCTTATATGAGGCTAATGCTTCTAATTGTATTATTTCTCTTTGTGTTTCTTTAATTATTTTGTCGATTGCTTGTAATTCTTCTTGTGATTGTTGCAACTTTTCTATATCAGATGATTTTTGCGCTACCTTTATTTCTTGCTCTAACTTTTTTTTATCTTTTTCTTGTTTTGCTAATTTATCTTTAAGATCACTTATTTTTTCTGAATTTTTTTTAAATGATTGTTTAATTAAATTGGGATCTGAAGTCTCTATGTCTGAAAACCAAACACCTTGCTTAATATTACCCCATATATATTTAAGTTTATCCCATCTATTAGGACAATTAAAAACCCCTGCTTCACTATTCTTTATTTTATCTAAAAAGATATTACCTAATTTTTCAGTTAGTGATTTGTTATCCCATTCTTCTTGTGTTATTACTTTTGATTGAAATAGCGTCAAATCTACATATATATTTATTTCGTACCCAATAACTCCGCGTTCTTTAGTTTCTGCGTAATCAAAATACAAACCATTTGGTCTCTTTTTAATAGAAGGAGTATGCGATATAATGTATGCGTTTTTGTTATTTGGCTTTATAAGTTTATTTAAATCTGTTTTAGATTCAGGTTGATGTTTTCCAAAAACATAATCTGGAATAAAACGCGCGTTTTTTTTAAGGGTATTAAGTGTGTTTTTTACAATAAAATCATTTAATTTGTTTAATTTAGTTTGTGTTTCGTCTGTTGCTGCCCCTTTCTTTTTATCCATTACTTCCTCCTCTTTTTTACCGGCATCTTTTACTGTATCAAATATATCTTTTTCATAATAAAATACTTCTACAAATCTAAATTTCAATAGCTTACTTGCGGATACATTAGCAATACTTTTTTCCATGTTTTGATATTTTCTTTTATACTGTTTTAATTCGGCCGTTGGAACATAACTTTCAAATGGTTCAAATGTAATTGTATATAATTTTCGCGTTTCATAATATTTTCTTGCATCTCTAGTATCTTCACCAATACTTACTACTTTTGCTAATAATCCGTAATTTTTATGTGAGGAGTCATTGTATTTTACAATATCCCCTTCTTTTAAATCTGTATATCTGTCAATTTGAGAATATTTTTCTGACTCGGATAACAATTTTATATTTGAAACCTTTAAAGGAAAGTATTTTGAACCGGAATAATTGGTTTTATAGTTCCATCGTAGTTTGTATTTTAATTTACCTAATTCCATTTTTGCGTTTGATTGTTTTATTTTTTCTTTTATCTCGTTTATTTTTGCCTTTGCAGTCGACGAATGAATATTGTTTATTTTGTATTTTTTATCTTCATATGATAAGATAATATCATCATTTTTATCTCTTTTTATTTCATTAATTTGCACATTGATTGTAATTTTGTTTTTTTTATCATAAATTTTAATCATCATAAAATCAATGTCTGCTGTTTCATCTAATTTTCTAACCTGAAAGGGGGTTTTACTACCTGCAGCATTTAAAAAGTTTCCATCATTATAATAATCTTTTGCTGTAGTAAAATTATCTTGTTGTATTCTAATAAACTCCAAATTTTCACCATCTTTAACATTTTTCGTGCCTTTTTTTAAAATGGTTCCTTGATATAATATCGGTGTGTAATTATCCGCACCTACATTTTTGTCGTAATATGCATTACCCCATTGACTTGCGTTAGATGTAAATTTGTCTTTATAAGACGTGTCTATTCCCGAATACATATTATTGGAGCCGGTTGTATATATATACTTTGAGTCGCCGTAATTAATATTATCTTCAAAAACTAACACTCGATCGCCTTCTTTTAATTCTTTAAAACGTTTGGCATCTATTTGCAATGATTTTTTTTCTTCTGTCATCAGGTTTTTTTCAAATTCATCGTGTATTAATTTGCTTAATATTTTTTTGGTGTATTTGGCAATTTGTATCGATGACCTCTTAATACCTGTTATAGTTCCATAGATAACATCCTTATTATCTTTAACATTGACTAATTCAATATCAGTGCTTTTTTTTAAAAAATCATTGCTCTTACTTGTACCTATAGTTGGCATAGTTATATTTTAGTTAGATTATTTAACTTAAATATAATTAATATTGTTATTGTTATTAATTTAAACTATATCCATTTTAAATTGGTTCATGGTTTTCAACATTGTTGTATTGTTTTGCTGCTGTTTTGCTTTACTTAATATTTCTTCTGCTTTTTTAATTTCATCGGGTGTAACAACACCATCGCCATTTAAATCAAGAACATCTTTATATTTTCTATATTCCATTGGTATAACGCAAAACTTACTATTTTCATTAAACAAAAAATCAGTTAATATAATAAAAATCGCAGTAAGTCCTAAAGACATTAAAATATCTCGTGTTCCCATCCAAGAAATAGAAAATATTAATATCTGTCTTGCAACATGGTTTTTTAAATATTCTTCTTGCGTCTTACTTAATTCTATTGTAATATATTTTGAACCAATATTAAGCATTATCATTACTAAACCAGCAAAAAACTTGCTATTGTTTAGTGATGCTAAATGTTGTTTTATATTTCCAAACATCTTATTTAATATAGTTTGATAAAATGTTTTACATTAACTTACAATTAATAGTTGCTATTTTGTTATGTGATTTTTGTTATGTAATTTTTTTTGGTTAATTTTGGTTATTTTATTTAGGAATAGTATAATTAAGCATATTCCATAGTGGATTTTAAAGTAGATCGTTCTGCTGATGCTTTAATTTCTCTATCTAAATCAGTTGTGTTTGTATTGGTCACAGGGATTTTCAATTTTTTAAGTAATTCAGTGAATCCAGAAAACCCTTCTTTATTATATCGTGTGCATTTCTTTTTAGTTGATGATAATACTTCAAACCCTTCTTTACCGGTTTCATCATCTTCTTCTTCTTCATCTTTTTTACTGTCCATTTCTTCTTCATCTTCCGTTTCATCATCGGTTTCCATTTCTTTATCAGCGTCTTCTTTTTCTTTTTCCATAGTTTCCATTTCCTCGATTTCCTTTTCTTTTGTTTTTTCTTTTTTGGATTTCTTTTCTTTACCTTCAAAACCTTCTACGGTAGATTGGTGTAATAAAGTAATCATAATAACTGCTAAAATAATTGCTGCTACAGAATCAAGCATGTAGTTAGAAATAGCAATAATAGATACCCATGCCAATTTTCCCATTTGACTGGATACACTTTCTATTAAGAATTGGGGAGTTTTATATAGCAAAGCAGCCAATAAAGATAGTAAAACTAAATTTGTATATTTTTTCATTATATATAAATAAAAACAAATAAAAAATTATCTCTTTTTTTTATAAGTATGGCAAGTCAATTAGGATTTTCAGAATTTATGTCTAATAATGATAATAATGAAGAAGTAAATAAAAAAAGGCGAAATAAAACAATTAAAAGAAAGGCAACGCCAAGTAAAAAGGTAATGGAATTCCTAAATTCTATGGATCATTCTAAAAATGAGGAAGAAGAAGATGATAGTTTAGCAGATTTTGCTCCTCCACCTAATCCAGAATTAACATCTCTCCCAAATGATAAAAAAGAAGATGATGTAGATGCCGCTGTATCCCCAGAGGCTTTTAATAATATTAATGTTTCTGAAGAAAAGATAAAACAATACTACAATAATTACTTGCCTTATTATGACACAGCAAGTAATAATGCAAATGTTCATGGTAGTAAAGATGATTTAATGAAAAAACTAAATTATATGATTCATTTGTTAGAGGAAAACAAAGATGAAAAAACAAACACGGTAACAGAAGAACTGATTTTATATATGTTTTTAGGAGTATTTGTTATTTTTGTAGTAGACAGTTTTGCAAAAGCCGGTAAATACACTAGATAAATAGTAAATGGTCGCATATAGCATCATCAAATAACCCACTAATCAATTAGCCGCAAAAATTAAATAATTAAATAATTACAATATTTTTACTTGAAACTGGTTTCATAGCATAATTGTATAAATAATAATAGTATTTAGAATAAGTGTATGGCTGTATATCAATGTTTTTGATTAATATAGAAGTGTCTGCTATTGATTCTAAAAGTAAAACCTTATATTTATCGATTGTTTTTAAATGATCAATCGCTAAATAAAACCCCAGTTTAAATTTATCATTTTCTATATCGTTGTTGTAGTTGTCGTTGTTGTTGTTATCTTTATGTGTGGTGTTTACTTTAATACACGCAAAACATTCTACAGATAAATCTCCATCGTATGTAGTGTGATTGTTTCTAAAAAAATAATAAGCTTTTGCGGTTTGTTCTTCCATTAAAGCAAACACAAATATATGCTGTTTTTTTATTAAATAAGACATATGCTTATACTCGTCCATTATTAAACAAGTAAATCTATTATTGGACATTGTTATATTTGTCGTTAAATAGTTATATAAGTCATATAATATTGATAGGGTGCTTTCTCCAATTAATATAGTATTTAGTTTACGCTGCGTAAGGTGTATTTTAGGAAATTGATTTAAATCGTAGAAATAGCAATTGTAAATTGTAAGAGGAACAAATGGTCTTGATGTTCCCTCATGTTTAAAGAAAAACACATCTAATTTTTTCAAGTATCTCTCCCTAACATAATGATTTTCTATTAATTTACCAGCAATATTTTTTCCTCTATGCTTTTTATTTACACATAAATTATCAATATATCCAATGTTTAGTTGCGTGTCTTTTGCATACATTGTTTTACTAGCACATGTCATAAGACCTATTAAATCTCCATATACTTTTTCATAATAAAGTGATACATTTGACGGTATGTTTTTGCAAATAAGATGGTCCATAATAAAATCGCTAGATGGAATGTATTTTTCATGTGGTTCTGTCATAAAATGATTGTTTAATAGTAATGTTAAATTGGTAATTTCCTTTTCTGTTAGTGATTCTGCATTTTTAAAATCAATAGAATTATTTACTTTATTTGCGCAATTGGGGAGAGATGTTTCAATTACCCCTTGTGGGAAAAATAGGTTTTTAACATCATGATAATAAAAAATAGGTTGTTTTGACCAAAATGGGTAACGAAGTTTAAAGTAAATTATAAATAACACATACAAAAGTATAAAGTACATTATCATATATTTTATAATTAAAAACAAATTCATTTGTTATATGGGGTAATTTACTTTTACTTTTATTAAAATTTGGGAGAGAAGACGAATCTAATGAAATGTAAATAAATTGAAGCATTTTAATTATTTTAATTAAATGATTAAAATACAATAGATTACAAATATAACTACTAGTCAAATATTATTTTAAATATGATGTTAACACCTGAACACAGAAGATCTAAACGGATAAGAATTCCCGTTAAACGATATAGCGAAACACGCGCACGCACGCAAACACGCACGCAAACACTTACAAAATCAAATAACTACAACAATTGTAGTAAAAGTAAGAATGAAGATGACGAAGATCACAAAGATGACGAATAAAAACAAAAACAAAAACAAAAAAACTAAATAGCATACAAATTTAAATAATTAAATTATTCCGGTTTTTGTAAGAAATATAAATACTGATATTCATACTGGCAACTTACCATATCTATCTTAGAATGCATTATAAACCCAACAGACTTGGCGGATGCTAAAATATCACGCTGTGAATCCATATATAAATTATGCTCGTTTTTTCTTGTATTTTTAGTAGCATCATCTTTAAATGTTTCATAAAAGTAAGCCATGTCATTATCATTATCTGGAACATAGGTTGCCTTATATAAGAAATCCTTGAATTTTACTACCGACTTAGTGAGGCGTTTTTTTGCATATTTTTGTGCATTTACCAATGTAAGTGGGTTTGCCGAATTAATGATTGGGTCAAACATATCTCTATTTACCATATGAACTACTAGCATGCCGCCTGGTTGTAACCAATCAAAACAATTCTTAAAAAACCGTGCCTTATCTTCCATATTATAAATGGTAAAGTATAAGCACAAAATATGACTGGCACCATTATGTTGAAAATTAGAAGAATCCAATGCGTCCCCCAATTTAAAGTTGCATTCTGGATATTCTTGTTTAGCTAATTTAATCATACTGGGAGAGATATCTAATCCAGTGGCGTCTATACCTTGCTGACTATAGTGACTTACATGATGACCTCTTCCACAACCAACATCAATAACCACTGAATCTTCATTTATTTTACCAACTCGTTTTAAATGAACCACCTCATAATCGTTTTTAATTTCATCATATACTAAATCATCGTAAATAGAACAATAAAAATCATCATATACATCGTTGCCTTTTTTCACTATAAAATCAGCACTTTGTTTAAATCCTTCTTTTTTATTAAAAGTATAACTTGTTATTACAAATGCAATTATCAACAATACTAACAATTTCTGTATTAATGGTAACTTAATAAACAATTTAGGAATCTTTTTTAAACTTTTAAATAATTTATTGAAAAATGCTGTAAATGAAGTTGTCATATATGTATTATTGGTATTTTTTTTATATGAAATGTAATTATTAATGAACGATTATGATATTAATGATAAAAGAACACAAAAAGAGTTTTCAGGTATAACATTTTCACAATTTAAAAAAACAGAAGTAAAAAAACAATTAGTAAATGCTATTTTATATAATAAATTAGAAGAGTCTTGTTATTGGAGTGCTGAATACATATGCAGCGGCCATTTTGTGGATTTATGGGAGATTATTTTATTGTTATTAGGTAAGCATATTCACATCGGCAATCCTAAACTGTCTATTTATTTAGAGTTAAGGCTTAATTACTTTAAAGAAATGCTAAATAACGGATATTTAGACAACGAAATTAAAATGCGTAATAATTTAAAAATAAGAGAACTATTTGCGGAAATAATGTGCGTTATGTGTTTGTCTAGAAAAAAAAACTCATTTGATGTGCCAAAAATACCCCAAGAAGAATACAATATATTGCGTATTTCATACAAGTTAGAAGCAGATAGTTTAGAATATGCTAAAAATGTGTTTCACAATGAAGATCCAAAAGAAATGTTTATAGCGCTTAATGAATTAGCGTTTAATATGAAAAACAATATCAAAAACATGACAAAAAGCATTTATTGGATTGAATGGCTACTAGGATTTGAAACATTATCAAAAAAAGAAAATAATTTAGTGTTTTTTGGTGCAAGAAGAACATATAGTGTCGCTCCACAGTTTCAAAAAGATATTATTTGGATTATATGGGATTTAATTATGGAAGAAGCCAAAAGTAGAAACAAAGGAATTGTTAAAATAATTAATGCTATAAATCAACTATTTTGTCTGCGTTATTCTAGTGGCGCTAAAAAAAAGCGTAAATATTTAATATTTTATTGCGTTGCTTTGTTAACTGAATATGTTGATAATTCTGTTAAAATAATTAACAACTCGGAATTAATAGAACAAATTAAAAAGAAAATTAATGTAATTTACAAGCAAATAAAAGTAAATGAAATCACACCCAATACAGATTATTTATTTAATAACAGTTATAACTCCGGTAATTTAGAAAAAACAATAGAACGATTGGAAAAAATGAATAGTTTAACAAATTTAATTCCTAGAAGCTAAAAATAATATATTTATTTAGTATATAATGCCTTCATACAGACCAAGATATTTTCAAGCAAAGCGCGCAGATGATGGAACCACCGGTGGAAACATGAAATCGGGCATCCCTACTCGTGTCGGTAAAAGCCCATACACCATGCGTTTGATCATTAGCAAAGCCGATGACAAATGCGGATGTTAAGTAAGCAAACATAAAATTATTAACTTATTAATAAACCAATTTACAAATAACAAATATAGTGAAAGCACACTATAATTGTTATTAATACTATATTTGTTATAAGTTTATTTATTTTATATGACCTATTTGTATATGGAAAGCAATATTAGTGATACAATCACACCATCATTAACAGCTAGTGCTCCATTTAATCAACCTATGAGTAGCTCATCTGGAGGCAATGCTTGGTTTTATGTTAAAATTATATTTGCTGTTTTGTTTTTAGCATTAATGGGTCTTAATATTTTTACTTATTTATCCGAAGGAACAGATATTTTTGGTAAATATTTAGGTATATCATTATTGAAAGGAGCAGAAGGAACAAAGTCGTTGATTTCTACAACAAAACAAGGTGCAGATGTTGCTTTAGATGTAGCAGAAGGAACCGCATTGCAAGTAATTAATTTACCCGAACAACAAATAAAAAGACGCTTAAATAAATCGCAAAACAACCAATTTTATAGTAGTAAAGTAAGTGCTGTCGATACTGATATGGCAACTGGAAATAAAGCATTTTGCTATATTGGAAGTGAAAATGGAAACCGCCGATGCGTTGAAACAAGCAAAGATGATGTCTGCGAATCTGGTAAAGTTTTTCCTACCATGGATGTATGCATCAACCCATATTTAAAAAATAACGAATAAACACACAGTGATTAACTAATAATTAACTTATTAAGATATAATTTATAATAAAAAGTATAAATTATAAGTGTTAAGTATCTCTCCCCAAAAACAAAATAAAAAATGCATCAAATGCTTTATTTATTTTGTTTTATATATAATTTTTTCAGTCTCACACCTTACTTATTTGATTAATGATTATCTTGGTAATGGGATACCGTCTTTCTTGCATGCATTGTTTTCGTTTTATTGAAAACATATAACCCTTAATAGTTAACAGCATGTTTAGTATAGATTGTTCAAGTGTTTTAGGAAACAGGGTCGCGCGCTGAAATGAAAATTCTATCGATGTTGATTGCAATATCGTATTGGTAGTAAAGATTTGTATTAACCGCATAAATTGATCGTATTTGGGAACCCAATTTCTAAATTCAAGTTTCCTAAAAGGCTGTTGTTTGACGTTCATTAGCATATTATATAGCCTTTCCAAAAAGCGTTCGTTCTCTTCTCCATCACCGCATTTTGTTATACATAGTCCCATCATTGTACGAGGATCCCGTAGGTGGACATCCACACTCCATCTTGAAACCATATTAATCAAACAGATCTGTAGTCGTGAATTAAAATAACCCGTTCCCATCCAAAGCGTAACGGTATTGTCCATTTCTATTGGACACGCTGTGCTATAATGACCTACGGTTTTACAAATTTTACAGCGACGATGTTTTTTATTAGGTTTCATAAGTGCATCTTTATATATTCGGCATAAATACGCATTGTTATGGTTTATACAATGATGATACCGTGGACAATCTTTAAGCACTTTCCAATATACATCATTTACTGTATGTTGTAGCTTTCTATTCATCGTTTTAGACGATAAATTAAACCCATTTAAATAGGAAACATCAGCAGGTATATATTCAACTATGTGATTTAAAACATAATTACATAGTACCGACATGTTTTACTGGTTTGTTTGTTGTTTGTTGTTTGTTGTTTGTTGTTTGTTTGTTGTTTGTTGTGTGTTGTTTGCTGCTGAGTACAACTATTTCGTCAATTTTACAGCACGCAGTCTTCTTCATCATTGCTAAAATCGCTATTGTATTCAACATCATCATTTAATAAATTATAATTATTGCTTTCCAAAGTGTATTGTGTATTACCTCCTGTAAACTTTTTTACTGTATTACATAAATATCCCAGTGGATTTTTAACATTATCATATACATTTTCAATAAAATCTATATGTTCTGCCATTTTTTGACAATCTTCCTTAATATCCACCTGCAACAATTCAATCATTTTATCAACTTTACTATGTAAATCATTTACTGATTGTTGTAAATTATCTACTGTTTTACTTAAACTATCTACTTTTGTATTTAAACTATCGATTGATTTATTATTTTCTATTTTGTTATTTACTAACATGCTTGCGATTGACATTATTTGATAAACAAGTATATTATTTTATATAATATATAACTCATCCATAAAAAAGACGCGATTCTATTTACCCATAGTAATAATATGCTTTTTTCAAACATATGTTGAAACATGTTATTTTGGGGAACAAAGTGGATTGCAATAATAGATATAACAAACAATATACTTTCGTATATCCACTCATATGAACCGCGGTAAACAAGTAAATTTAAAAATCCAGTAAATATAATTTTATCAAATAATTGCCCTTCCATCATAGCCAATAATGACATAAATATTAAAATAGTAGGGGTAAGGTTTACTTTTAATAAAATAAAAAACATCAATATCAAAAAAGTTTTATGAACACCATAAATACTCCATGATTCCTTATCAAAAAAACGAAACGAAATATTCATAAATATATATATTTGTGAATATTTAAATCAATTATATGGCTTTATTTTTCATGTTTAATTTCTATTTTCATAGTTGGGTAAATACCAACGCATAGAAAGGTATGGAGGATTTGTAGCTAAAGCATCATCACCGGCAGATTGAAGATTGGGTCCTTGTTTTACAATATTTCCAACTTCAATACCTGTAATTGCACGACTAAAATAGCGAAGATTTGATATTAGCCCACTAAATCCACCTTGCGATGACACATATACATTACCATAATTTTGCTTTGGTGGAGAACCTTCAAATATATGTCTATGAACAATATTATTGTTAACATAAATGTCCATGTGCTTATGTTTAACGCGGATTGTTAAATTTAACCATTTTTGAATAGGAATGTTAGGAATAGAGATGTCTGCTCCTCTAGGATTATCAAATGTGCTCATTAAAATTCTTATTTCAGCTTGGTCGTTGTTTTTGCGAACATATACACCCGGTCCATTATTTATAATATTTTCAATGTTATCAGGTGTTGCATTTTTATCTCCTTTGTGAAATATGTTTTGATACTTGTCATTTACCGTCTCTAAAAACAACCAAGTATTCCAAGTAAATTCAACACCTCCATCTTCGTTTTTAGATCGCATTAATGTAATTGATTCATCAAACTTTGTGTTTTGTAGTATCATTGACGATTGATTACCTCTTTTCATACCTTTAATTAAAAATGGATCAGGGGAAGGAGAATATATGCGTTGAAGCAATGTAGTTCCCAATCTTAAAACAAAAGTAAATAATATTAAAATCATAAGTAAAAAAGCGATTTTTGCTATGGCTGAATTAGATTCTAGAAAATCAGCGGTTCCAGATACATATCTGTTATTTCTAAATGAATCAAATAAATCATCAGTTGTTTGCTTTAAATTTCCAGTAACAGATGTAAAGGTTTGTGCAACCGCTTGTCCTGTATTTTGTGCAGCGTCTCTAGCTCGTTCCATTTGTTGGCCTATATTTATATTTTGCATTGGGTTGGGGGGATTCATATTTATATATAGTATTATAAGAAATAAAGATAATAAATTAATACAAAGTAGCCATTGCCATTAAACCACCTATTATCGCTAAATTTTTATCAAATATTAGTTTCATTAAACCTTCATTGCTGTGATATAAAAGTGTTACCAAAATAGTAAAAATAATTAAAGAATAAATAGCGATACGAGCAGCATTAAATAATACTGGAACAAAATTAGATAATATTAATATCAAAGGTGCTACAATTTCAATTATAATAACTAATAAAATTGCTAATTCATAAAATTTATTTGGTAACGATTTTAAAGGAAACATTTCTTTTAATCCTTTAACAGTTGATGTAAAATTGTTGATTTTACTAAACCCCGCCTTCACATAAATTAAACTAATTAAAATCGTCGATATTAATAGCCACATTAATTATATAAATTAATTACAAATTAATTATAAAATTATCATAGAAATCAATCTATTAATTACAAAATAATACTACTTTTTTCTTGGTTGTCTTGTAAAAAGGCAAATTTTAGTTTGAAACGGTTGAAGAAACTTCCTATTCCACCATCACCATATCCTTCTTTATACATTTGGTATGCTTCTCGGGTATTTACTGCTCCAGCTTGATATAATACTTTCGATAAATATCCAGCAAAACCAGCTGAGCCATTTGTTTCGTTTATTTTTCCCGTTAAAGTAATACCGGTGTCTGGATTTGGCCTATATGCGGAACCATCCATTATACTTGTTTTAACTAATTTACCATCAATGTAAATGTCAATAGTTGAGCCGGATTTAGTCATGATAACGTGATTCCATTTTTGCAATGGAATATTATGAACTACAATTTCATGTTGACGAATTACACATTTGTTTTTTTGATTATCAAAATCCATATTTTTCTTACCGCAGTCGGCTACTGATGGGGAAACTACAGTTCCGGCGGTATTAGATTTTGATATTTTAAAATGAATATCATTTTGATTTTCTCCTAAATATATTTGTGGAAAATAATATGTATCCGTTCCAGACTGCGAATATTTACGCTCTAATATCATCTTTTTTTCACCATAGTTTTTATTATAATCATTTATGTAAATCCAAAAACTATAAGTATAGTCAGTGCTTCCACTTCCATATAAACGACTGTGTTGTATAGTGTCTTCATTATCTAAAGCACTATGCATTTTAGTCAAACTACTTTTACTTTTATCTGAAAATACCGTTGTGTAAAATATATATAAGATTACTAGTATAACTGCTCCAAAAATGATTTTTTTGATGTCCATAATATAATTAATAGTTAGAAAATTATAATTAATAGTTAGAAAATTATAATTAATACTTCGTAAATTATAATTAATAGATGTAAATTTAATATTTTAACAAATCACTTATAACAGGGGGGTTTTTATTTTTTAATAAATTGTAATTTGTTAATATCTTATCTTTTGTTAAATAGTTTTTATAGTAAACAATATTTGCTATACCGCCACTTGCCCCGCCGTTTTCTCCTATATTTATAGATTTATACTTAAATTCTTCCATTACTCCTTGAAAACTATTCACCAATGTGCCGTTTACAAACAAATCATATGTTCCGTCTATAAAGTTTACTACTATATTATTCCATTTTTGCATTTTTAAATTAGGCATAACGTATTCTTTGCTAGTTTTTGGATCACTCCCTAATTTTAATTTTAAAACACTATATGGATAATCATACTTAATTTTTGAGCCATGTATATTTTTATATTTGATTAATTCACCTTTATTGTCTGCTTTAATAACATCTTGCAAATCGTAAATGTAAGTTCGATTTCCTAATTGTGTAACTTTAACAACTGTTGCATTGATTGCCTTGGGTTTCGCGCTTGTTGTTGATGGAATATATTTAACAACTGAATTTACAGGTATTTTTTTATATACTGGACAATAAAGTATTTGAGGTCGCCCATCAAAATCAATTACATTATTACATTCCTTAACACTGCCTAATTGCGCGTGCATAAATATCCAAAACGATAAACTATACGAATAATTAGGTTGATTTGCCACATTGGTAAATAAATTAACATTTTCCACTGTGGTTGGTGTAGTAACGGTTTGTAAAGAAACGGGTGCCATTTTTAATACAATACTATCTTTTATTTCTTTTATATCATAGTCATCGCCTTCACCCGCCAATCCCAAATCTTCTTCTGGTGCTATTTCTGTTTTAATAGTTTTTATTTTTTGTTCTAATTCTATGATTGCTTTCTGTGTAGTTTTTATATATTCAATGTGTTCGTCGCAATCAGTAGATGGATCATTAGTGCATAATTCTAATTCTATTAAACGATTTTTTACAACTTCATTTGATTCATTTTCACTATACAACCTAAACAATTCTTCCCAAGTATCATTTACACCTTGTGCATTCATAAATTTAACATTAGGACGACTCGATCTTTTAAATAAGCTTTTTTTTAAATTAAACACACTACTTGTTAGTCGTTCTTTTTCTTTGCGATTCATTTCTAATATTTCGTTTAAGTCTTTGCTATTTGTTTTTTTATTACTTAAACTAAAGTAAAACCGTCGTTCTGTAAATGGAATTAAAAAATACAAAGCAATAATTGCGATTTCAATCAGTAATACAATATAAACAAAATAAGGAGTGTTTTTAATTTGCTGAGATATTGTATTTATAATAGGAATAATAATACATGGGATAATAAATATCAAATTAAATATCAAGTGGAATGGTTGAAATTGTTTTATTTTTTTGTAAAATTCACTATTTGTTATAAGTGAATATGCTACAAACATTATTCCTATCAATATAAACCCAAATACAAACGATGATGAAGTTACAAATGCCTTATCACTTGATAATGTAACCAACGCAAATATTATAATTGCCAGTATAATTGAAGATATAACCGCAGCAGTCTTAGAGTTGCGTTTAATTATCTCTAATATACCTTTGAGTTGGCCACCAATTGTGCTATCGCTCCCAGTAAACATTTTTGAATTTGTATATCGTATTCTAAAAAATATACTAACCAATACACTGAATATTACTATTGGCCACATTGCGTGTGTATTCCAATCACTATACGGGTTATTTGCCATATTTACAATTGTGCCAATTAAAAATCCACCCACGATTAAAGCAATAAATACCATTAAAGAAGTTAATTGATTAGCAGGGTGTAGTGGTTTAATATCTTTAATTCTATCGAATACACTTCTTATAAAATTCAACACTTTTGTAATTGTTTCAGTTAGTTTATCTTTTACTTTTGCAACTCCATATCTATATAAAAGAAAAAGCAAAACAACGCCCGATATAACACCTATAACAATGCCGGTCGTTTTTTTTTGCTGTATTATTTCTTCATTTTTCATAATTTCATTATATTTTTTATCATTATTACTAGACATTGTATTTATATATTTTATATATTATTTATATTAAATAATCTATAAAATACCGGTTCACTGTAACTTATTCATCATACCTTTTTGTGCATGGCATTTTCTACATACCGCTGCTAAATTACTTACATGATTTGAACCACCATACTGTAAATCAACTTTGTGGTCTACCTCAAATGTTGCATCTAATTGTTCTCCGCAATATTGACACATCCAGTTTTGCTGCGATGCTACATATTTTTTCTTTGTTTCACTTACGCTGCGTTTACTAGTTCCAAAACCAGAGTTAATCATACGCTTTTGTTGTGGTGTGCTTGTTAAATTTTCAATTATTTTATTTGAGTTAGTTAAATCAAATATAGGAGTAATCATATCTCGTGTGTTATGATCTATTGGTAAATATCGAATTACATTTGAACCGTGCAATAGTAATTTTTGTGAAGAAAGTGGATATTTTTTAATAAAAACATACAAACTTAACCCAATAAACCCAATACTAGCAATTTTAAAATATTTTTTCTGTGTTAAAAACCATTTAGAATAAGCCCCATCATGATAAGTATCAACTATTAATAAAACGGTTAAAATAAAAACCCATTTTTCTATTCCCATTATATAAATATAAATATAAATATAAATATAAACATAACCA